>ERZ1034917.568-NODE-568-length-32677-cov-11.511986_pt1 | contig 32677 bp, 25 predicted proteins | sample MGYA00520605_ERZ1034917 | MGnify/ENA primary metagenome ERZ1034917 (study PRJEB33766, sample SAMN09781784) | gut metagenome | biome: gut microbiome | host: Homo sapiens | place: Madagascar | study: EMG produced TPA metagenomics assembly of the PRJNA485056 data... | reverse complement strand
CACAGCTCAAAAAGAGTTATTAACAGAAAAAAGCCAATCGTTTTGAAATTGGCTCGGCTTAACAAAAGGAGGACAGGAATGAGAGGAGTTGGAAAGAATTTTACCTTAATAGAGCTCTTAATCGTTATATCGATCATCGCGATTCTAGCAGGAATGTTGTTGCCTGCATTAAATCGGGCACGCGAAAAGGGACGGGCAATTTCCTGTAGCAATATTGTAAGACAGTTAAGAATGACTGTCTCAAGTTATGAAGATGATAACGGAGAAATTCTGATACCGGCTTACTTGGAAGAAGGAAGCAATATTCCTTATTGGATGAAGTTATTATCCAGGGGTGGTTATTGGGACAACCGAGGTTTTTGGGATGCGGACAAAAAAATGCCGAAACAATTTGAATGCCCTTCAGAGCAGCGGATCAGAACAAGTTTAGGTAACACAGTTGAACATCCTGTTCTGAATTACGCTGACACATATGATTATGGTCTCAATGTAAAACTGCATAGAATTGCAAAACCTGAAGACGGGACTTACGTCCGCCAAAAGAAAAAAATATACAATCCTTCCAGGCTTTCCTCCATCATGGATGGTAAAAATTATATTTTGGAGGGACTATACGAAAAGTATGACCTGCAAATTACCAATAGGCACGGAACTGACCGGGGAAATGTAGCCTTTATGGATGGTCATGTGGAAAACATGATGATTCCCTTCAAAAGGTCCGGCAGCTGGTATGGCTTTCCCTTTCGCCTCTTCTGGGAAAATACTACGTCTATTTATAAAGCGGATGAAAGCATATACTGAAACTAAAAGCTCTCAGGAGGATAAATGCAAAAACAGCGTTCTTTTTGTATGCAGAAAAAACAATCGGAAGAAAGAATACTTTCCCTTTGTTCATGGTGATATCGGTAGATTGCCTTGCTCAAATGAACTACCTCGATGTAAGCAACGCGGTATTGGTTTCATTCAAAGAGCGACCAGCGTCGAAACGCTGGTCCTCGACAGGCTCACGTCTGCTCTTTCATGGTGCAAGCATCGGGGAATTTACCCTCCTCCGATTCGATTAAAACAATACTGATCAGTATCAACAAAAACGGGATAAATGACAATGTGCAAGATGACAACTCCGGTCAATACATCTCCAAATTACCGATTCGGAATTCCCGGACTGGTGGAGAATTATAACAATTGTGCCCAAAAAGTTGCTTTGGAAAACGGTGCAGAATATTTTGATCTCTACAATATTCTGAAAAATTACAGCAATGAGGAAAAACTTTGTTTTTACAAGGAAGATCTGGTGCATCTTTCATTGGCCGGACATCGTTTTGCTGCTTTGCAATATTTGAAATTTTTATCCAGTAAAAACTGAAAAACATAGAGGAGGGTTATCATGAAATACAACTTTTCATGCACAGAACTGTTATTGGTTGCAGGAAGTACTGCATTGACACTTGTATTGTTTACGGGTGCTGTTTCCAGCATGAAGGATCATCCGAAAACTGTTGCCTGTGCGCAGGTGATGCACAGCATTGAACAGAAGACAACGGCATTTGAAAATGATAACGGAGGGTATCTTATTTCCGGCAACAATCAGGGGAAGCTCTGGGGGGTACAGCTGGCTACCGGTAATTATTTCAGTAAAGAGGGGTTTTATGACAGGGGAAAAACACAGCCCAAAGGATTTGAATGTCCTGCCGAGACCAGGGAACGCACAGCGGGAAGCAGAAAATATCTGCATCCGACGACAGGCATTGCCACATCCTATGACTATGGATTGAACTGGATGACGCATCAGAAGATAACAAAAGCTGAACAGCATAACATTGCACGCAGTAAACTGAAGAATCCGGCAAAACTGATGCGTATGCTGGAAGGAACAAAATTTGCGCTGCATTCCAGTCCGTCAGATCTTACGGACCGGCACGGGGATACTGCCGGAAATGTTGTTTTTGAAGACGGTCACATCACATTTATGGAACCGATACCCTATCGGGACTGTGAAAATTACAAACCGGTATATTGGAGGAACTGAAAAATGCTGAACCGAATTTCATTGGCAGCTGTTTTTAGCTGTTTTCTGCTGTTTTCTGTGTCAGAAGCAAAGACATTTCATTATCATACAGATTTCTCAAAAGCCCCGGCACGTATAGGTCTGAAAAATGGAGCAGTTGTAAAAGATGGCAAACTGAATCTCCCGAAATCCCGCAGTTATGCGGAAGTTCATGGAAGCGAAGAATTTAGTTTTGCTTCCGGTGGAACAGTGATGGCTGTATGCAAATTTAATGATTTGTCTCTTAACCCGGAAAAACACCGTTTTTTTCTGAACAAAAACGGAAGTTTTCTGTTTGCTTTGACCAATGGCAAATATAATTTCAGCTTGTTTCATGATCAACGCTGGAGCATTGCCCTGATTGGAGGAACTCCTCCCAGGGAAGGGGAATGGGTGCACCTTGCCGCCGTTGCCCGCCGTATTGATGAAAAAGAACAGTCCCAGGTAGGTTTTTATCTTGAAATTTATGTTAATGGTGAACGTATTCTCCGCAGATTTGTATCGTGCGAAAAGCTGCTTGACCAACGGGGAGGACCGATCACAATCGGAATCTCTGACAGGCGTCATAATTTCTGCGGAGAAGTCGGTGAAGTGACTTTTATCCAGCGTTCACTTTCCACGAATGAAATTGCGGAGGCGGCTGCGAAAAGTAAACTTGTGAAAATGATCCCGGCGGGATGTTATGAAGTCTCCGGCGGACTTGATGCACAGCTGAAAAGGCTGGCGGCAGCTGCTGATACTCCGGTTGAGCGTTTCATTGCTTCCTCTCTATATAAATCTGCTGCCACCGGTACTGACATGCAGAAGGTGGCACGTGGCATTGCGGCAGCAGGAAAGGTTTTTGCTGAAAATACCGGGTCGGAGAAAATGCTCCGTGAGTTCAACCGGATTCAGAAAGATTTTATGCTGCTGTCCGGAGGGAAGGATCTGTTATTTCTGATCTGTGGAAATGCTGGCAGGGCATTTCCGGTAGTTGATATTTATGATACAGAGGCTCAGTGCGGAATTTTCGGCAATCGGTCCAACACCTGGAGTATCCGCTATAAGATGCAAAATGGCCGGCAGTATGACATCTGTGATTACTCTGATGATGTAAAAGTGACATGCGGTCCGGTGGAACAGAAAAACGGGAAATATATCTTTCCGGTGACATGGAAACATCCGAAAATAGAAGTTTCATCCCAGGCCAGTTTTGGCGCAGATGGCTTGCGCATGGATTTGAAGGCAAAATCACTTTCTCCGGAGTATCTTTTAACAGAAACTGTATTTCCGCAATGGAAGTTTGCCAGGAAAAAAGGGAAAGATTTTTTAGTCTCGCCATTTATGTCCGGAGTTCTGATTCCGGATCCGATTGAAACCTACAGTTATGAACGGGAATTCCCGTGTGCACAGGTCTCCATGCAGTTTCAGGGGTATTACGGCGAGTCCGGCGATGGAGTATATGTCGCAATGGAAGATCCTTATGGAACTTCCCGGCATTCCGGTGTTTCCGGCATACAGGGCCAGCTTCTCGTTCACTGGAAAACGCCGTGTCCTTATCTCCCTGGACAAAAGGGAGGAAACAGCTTTGATCTTGGTGCAGAAACTGTGGTCCGCACATACCGGGGCGGCTGGTTTGAGTGCGGGCAGCTTTATAAGAAATTCCTGTCGGAACGGGCATCCTGGTGGATTCCTGAACTTCCCCGTCGTTCCACTCCTGAATGGTTCCGTAACAACAGTATCTGGATTCTCGCCGGCGTTTTTCCATCACGCAATGAAGCAACACTGCATTATCTGCGCCGCTATTTTGAAATGCCTTTCGGAGTTCACCTTGTAAGCGCCAGCGGACGCCGTTTGTGGCCGCATTTTGACATCCGAACTGCTGCCGGTGAAAGATTGACGAAATCATTGCAGTCCGCCGGAATCAGAATTGTGCCATATTCCGATCCCAGGTTATGGGGAGAGATTAATCCTGACGGGACGAAAGGCTGGAGCCAGTTTGCTTCAGGACTGGCTGTAAAAAAGGAGAATGGAGAACCTTTCGTTGAAAATTATGGTATGGCATGTCTGGTTCTGTGTCCGGCTGCACGTGCCTGGCAGGATAAATATCTGCAGATTTGCACCGGTATGGCGGAGCAGGGATTTGACGGCATTTACCATGACCAGCTGCCGTGCAGTCATAGTGTGTACTGCTTTGATCCCGCACATAAACATGCGTTCAATGATCCCTCCGTATGGGTCCGTTACGGTTATGCGGAAATGTACCGGCGTCTGCACGCGGCATTGAATCCGAAATATCCGGAATTGGTTCATACAGGGGAAGATGCCAGTGATCCATATATGAAAATGGTTGACGGTTATACCTGCTGGCGCTGGACAGCCCCCAATGCAATTCCGCTTTTCCAGTCCATTTATGCCGGACGTATTCAGTTCACAGGAAAGCTTTATAACCATCAGAAGCCTGGCGACTGGGAATCCAATTTTGCAAAAGCAGCCTCACAGGTTATTAATGCTGAACAACTGGGATGGATTACGCTGGAGGATTTGGAAGCGGCTACTCCATTCCGCAAATATTTCAAAACTCTTGCATGGATCCGTTATGCGTTACTGGAATATTTCAATACGGCAGACCGTTTGGCACCACTGGATTTTACCCGCAGCCCGGGAACAATGGTTTCTGTCTGGGGACACTCTACAACGGATGGTGTAAAAGTGGAGTCCGACATTATCCAGCACAGCGTCTGGAAGCTTCCCGATGGCCGGATCATGGCATTGTTTCTGAATACGGCAGATCAGCCGCAGGAAGCTGAAGTAAAATGGCCCTATAAGGGAAATTTTCTGTATGTCTGCCGTCCTGACTCCGGAAAACCGGAGAGAGTCACATCCATTCCGGCAATCAAACTGTCCCCTTACAGTATGGAAATCTGGCTGCTTTCCCCGCAGAATAATTCTGCGGAAGCGGGTCGTATCGCCTCCATCCTGCATAAAACGGCATCTTTCGATGAAGGAAAAACGCTTCAGATCCGCTCCAAAGTCCGGCAGAAAGTTCCTGCAGAACAGAATGTATTACCGGCAAGATTGCTGCCTGTCACTGCGGCTGAATACTATACAAATGCTTTCCGGCGTTATTATGCAAACGGCACGGATAAAGACCGCGTTCTGATTTTTTATCAGGGATCAGAAATTTGTTATTCCGGTTTGACATTTGAAAAATCCTGTTCGGAAGTCCGGCTTGTCGCCGCTTATGATCCTTCCGAAAACGGTGGCAGGTTTGAGATCTGGTCCAATAATAAGAAAATCGGAGAAACTGTCCTTGCCAAAGGCGGACGTTATCTGACTTTTCAGGAGATACCTGTTGTCTTAAATCAGAGTTTGACAGGTAAAGATCAGACAATCTCTGTTAAGTTCTATGGAAAAAGTGTTCGATTCAAAGGTTTGAAAGCCTTTTAATTTATAAATAAGGAGAAAGAAAAAATGAGATATCTTTACATGCAGCCAAGCCAGATCCGGGATGCCATTCAACGTAATATTCCGGTTGTTTTACCTCTCGGTGTTATCGAATACCATGCAGAACATTTGCCTGTCGGAGTGGATTTTTTCGTTGCGGAAAGAGTCCTGGACATGGTGGAGGCTGAGCGTCCCGATCAGCTGGTTCTGCTGCCTCCTTTTTACTATGGAACGGCAACTTATGCTGTTGCGTCTCCTGAAAACAATGGAACAGTCAGTGTCTCTCCGGATAAACTGATTCCTGTCGCAGAGGAAATCTTCAGGGGATTATTGGATGTCGGATTCCGGAATATCCACTGTTTTATTGCTCATCAGACAGAAGAATTTGTCCAAGGGATGCCGACAGATCTGGCATTCCGTTTTGCTGGCAGAAAAGTAATCTTTGAATTTCTGGATCAAAAACTTGGTAAAGGGTGGTGGGGCAGCGAAAGGAATGCGGAATATTATTCCGGTGGCGAGAATCCATTCAATTATATCCGCGTCCATCCCGTCCGGACACGTGATTCAACAAAGAAGCGTTTCAAAGGTGATCATGCCGGTATTCTGGAAACCAGTGAAATGCTTGCAATTCATCCGGAAACGGTTGATATGAGTAAAATTGACGACCGACTGTGGTTTACCCGGACAGCGTATGGTGCCACATGGGAATTTGGAGAAGCCGCATTATATGAGACTTCTCAGGATGTCAAAAAAGTCTTATTCGGAGATGAAGCATGATCACTGTAACAGGTCTGAAAGTTGAAAATCTCTCTGTGCCACGGGGATTGGGAACTGCATTTCCCCGTTTTTCCTGGCGGACAGAAACCACTCTAAGTGACTGCTACCAGGCAGCATACCGGATTCGGGTATTTGAACAGGAACGGCTTTTTTGGGACTCCGGAGTCGTTGAATCCTCAGAATCCGTTCTGATTGAGGGATGCCCGCGAATTGCAGGACAAACCTGTTATTTTTGGCAGGTCTCAGTAAAATATAATGGTCAATGGTACGATTCAGAAAAGGCTGTTTTTGAAACAGGGATGCTGAATAAGGTTTGGAAAGGACAGTGGATCGCCGGTATTCATAATGGAGAAGCCGGACAGCCTGTTAACTATCTGAGAAAAAGTTTTGTTCTGGAGAAAACTGTAAAGCGGGCGCGTCTTTACAGCACGGCGCTTGGGGTTTATGATTGTGCCATCAATGGACTGGCAGTATCTGATGAATGCTTTGCTCCGGGGTGGACCGATTATTTTGTACGTGTTCAACATCAGACCTACGATGTAACAACATTGCTTCATCCGGGAAAAAATGCAATCGGAGTCAGGCTCGGTGAAGGCTGGTATTGCGGAAGTATCAGCCGACGTAGAAATTCCAATCAGCCCAGTTACGGCACAATCCCGGTTTTCCGAGGAGAACTGCATATTACGTTCAACGATGATACAACACAAGTGATTCCGACTGATGCGTCCTGGCTCTGTTCCATAGGCGGACCGATTCGCATGTCCGATATTTATGATGGGGAGATTTATGATGCCCGTTTTCAAATGGGGACATGGAATACGGCTGATTATCCGGAATACGGCTGGACTCATTGTCTCCTGAAAAACCGCCGGATTCGCATTGACGGACAGACTGCTCCTCCTGTTCGTCGGACGAAATGGCTTTCTCCTGCAGCAGTTTATGATATTGCGCCTGCTCTCTGGAAGCGTGAACCGAATATCCCGGATCCGCATCGCTTGACAATCATTGATTTCGGGCAGAATCTGGTAGGCAGAGTAAAATTAAGAATCCGTCTGAAAGACGGCGTTTCCATCACGATCCGGCATGGAGAAATGCTTAACGCCGACGGCAGTATTTTTCTTGATAACCTCCGCAGTGCACGTTCGGCAGTCAGGCTGACTGGAAACGGTGAATGGTTCGATTATGAACCGTTATTCACCTTTTTCGGATTCCGCTACCTGCAAATAACAAACCTGCCGGAGGACTTTGATCCATCGACATGCCGGGCTGCAGTTATTCACACGGATTTGGAACGAACCGGATATTTCCATTGCTCTGATTCACTGCTGAATAAGTTGTATGCCAATCAATTATGGAGCAACCGCGGGAATTATCTTGATATCCCGACGGATTGTCCGCAGCGTGATGAACGCCTGGGGTGGCTTGCCGATGCCTGGATTTTTGCAGACGCAGCCAGCTATAATTTCAATATATCCGGTTTTTTTGAAAAATACCTTGCTGACGTGAATACCTCATGCACAGGATACGGAGAATATCCGCAATATGCACCTTTTTTTGCAGTCAATCACCTTGATGCTGAATTTTTCGGTACAGAATATTACAAGGGGCATTCCGCTTGGGCAGATGCCGCCATCATCTGTCCATGGATCCTCTATCAGAAATACCATGATCGCCGCCCACTTAAAAGACATTATGAAAAAATGAAGGACTGGATTCTGTTTCAGAAAGAGAACAGCGATCACCTGATCCGCTGTTCCTGTGTCTGGCGCGACTGGCTGAATCATAATGATCCGACCTCGGAAGAACTGATCTCGACAGCATTCTTTGCATACGGGACCAGCCTTATGCAGAAAATTGCGGTATTGCTGGGACACAAACAGGATGCGGATGAATTTGAGACTTTATGGCAGAATATCCGCAATGCATTCTGCAAAAACTTTATTACGGACAAAGGGGAACTTGCGGAAACAAGCCAGACCGCGGCGCTACTGACATTGCAATTTGATCTTGCTCCGGAAGAGATTCGCCCGATCATTCTTGGAATGCTGGTGAAAAATCTGGAACAGCGGCAGTATCGTCTTTCCACAGGGTTTCTCGGTACACCATTCCTGTTGCCTGTCCTGACACGCTTCGGGCGCAGTGATCTGGCGGCAAAGCTTCTTATGCAGAAAGAGTTCCCATCTTGGCTTTATCCGGTCCTTCAGGGAGCAACGACCATTTGGGAGCGCTGGGACGGCTATACAATGGAAAAAGGAATTCTGCCGCAGCCGATGAATTCTTTCAATCATTATGCTTATGGCGCCGTGGCTGCTTATATGTACAGCCGGATCGGCGGCATTCTGCCCGATGATGGTGCAGTTGCTTTCCACCGCTTTATCATAGAACCGGTTTTTTGCGGTCTTTTAAGCTCGGCAGAAACACATTTTGATTCTCCTTACGGGAAGATCAGTACGGTTTGGTATGTTAAAAACGGAAATGTTTCTTTTACGCTTGTTGTGCCGCCCAATACAACGGCATTGGTGCGTCTGCCCCAGCAGCCGGAAAAGGAGCTTGGCGCCGGCAAATATCATTTTTCTTTCCCGAGTCAGCAGTGATATGTGAAGACTGCAGCAATAACGAAGGATTGCAATATGGAACAAAATTATGATTTTTTAAAAAGATTTCGTGAAATTCATCAGCCGGGACGCAGGACAGTATTCCGTCCAGCCGGAAGTGGAGAGATTGAAATTACCTCCGGGTGGTATCTTTCCATAGAACCGGATTCAGCGGCGGCTCTCCGTGCCGTCTATGATTTTCAGGATTACATGCAGCAGAGCATGGGACTTTCCCTGCCTGTCCGGAGTAAGGAAACAGATAGACGTATTATTTATTTCCGGAAAAATCCTGTATTTGTAAAACGCGGAGCTTTTGAAGTCCGTGTTACGGAAGATTGCATTGAGATTCTCGGTGATGACGAACGCGGGATACTGCGCGGAGGCATTTATTTGGAAGACCTGATGAATTTGGCGGAAGGTCCTTACCTGAAGACCGGAATATTCCGGAAAGAGCCGGCATTGCGAATGCGTCTTGTCCATTCCGGCAGCGGAATTGATGATTTTCCAGACTGGCAGTTAAATGCGATCCTCCATGCAGGTTTTACCGCGATAGACCTTTTTGTACGCGACATTGATGTCAATGGAAGGCATGAATACTGCAATATAAATGACCTGATTGAACGTGCAGAGTCCTATGGACTGGATACTATCCTTTATAATTACATGAAATGCTTCAAGCATCCTGATGATCCTGATGCAGAACAGTGTTTTGATGCAATCTACGGAAATCTGTTCCGGCATTATCCGCAAGCAGCCGGAATCACTTTAGTTGGGGAAACTTTGGAATTTCCGAGTCATGATGAACGGAGCACAGGGAAAAGATTTTCAGAAAGTACAGTCGACGGTATTCCGGAAACTAGACCCAGCCCCGGATGGTTTCCATGCCGGGATTATCCGGCGCTGCTTCAGAAAATCGTTCAGAGTATCCACCGGGTCAAACCTGATGCGGAAATCGTGTTCAGTACCTATAACTGGAGCTATCTATCTGCGGAAGAGCGGGAAAGATTTCTGGCGGAATGCCCCAAAGAATTGACGATCAATATAGCATACGAAATGCAACATGTCCGTAAGATCAACGGGCTCCGTTTCCCTGTCATGGATTATACCGCTTCTTCTACTGAACCCTCTGAATATTTCCTGACAGAAAGCAGGGCCGCATATAAAAATGGACTGCGGATCCGGGTTTGTTCCAATACAGGCGGCTGTTCCTGGGATTTTGGAGCAGTTCCTTATATCCCGGTTCCGCAGTTATGGCTTGAAAGGATGCGTAATCTTCTGCCTTATGCTCTCAACTGCAATGCAGACAGTTTTTATGAAGGGCATCATTACGGCTGGTGGCCGAATATAGCAAATGATTTGATGAAAAGGATTTATATGTATCCTGAATATGGCGGCAGGACTGATGAGGATTTCCTCCGTGAACTTGCTGTCCGGGATTATGGAACGGCACAGGTAGCTGATGTCTGGGCTCTGTGGAGCGAGGCGCTGACCCATACCGTCACTTCCAATGAAGATCAATACGGACCGCTTCGGGTTGGTCCCGCTTATCCTTTTGTTTTTCAGGTCAATATCACAAGGACTCTGTTATCCAAGGAAATTCCTTTCCCGTGTTCGCCTCATGCAATGATGGGCAATGGAATTATAAAAACATTATATCAGCCCTATGAAAATGCCAATCAGTCACCGGGAATCCTGCGGTATCCTGTCGATTTGCAGGAACTGGATATTATGCTGAAACTTTGGAGTCAGGGGTGTGAACTGCTGAATCAGTTGCTTGCGAATATGCCGCAGGGACGGAAATCTGAAAACGGAATCCGTTTATTGGCTCTTGGCAGATACATGGAAAATTCTGTCAGGACAGTAATCAATATAAAGAAGTGGTATTTGGCAACTGTGCGTTTAAAAACAGCTTCTTCTGTTGAAACAGCTTGCGAACTGCTGGATCAACTCCGGACAATTGCATGTGATGAGCGTGAGAATGTTCTTGATACAATTCCTTATGTTGAAACTGATTCCCGTCTTGGTTGGGAACCATCTATGGAATATGTCTGTGACCGCAAACATCTGGAATGGAAACTCCGTCAGTTGGAATTTGCATTGGTTGAAATAGAGCAATATCGGAATACATATCATTGAACAGAGGAAAAATCATGATAAAATTAAAAGACAATTTCTTTGCTCCGCGTCAATTGACCGGACTGAAAGTTACAATACCGTCTGCATTGCAGCGATGTGAGGAAACTGGACGATTGAAGGCTTTTCTGCTGAAATGGAAACCGGGGGAACCGGATTGTCCTCATATTTACTGGGATTCTGATGTGGCAAAAGTTATGGAAGGCATGGCGCTTGCAGGAAAACTTTTTGATGATGAAAAAATATTGCGGCGTCTTGATGAATTAACAGAATTAGTCATTTCTGCCCAGCAGCCCGATGGTTATCTCAATACACATTTCACTGTAACAGACGTCAGGCAGCGTTGGAAAAATCTTTATGATTGTCATGAGCTTTACTGTGCCGGACATCTCATGGAAGCTGCTGTTGCCCGTTTCCGCTGCACAGGGAAACGGGATTTTCTGGAAGCAATGTGTAAGTATGCAGATTACATTATCCACGAGTTCGGACCGGATGGGAAACCCGGATATCCGGGACATGAAGAAATTGAGTTGGCACTAATTAAACTTTATCAGGCAACCAATGAAAAAAAGTATTTGGAACAAGCCCGATTATTTATTGAACGCAGAGGAAAAGCCCCGAATTATTTCCTTAGCGAAGAAGTAGAAGGTGCGCAATACCGTGATTTGTATAACAGACAGGCACATCAGCCGGTTACTTGTCAACATGAGGCAGTAGGACATGCCGTCCGAGCAGTCTATCTTTATTGTGGCATGGCTGACGTAGCAAATGAAACTGGTGATCAGAAATTGTTGGATGTCTGTAAAACGCTGTTCGATAATATTGTGAATTCCAAAATGTATTTGACTGGTGGGATCGGTTCACGGCAGCACGGAGAAAGCTTCGGTATTTCTTATGAACTTCAGCGGCAAAATGCTTATGCAGAGAGTTGTGCGGCGATCGGCTTTGTATTTTTCGCTTCAAGAATGCTAAAAGCAACAAATGACGTAAAATATGCAGATGTGATTGAACGTCTTATTTTTAACGGTGCGATCAGCGGAATCTCGCTACGGGGTGATTCTTTCTTTTATTCAAATCCCATGGAGTGTTCTGAAGCAACTGCTGAACTTGGTCATATAAAGCGGACAAGACAACCCTGGTACAACACAAGCTGCTGTCCTACAAGTTACTGCCGTTTTCTGCCACAACTTGGAGACTTTTGTTATCGGATTGATAAGGAAAACTGTTTTATTTTGGATGTTCCTGTCTCCGCAGATATTAAAACAAAAGACTGTTATCTGAAAATTAGGTCTGACTATCCTTATGATGGAAAAATAAATTGTTATGTAATCTCTGGAACAGTGAAAGAACTTTCCATCCGTATTCCTGAATGGTGTAATCAATATGAAGTCTCTGAACCTGGCACAATCAAGGATAGATACTGGCATCCAAACCGCACGCTGTCCGCAGGGGATTGTGTTACATTTAATTTAAAAATGGAATCAGAATTTATATATCCGAATCCCAAGATTTGCGATTTACGCGGTATGACTGCCATTAGGAGGGGACCATTAATCTACTGTATTGAAAGCATTGATTTGAATGGAGAATCTCCGTCTGACCTGTATCTTCCTGTTACACAAAAATTGAAACCTTTTCCATTGAAAGGACTTCAAAAAAATACCTTGGGACTGCATGGTTATGGATTCCTAGCAATTACTGACGATAAACTTTACTCCACAACATCACCTACATTCCAAAAAATTAAGTTTGTGGCCGTTCCATATGCCTTATGGCAGAATCGGGGGAATTCAGATATGAGTATATTTTTTCCCATTTTTATGAGAAGAGGTAATTTCAAAATAAAAAATGAGTTGTGTGAAATGATCGGATAAAGTTTGCCAGTGAAAAATAAAAAGGAGTTGTAAAAAAACAGTAAAAAGTTCATCTTACCAAGAAAAAGAAGTAAGGAGTAATATGAACTTAAGACAATTACATTTGCATCGAAACTGACTTTTTCAGGAGCTGAGCGAAAAAAATAGGCGAAAATTCAACTGATTTGGCATTCCTTTTGCTACCGGCATGTAATCTTTGAATAGCTGGAAAAAGAAAGCGGAGAAGGCTGGTGGGGTACGGAACAGTTTGCTTCCTATTATTCGGGGAACAACAATCCGTTCAAGTGGATCGGAGACCATCCGATCCGCAATGCTGAAACGAACAGCTGGTATGCGGGCGACCACGCCGGAAAACTGGAAACCAGCGAGGCGATGGTGATTTGTCCAAAATGAGTGGAAATGGATCACATTGACGAATCACTCTGGTTCACACGTCCAGCAAAAGACGCCTATCCGGAATGGGGCGCCGGAGCCTTGGAATCGTCATCCTATGACATTGAAAAGATTCTGTTCGGCAATACAAAAAGCGGAAAAAAGAATATCCTTGCAATGGTTCCATTGCAGAAACAAAAACGATTTAGAGGTAAGATAATGACTGTGATTGCAGGTTTTGGAGAAGTCATGCTCCGGCTCTGTCCGGAAGGGAAAAAGCGGTTTGCTCAGGTAATCCCGGGTGAATTACAGGCCACGTTCGGAGGCGGCGAGGCAAATGTCTGTGTTTCCGTGGCAATGCTCGGTGGAAACAGCCATTATCTGACAGCTCTGCCGGACAATCCGGTGGCACACGCCTTTGCGGCACAGTTGCGCGGGATCGGTTCGGATGTCTCCCGCATTCTTTACAGTAAACAGGGGCGCATGGGCGTTTACTACGCGGAACACGGCTCCAATATGCGGGGCAGTACCGTGGTCTATGACCGGGAAGGTTCCACCATCTCCAAGCTGACTCCGGACGCCTATTCTTTTGATGAAATGCTGGACGGTGTCACGCATCTCCATCTTTCCGGGATTACACCGTCCCTGACGAAGGTTGCATTTGAAACAACCCTCGCCATTGCCCAGTATGCGGCATTCCTGAAGCGTTCAAGGCATTTACAACATCAGACACACTCAAGCGATGGTATTGCTTCAGCATCATCAGAATTCGTTCTCGTTTTTTTTCGCATGTACCCATTCTGTATTCCTGCCTATTATTTGTTGTCATCCAAATACAATATATCTTCAATATTATTTTTTTTCAAGCATTAAATGATTAAAATAATCAAAAAATATTTTATATGATTGAAATGATTATTTTAGAGATAACGTCTAAACATTGTCATAATATAAAGGACAGGAGCCGAGCTGAAACGTCCCGAGGGGCTTGCTCAATCGGAATTTCGGCTTGTGCTTCGCGGTATGGAGTCGAGTTCGTTTCGCGGGCTGACCTGTGAACTGACCGGGAAAAATTCCACAGGCATTTTCCGCCTGGCTCCTGTTTTCCGGATTGATCCCGCAAAGCTGGAAGCTGTTGCCGAAACCCGGCTTCCGCGCGATGTCCGCGGCGTCACCGAGTACCGGCTGAAAGTCTCCCGCTGCGGCCGGGAACTGTTTACCGATACCTGGGTCGAGGACTTGCCGCCGTTTTTGAATGCGGCAGCAATGAACAAACATCTGTATCCAAAGGATCATTCCATTCGCGTTTTGACTGAACTTCAGCCGCAGGGAGACGCTCTTGCCGGAATAATTCTGCGGAGCCGTCTGGATAACGGCTCCTGGCAGGAGCATCCGGTCACTGGGAAAAAACAGGTTGTGGAATATCCGCTTGAGAAAACAGCGGAAGGACGCCATGTCATTACATTTGAAGCATTGCGGAACGGTAAACTCCGGGAAACGCGCGAAGTTGAATTCTTCCGTCACCCGGAAGCGCTCTATTCGGTTCGCGCGGACGGAGTTCTTCTGGAAAAAGGCAAGCCGTTCATTCCTGGGCAAAGCGTGATGTGGGCTACCCGCCCCTCTCAGACCGTTTATGCTCAAAACCACGCCTCAAATTATGGCAGGTTTATTATTTGTGATTACCAATACCCAAAAATCTCAGAAAAAAGACGATGGTCGCATCCCAAGCTGCTCTGGAACTGGGACTGGCATCTGTTTTTCGATTGCCATCTTGATTCGGTTATGGTCGAAAATTTGAAAAGCCCCGAAAAAAGGATACCCTGAAGAGAAAAATACCAGCCTTCCGGCAGACCTGTGCGTCTCAGATGATGTGCAGCGTGGTTTTCAGCTGGACATGGAAGGGGGAATCGTCATCCGGCGGACGGAAGAGAAACCGCTCGATTTCCCGACGGAATTCATCCATCGGGTGCTGCATCAGCGCCATTCCCGGCTGGACGGGGATGCCGACGCCCTGCGAAAAAGTCAGCAGCTGGAAGTCCCGTCCCGGTGTCATACCATATTGCGAGGCGCACAGCAGAGTTATCGGTATGAGGTCGTTCTCCGTCACGAAGATTTTACGCGGCGGATCCGGCACGGCGAAAAAGCATCGGCCCAGTTCCGCGAAGTCCGCCGTGAGATCGGAGAAACTGCGTTTGAAGATCCGGTCCGACCGCAGGATCGCCCCCGCTGCTATGCACTCCTCGTAAAAGGCGGTGAGCCGTCCGTTGAGGTAGGGACGGCGGTAGTCCGGGATGCGGCTGATCAGCGCGATTTCCGCCGGTCCATCGGCCAAAAGCCAGCCGAGCCCGTCGCGCAGACTCGCCCACGGGTCGAGTGTCACACAGTTGAAGTCATCGTAGGTGCGGTTGATGAGCAGCTGGGGAATGCCGAGGTTATTGAGATGGTGCATCGTCATGATCTGGTTCTCCGCGGGGAGCAGCCACAGCATCACCTGTCCGGCAGAGAAGGCATGTTCGTGTTGAGTGATGAAGTCGTAATCGACCCAGCGGGTCGGGATCCCTCGGGTATCGAGCGAAAAGAGCATTTCCGTGAACGGGTAGTTCGGGGAATTTTCCCGATACTTGCTGATGATGACCACCTCAGAGAGATGCTGCTCCGCCCGGCGGGGCAAAACGAACGTGCCCCGACCCTTTTCCGAGCGCAGAAATCCGGCGCGGATAAGATTTTTCATCGCCCGCTGGACCGTGATCCGGGAGCAGTTGAGTTTAGCCATCAGCCGGTGCTGGGAAGGAACGCGGGCGTTCACCGGAAACTCCCCGCTGCGGATCCTGCCCAGCAGATACTGTTCCACGTTGGTGGTCTTGCTGCTCATTTCAACGCTCCCAGCTCAGTTGGTGATTTCCGGCGGGTGTGATCCATCGGGTTTGCCGAATCATGAAATTTACTCCTGTGTTTTGTGCGTTGCCGACGCGTGGATCTTTTTTTGAAACGCGGTAAAATATAATGCAATAATACAACTTTTTCAACTGATATGCGTTGTTTTTTAGCAAAAAAATATGGCTATATATCAAGTTTTTGCGGGATTTCTGCGGCCGCTTTGTTGACAAAACCTGGTTTTTCCGATATACTATAAGCGAAATATACTATAAGCGGATTATACGGCATTATCGCGGGAGAGAACAGTCTTATGTGGAAATGGTTGACAATGGGATTCGCGCTGGCGGCGTGGATCGTCTCCGCGGGGGAGATCGTGCCCGCGCCTGGAGCGACCGAGACCGACGGAGTGATGCGTTTCAAGTCCGGCGGTCATGCCGTGGTCAAGGGCGGCGAGACCCTCGGGGCCGCGGGACGGGGTGTCACCATTTCCGCCGCGGTCAGACTTCCTGCCGCGCCCAAGATCACCGGGAGCGGGTTCGCCCCGGACAAATCCATCATCTGCCATTACGACATCATCGCGTCGAAAGGCGGGGACTTCGTTTTCGGCCGCCGCAATGACGCGTGGGTCGATCAGCCATACTTCAACTTCCGTTCCGGCGGCAAATGGATGGTCCCGCTCAAAAAGATGACCGCCACCCCGCCGAGCGGTCAATGGGCGGTCTGGACGCTGACGTTGCGGCCTGTTGTCCGCAAGGAGGAGGGGAGAAGCTACACCATCGCCACGATCTACCTCAACGGCGAACCGGAATTCCGACTCGAGGTGGACGGCATCCCGGATGTCTCCGGCGCGCAGGTTTTGCTCGGCAAGGGCATGGGGATCAAAAACGAGGAATGGGGCTGTCGCGGCGAGATCGCGGAAGCCGAGGTCTTCGACCGGGCGCTCTCCGACGACGAGGTGCTGGCTCTCGCGGGCAGATCCAGACTGGCGAAGGTGACGGCGAAAGGGGCGGTCGCGGTTTCTCCCGAACTGGATGCCGCACTGAAAAAGATGACCGACCGGACGGCTTCCGCCGCGCTTCGGCGGGCCGCCGCTTTGGGATTCGACCAGAAAGTTCTGCTTGCAGAGGCTTCGGACCGGACCGCCGCTTTGAAAAAGGAACCGCTCGCATCCGGTTTCGCGCTGATCTGGACGGGCAAGGGCAAGGGTGCGTCCCCGGTATTCGGATTGTTCGATGCCGCCGGTAGGGATGTTTTCGGTAGGGGAACTTTGACCTGGTCGCTTGCCGGTTTCCGCAGCGGCAAGAAGTTCTCCGCGGGTTCCGGTGCGCCGTGGGAGTGTGTCGGGATCGGACCGGGCCGCTACCGGGTCTCGTGGCAGTTGGCTTCCCAAGTGCGGGCTGTCAGTGTCATCACACTGAAAGGAAACCGGCTGACCTGTGATTTTGCCGTGGAAAACGCCGATCCCTCTCTTCGGATCGAGAGCGCGGACTTTCCGAAAGTGCGGCTGGCTCGCATGGCTGCCGAGGATTCGGTTCTGGTCCATCCCCGTCAGTCCGGCATCCTTTACCGCGCTCCGGCGGTCGGAAGTCTGCCGGAATCGGCATGGTATCCGAGCGGCTGGGTGAATATGCAGTTCAACGCAGTATACGACTCCCGGGGCGGAGTTTACATTTCACCTGAAGACCCGGAGGCGCACATCCGGCTGAACACCCTGCGCGGACGTTCCGAGGATTTGGAGATCACATGGAGCAATCCTGTGGCTTACTCCTCCTCGGCTTCCGGTGCGGGCAATGGAGTGCGGCTCCCCGCGGCGGCCGTGGAACTGTTTACCGGCGACTGGTATGACGCGGCCCAGATTTACGGGCGTTTCGCCTCCGAAGCGTCGTGGAGCAAACCCAAGATACGTCCGACGCCGGAATGGTTCCGTGACAATACGTTGTGGTTTGCCCATTGGACGTTCAAAAAATCCGATTTCACAGCTATGCCGAAGATCATGAAGACCCTGCGGGATTACTTCGAACTGCCCTTCGGAGTCCACTGGTACCGCTGGTATGACAGCGGTTTGCCTCATATGCTGGCGAAACCGGGAACAGACGAGGTCAATGCGGAGCTGGCAAAAATCGGCGTTTACAGCAAGCCCTACATCGACAACCGACTGTGGAGCGAACTTGACGGTCCGGGCCGCAATAGCGATATGGAATACTCCCGCATCGGAAAAAAATACGCCGTCCGCAACGCTGACGGAACGATCAATACCGAGCGGTACAGCGCGAAATGCCTTGACGTGGTGATGTGTCCCGGCGCGGAGGGGTGGCAGATCAAGATGACTGACGTTGTCCGGAGCGTGGCTGCCCACGGCTTCAAAATGGTCTATCACGATCAGGTTTCTGCCTCCCGGCCTTTTGTCTGCTTCGACCCGAATCACGGCCATCTGCGCAATGATCCGGCAATGTGGGGCAGAGGATACGGCAGGATGTTCGACCGGATCGCGGGATTGAACCTGGAATTCCCGTGGCTTTGTCATGATACCGAGGACGCGGCGGACGCGCACATGCGCTGGTTCGACGGTTTTATGCCGTGGCGGTGGACCGACGACGGCCAGATCCCGCTTTTTGTCGCGGTCTACGGCGGGCGGACCCAGTTCACCGGGCGGGTCTACGATCAAACCGTTCGCGGCGATGCGGATTCGTTTGAGGTCAAGGCAGCGCTGCAGTTTGTGCAGAATGAGCAGATCGGATGGTTCACCAGTGCTATGTTGCTGAAACATCCCCGGCATCCGGCATTCATCAAAAAACTGATTCACCTCCGCAAGGCGCTGCTGCCGTATTTCATCGGCGGTAAGATGCTGCGACCTCTGCGCTTCGATGTTCCGGTCCGCACACTGTTATGGGGCGTTCCCTCGGGCAGCAAGCCCCGACCGGTGACAACTCCGGTAGTGCTCCACAACGTGTGGCGCGGCCCCGATGGGTGGACGGTGACGGTATTCGTCCATGTCGGCCCGGACCCCGTGACCGTGGCTCCGGCGTTGCCGTCCGGGACTTTCATTTGCCGGGAAGACGGTTCTGTCGCCGCCGGGACGAAAAAACTGACGTTGTCGCCGCTGGAAGTCGCCATCGCCACCGATGCTCCGGATTCCGAGGCGAAACGGATTGCGGCGGAGTTGTCTCGGGCGGGCAAATTCACGTCCGCCGGGCTTTTCGCTGCGTTCGGCACGCTGACGCCGCAGGAGGACGCGGCGAGCCGGATGGATTTTTCCGCCGCGACTGGGCGCGGAGTGAGCGGCAAGGGAGACGCGGTCATGATACAGGGCGATGGCGAAAAGAATCTGCAGTACAAAATCCCGTTTCTCCTGGAACCGGAGAGGGAGTATACTCTCACGCTGCGGCTGAAAAAATCGGCGGGCGGTGTGGGATACTTCGCCATAGCGAACTACTCCGCCGGGGGAAAATTGAAGTTTTACGCGGTGAACGGGGCGAAAGTCCCCGCCGACGGACAGTGGCATCCGGTGACGGTGACGTTCCGCACCGATGCCGCGCTCCACAACTGCGGGATGTTTCTCTACAACGTGAAATCGAAAGGTACGATCAGCGCGGATAAACTCGTGTTACGTCAAAATAAAGGAGGAGGAAATGAACATGAAAAAACTTCTGCTGGGGTTCGCCGCACTCGTCGGCTCGTTTGCAGCAACCGCTGAGCCGGGGGACGTGGAACTTGTCGCCGGGGATTACAGGGTGGTGATCGGCGAGGAGCCCGCCAAGTGGAGCATCGTGCAGATCTTTTATCGGGACAAGGAGATCGCTACGCGCACGGGACATTACAGCAACATCCTCTGCCCCGACCGCGGCAAATACATCGGCGCCGGGCATACGGAAGGCGGGCTGGAACAGCCGCTCCGGCACAGCCTGACCGTGGATGGCAGTCCCGTCAAAGGCACCCCCGGCCGATATACCGGTAAGGAACTGGTCTTTTCCCGGGAATCCATGCTGGACAAGGTGAAGATCGCGGTGGTCATCACTCTGACTCCGGAAGGGCTGAAAGTGACCAAGAAATTCACCGCCACCGCGGAACAGCCGGTGCATCTCTTTTATCTTTACCAGTTCTGCTTCACCAGGAAAAGCACCGGCTATCTGGTGGCGCGGCGGGACGGCAGCTGGGGCGAGGGCAAGTTCACGGACAACAAGAAATTCCCGGTCTACGGGGAGAAGCAGGCGTTCGCCGTCTGTCAGTACGTCCCCGAATTCGGACTGGGCCATGTCGTATTCATGACCGAATTCGGCAAGATCTCCGGGCTGAACATGCTTTGGGATCAGACCAGTTACCACAAATACTACTACTGGATCGACCTGCCGAAGGTCCTGCCCGCCGGGTATGTCTCGCCGGAGGTGACTATGGTCGTGCGTGCGTTTCCGGTCAAGGACGCCGCCGCGTGGCAGCAGGCTGCCAAGTCCGCCGTCGCGGAGCTCAAGGCACAGTATCCTCTGCTTCCCCAGCCAATCGAGAGCGATGCGGGGGTGACTCTGCCTCCGTCGGACAAGTTCCAGGCTCATAAACATCCCATAAACGTGACGTCGGGAGCTGACTACAGCGTGGAATTCGAGATCCGCAAGACCCCGAAAATGAGCGCGAAACCGACCGACCACTACGTGATGATCGGCTACTACAACGCCCAAAAGCAGGTGAAATCACTTTTCGTCGCGGCTGCCAACGTCAAGGCCGACGGTGAATATCATGTGGTCAAGGGCGCGTTCAAGGTACCCCAGGACGCGGCGAACGTCAACCTTTACTTCTACAACAGCCATTCCACCGGGACGGTGACGGTGCGTCGGCTGAAAGTCACCAAACAGACTGTGAGGACGGAATGAAAACTGCTACACGTTTTACCTTGATAGAACTCTTGCTCGTTATTACAATCATCGCGATCCTTGCCGCCATTCTTCTGCCCGCGCTCCAAAGTGCGCGCGAGTGGGCGCGAAGCACTGCTTGCGTCAACAATCACAAGAATCTCGGTACTGCGTCGGTGATGTACTCTACCGATAACGGGGATTTAGTCGCCGGTTACTACGAGGACGAGGTCCGCAAGCAGGATCGCCGCTGGATGGCGCGACTGCTGCCGCTGCTGGGAAATTCGGCAAAGACATTCGTCTGCCCGTCCTCGCCGCAGGCTGGAAGCCCCCGAAGTGCTGAGTTGAACAAGAAGGGTTGGGATGATGTCAAAGGGGCGCTGGGCCGCTGCGCCGGGATCGGAATCAACGCCTGCGGTCACAACGGGACGGTCGTCATCAGCACGAGCAATACGAAAGCGTTTCTGTGGACAACTCATAAAGTGGGTTCCATACGCAACCCGTCTACATTGATCTACGCAGGGGACACCACGGGGTATGACTATACCGGAGAGACTGATTACACCCCGGAACTCGCATCGAACAATCAGATGATCTATCTTTTCTTCGTCCCGTATGTCTACCCGGACAGCGGCATGTCGCTCCGGCCCTATCACGGCGGCGGGAAGCGGATCAATCTGCTTTTTGCGGACGGCCATGCGGACACCATTACAAAGGAAACGGCCCGGGCGTGGATCGCGGATACGGATATGAAAAAGCTTCGCTTTTCGGTCAAATAGAATAAGGAGCATGACTTTCATTTCAGGGGACTTCCCCGCCATTCCGTGAAGACTTGATCGATCGCAAAAACCGGAAACAGAACAGGCGTGATCATCAGTTTTCCGCGGACCGAGTATCGGGATGATGCCAGGGACCCCTGCAGCCGTCCTCCTGGTTCAGTCGAGATATCGTTCATAACAATGGCCGCGGCAAACAGCTGACCGGTCAGGATCCGGCTGCATAGTTCCGCATGTCGAACCCGAAGTGATAAAAAGGAAACACCGTTATGTTTATTCTGGATATGGTTCATCACAATCCCGGGGAGCCGCGGTATCAGAGCGCGTTCAACGATCCGGCGAAAATCGCTTCTATGGGGTACAACGGCAAGGTATATTCCCTGTTCGAGTCCCCCATACTGGCGGTCGATTGGAACACGGTCCTCCCCGGAACGATGGCCGGAGAAGCGGAAGAGTGGAGGCAGGAACTTTTCAGCCGGATCAAGGGAGAATTTGCGAGGTGCAAAGCGCATCATCTGCAGGTCCTGGCCATGAGCGATCTGGTCCTTCTGCCGCGTTCGCTGGTTGAAAAAGACGGCATGCTCGACCGGTTCGGCAATGTCGGCGAGGAATGGGTCCAGAAACACCTCCGGCTGCTGTTCAATCTGGTTTTCACGCAGTTCCCGGAACTGGACGGCCTAGTAGTCCGCATCGGTGAAACATATCTTAATGATGCTCCGTATCATGTGGGGAAAATCGACAGGAAAAACGACCCGTCCGGAACCATTATCCCGCTGATAAACCTGCTCCGGGAGGAGCTGTGCGTCAAAAGAAACAAGACGCTGGTTTTCCGAACCTGGGGAGCTTTCGACGAGAATCTGACGGTTTACAAGTGGATCGCCGACAGCATCGAACCCCATCCGCGGCTGGTCATCGCCGTGAAGCACTGTGAAGAAGATTTCCATCGTGGCAATCCTTTCAGCAAGATCATCGGTTTCGGGAACCACCGGCAGCTGATCGAGGTCCAGTGCGCCCGGGAATATGAGGGAAAAGGAGCTTATCCGAACTATCTGGCGCACGGTATCATCGATGGATTCGAGGAGCACTTCCGAAGCCGTTCGCTGCGGTCGGTCGGTGAGTTTGTCCGCCGCTGCCCGGAGAAATTCGCCGGGATATGGACATGGTCCAGGGGCGGAGGATGGGAAGGACCGTACATCAAAAACGAGCTGTGGCCGGATATCAATGCCTGGATCCTGGCGCAGTGGTGTGCCGACCCCTCCGTCAGCGAGGAACGTCTTTTTGCCGATTACTGCCGGAAATTTCTTGAATACGATGAAGACCAGACGGCAGCTTTCCGCAGACTCTGCCTCATGAGTGAAAAAGCGATCGTCCGCGGAAAGGCGTCGCTGATCGGATTCTTCCCGCCGTGGTGGTCACGGGATCAATATATCGGTCTCCCGCCCAGGACGCCCTATGATACAGAGGAACTCCTGGCAGAAAAACACGAGTCTGTGCGGTTATGGAGCGAGATGCTGGAGATTTCCCGTACGCTGGGGGGATATGTCGAAACTTCCACCCGTTACGGCTGGGATATCTACCGCATCTACGAGGCCGTATGGAATGTAACTCTGGGGAATAACTCTCCCGGCTGGCACAGACAGTATGAAGATGCATGGGAAGATCTGGAAAAACTCGCGGAGACACACCCGGACTGTGCAACTCTTTACGAACGGACCGTAATCCGGAGGCTGGACGCAACAGGATCCGCTGATTCCATGATGGAAACGTGCAGCCGCAGGATTTCCGGTGACCATTATCGGGATCACTTGAAAAAAGCGGGGTCGGATGAATAGTATTCCATTGTCCAGATTTGCCTGGATGAAACAACAAACATACATACTTTCGGAGGAGAGACATGTCCCAGCAAGAGGATCGCATGAAATGGTTTCATGAAGCGAGGTTTGGCATTTACGTTCATTACGGTCTATATTCCATTCTCGGACGCGGAGAATGGACGATGTATTCCGAACGGATCCCTGCAGCGGAATACGCGGCTCTGTCGGATCAGTTCCGCCCGGAACCCGGCTGTGCGAAGGAATGGGTCGAAGCTGCGGTGTCCGCCGGAGCGAAATACATGGTGCTCACGACCCATCATCACGAGGGATTTTGTCTTTTTGACAGCAAGTATTCGGATTTTACGAGCGTAAAACGGGGACCGAAGCGGGATCTGGTGCGTGAGTATACGGAAGCGGCCCGTGCCGCCGGGCTCCGCGTCGGACTCTATTATTCGCTGCTGGACTGGCGTTTCCCCGGCTATTTCGAACCGGAAAAATATCCGGAATCCCGGGACGCTCTGCTGGCGCAGGTGCACAATCAGGTGCGTGAGCTCATGACGAACTACGGAAAGATCGATCTTCTGGAATACGACGGCGGATGGGATGCCCGTCTGAAGACCAAACGGCCCCAGTGGGCGGAGTTCTGGCATTCCGCCGATCTCAACGCGATGGTCCGGAAACTCCAGCCGGGGATCATCATCAACGACCGGTCCGGAACTGATGAGGATATCGTGACGCCCGAACAGGAAGTGCGCCCGGGGAGAGAGTGCGCCTCGGAAAGCTGCATGTGCATCGGCGATTCCTGCGCCTGGGGATATACCCGGTTCAATCCGAACTGGAAAACTTCGGAACAGCTTCTGCAGCATCTGATTCAGGCGGCTCAGGGCGGCGGGAACTACCTGCTGAATATCGGGCCCGATCCCGCGGGCCGCATCCGGAACGAGGAGCTGGAGCGGCTTCATGCTATGGGCGACTGGCTCCGCGTAAACGGGGAAGCCGTCTACAATGCCTTCCCCTGTCCCCTGATCGGAAGTTCGAAACCCAATACGGTGGATCTGAATCTGCAGGGCCCCTGGACCCAGAAGGGGAAATTCGGCTACTGGTGCATATTCCGGTGGCCGGGCGCCGAGGCCACGGCGGTCCGGATCAAAATACCGGTGAAGCGGGTGACTCTCCTGAAGACGGGCGAGGAATTTCCGTTCGAATGGAACGGGCGGACGCAGCGGCTCAAGGTCCGCGGGCTTCCGGTCTTCCCGCCGGATGCGCTCTGCTCCGTGCTGAAAGTGGAGTTCGAAAAGGAACCGGAACTGGGGGCGGAAGAGGATTATTCCCTTTGGTTGAAGGGGTGACCGAGGTATGGTGATGCGATTTCCATTCGAGGCCGAAAACAACGGGATCAACCGGAGAAAATTCTTCATTCTTTGCTTCGGCGTGGGGCTCTTTTTCTTCACCAGCATGAGCAAGATGCTGGTGCCGGGCCCCATCTACAATCATCTGCTGAACGAGCTTTCCCTGAGCCCCCCGGCCATTGCGGGCCTGGGATCCGCATTCATGTATTCCTACGCCGTGAGCCAGCTGCTGATTGGGGTCTATTCCAACCGGTACGGCGGAGTCCGGATCCTGCTGATCGGCGGCACTTTGTTCTGCTCGGGGATGATCGGTTTTTCTCAGGTTTCCAATTTGTTTCTGTTGTATCTTTTCCGGATCTTCACCGGATTCGGCGCGGGGATCGTGTTCATCGGCCTCGCCAAGATCCTGGCGGACCTGTTCTCCATCCGGTTCGCTCTGATGCTGGGGATCGCCCTCTTCATCGGATATCTGGGGCCCGTTACCGGAACCGTGCCCGTCGTCTGGCTGATCCACGCGCTCGGATGGCGCTCGGCGCTGCTTCTTCCCGGTCTGGCCGCCTTGTTCTTTCTGGCGGGGATCGCCCTTTTTGCGAAGGGGACGATCAAAAAGACGGTGCCCGGCCAGACGTTCCGTCTTCTGCCGGCGCTTTTCCTGGCGCCTGGGATGCTTCTTCTCTGCGTCTCTTCGGCCATCATGTTCGGGATCTATTATTCGCTTCTGACGCAGATAGGGCAGAAGAGCTTCGAGGACGTCTATCACTGGAGCCGGTACAGCGCATCGCTCTGTATCACGCTCCTCACTCTGGTCGTCGCTTTCAACAATGTCTTCACCTCCTTTCTGCTGAAACTGACTGGAGGGCGGACGCGTCCGATCTGCGTGTCCGGCATGATTGTCGTGGTCATCGGAACGCTGCTGGGGAGTCTCTCGTTCCGGTACGGTCTTCCAGCTGTCTGTCTGCTGATGGGATTTGTTCTGGCCTCAATCCCGGCCGGTTTTTTCTCTTTATTCAGCCTGGTGGCCAAGGAGATCAATCCTCCGGAGAATGCCGGTCTTGCCATTGCGTTCCTGAATTTTTCGGCGTTTGCCTGCATTGCATTTTTCGGAAATCTCTCCGGCGCTGTGCTGGCCCGCTGGAAAAACGAGATGCTGCCGGGCGGACTGTTTCCTACGGTCGCGTATGAAACGCTGTTCTGGTTCTTGTTTGGATCGGCGCTGGTGGCGCTGATCCTTTCTCTCTTTGTCCCGAATGTGGTTCAGAAGAGCCGTCAGGATGGGGAAGAAAAGAAGACTGAAATCGTATGAGGAGACTGAATTATGCCGGAAATCACGAATTTTCGCAACGGGGCAATACTCAATGCCCATCATGGAGTCGAAAGTGAAAGCGGGCTCAAGATCCGTTTGGAAGGGCTGGGAACATATGGTCATCCGGTGGAAGTCAACGGAGTTCGGGCGGAGATGGACGGACGCCATTTTCCCGCCGAAGTCGAACTCAGGAAGAAAATCAACGAAGTGACGGTCTCCGAGCTGACGCCCTACGGCCGATTCAGCCAGGAGCTGACGCTGGTGTGGGACAAGAAATCGTTCAAGAGATACGGCTTCTTCATCGACGACCACAGCTTTCTCTTCACCGATCTCACCAAGGAACGGCCGAAACACGCGTTTGACCATTTCTACCAGAAACACCTGAAGCATCTCAACGAGAAGTACGGGCTGAAGGTCACGCTGAACTGTTTTTTCCGGAACGATCATGAGCCCTTTACGCTGGATCTCATGCCCGATATCTGGAAATCGGAGTTTCACATTGTCATAAATCACTATGACATCGGCAAAATCTGCCTAAAACTCGGAAAAATGGATCTGGCAGAAGAACATCTGTGCGAGGCATTGAAAATTGTAAAAATGCCGGAATATCAAGGACGAGAAATCACAGATGAAATGATATCCGGTCTTCTCAAATCATTACACGGTTGATCGTATCTCAACACCTAATTCCCCCGATACAGCCCTTTCTCCGCGCACCGGCCCGCCTTCCCTCCCTTCACCCGGCCTGCCGCTGACTCGCGCCACAGCGCCCCCGGAAACGAAAAAAGGCGACAGGATTTCTCCTGCCGCCAGTTCGTGGTGAGGTGTCACCGCACCGGGAAACCGTAAAGCCTCCGCTGTTCGTTCCAGTCCTCCGGAATGGGCTGGGCGGTGATCTTTGCGATGGACATCCCCTCGGGCTCCGTCCCGGCGAGGATCGATTCCACGATGTCGGGCGCGAGGTTGTTCAGGGAAAGGATTCTTGTAACGTATGACGGCTTGTAACCGAGTTTCTCCGCTAGGTCGGTGACATTGCCAGCCTCGCCGTTGATCAGCATGTCCGTCCACTGCCGCGACTTCTGGATCGCCCGGAGAAGCGAGGTCTGCTTCAGCCGCTCCGCGCCGGGCGCCAGGATCACCAGGTGCCGATGCCCGTCGATCCGCTTCGAATCCACTCTCATGGTCAGTTTGATCGAACCGTCCTCCAGAACTTCCTGCTCCGCCTCGGGGAATATTTCCGTGTTTTGCTCATGCACCATGTTGAAAAATCCTGACATCGCCATCTCCTCGGCGAGGTCTTTCAGGCCTTCCACTTTCAGGACAAAGGAAATCTGTTCCGGGAAGACGATGATTTTGCCCAGCACCATCCGGAGCAGTTCGCTCTTGGTTCCGGGGAACATGAATTCCCACAGACCGTTGACATCGTTCAGGGCTTTGATGACCTCTTCTTCCGCGACCGGGGCGGCCAGCGCTTTGACTTTTTTCCGGATCGAGGTCAGCATTTCAGCAATGCGCTTGATCTCGTCGAAGTCTGCATTTTCGTTCAGCGCCTCCTTCCGCAGTTCGACCAGCCGTCCCGTCAGCCGATCGATGTCCTGCTCGTAACAGCGCCGGAGATTCTCTTCCCGTTCGTGAACCGCCGCCAGCGTCGCGCTGACGTTTTCAAGACTGCATCCAGCCATAGCTCTCCATGTCAAGAGCGTCATTCTGATCCGGCAATGACCTGATTCAAAATGCCCCGGCGGATTCGTAATGGAAGCCCTGCCGGGGCTGAATCCGATATCATGCCGCCTGGGAAGCTTCCGGGAACTCTTGACCGACCAGTTCCAGCAAAGCGTCGTTCACGGTCAACATGCCGATGATCTTTTTGTTCCGGTCACGAACCATCAGCAGTTTGGAATCCAGTTTCAGAACTTCTCCTGATCAACATCGGCAACACCTTCGCACAACCCGGCGTCTGGAACGGCAACGCCATCGAATTGCTGCCGCGAATTCCGACTGCGGAACTGAAGCCGGAACTGCTGCCGGCGGGAATGCCGATCGCCGCCGCCACAGTGGTTCCCGCAATTCGCAAGCGCTTTGCGGACACCGACATCTGGTACCTCTCGGCATACAACCAACGTGCCGGAGTCGATTTCACCCAGGTGGACGCCTCGACCCTCGGCGCCGACCGGGTGGCCAACGCCCTTGCCCTGGCGGAACTGTTTCCGCTTCCCGGCATCTCGGCGGACTGCGGAACCGCGCTGACGCTGGAGATCGTCGATGCGGACGGCGTTTTTCGCGGTGGAGCGATCGCTCCCGGACGCGCCATGATGCGCCGCAGTCTCGCGGCCGGTACGGCGCAACTTCCCGAAATTCCATTTTCCACCCAACTGCCGGAACACCCCGGCAGCAACACGGTTGAAACGATCCGTTTCGGAGTGGATCGCGGCGCAGTCGGTCTGATGCGGGAGCTGCTCTCCGCCTCGCTTCCCGCCTGCGGAAAAGCGCGAAGGCCGACGATCGTCGCCACCGGGGGGGATGCCCCGTTCTTCGCCGAAGCCCTCGGGATTCGGACGGCGCCGGAAGACTTCACTTTGCGCGGGATTCTCCGTGCCTTTCTCTCCCGGATTTCATAATTTGCTCCGGAACTGGGAAAGCCGAACGATCCGGGACGAAGCCCGCGTCTCCCACCGTGGAAGTATTTGCTCGGGAACATTTGCAAATCACTAAAGCAGAATTATATTAATAGGAATTGCCTGTCCCGGGCGTCCGAAAGCGGATGCGGAAGGCACAACACGAACAAAAAGGATTGGCTTTGGAAGACGGCGGTTTATTGATTCTCCAGTTGTTGTTTCTGCTTTTTCTGATCGCTCTGAATGCATTTTTCGCCTCGTCGGAAGTTGCATTGATCTCGCTCAAGCCGGCCACGGTACGGCGGCTCGGCAGCGAAGGCGGCAGCCGCGGCCGGCGGCTCGCGGCACTGGTTGAGAATTCCGGACGTTTTCTGGCGACAGTCCAGGTAGGTGTCACGTTTGCCGGCTTCATGGCCAGCGCGTTCGCAGCGGAGAGCTTTTCCGATCCGGTAACCCTCTGGCTGGAACAGCATGGCTTCACCCTGCTCAGCCACGCCACACTCGATGCGCTGGTGGTGCTGGCAATTACCGTCCTGCTCTCCTACGTCTCCCTGGTATTCGGAGAACTGCTCCCGAAACAGCTCGGTCTGCGGTACGCGGAGGGGATTGCCCTTCATGTCGCCGGTCCGATCGACTTTCTGGCGAAAATCACCGCCCCGTTCGTCTGGGTGTTGAACGCTTCCGTCAATTTCTTCCTGAAACTCTTCGGAATCCAGCCCTCCAGCGAACAGGAGGTGAGCGAGGAGGAGATCCGCATGATGGTCGACATCGGAGAGGAAAACGGGGCCATTGAAAGCGACGAAAAGCGGATGATTGAGAATGTGTTTGAATTCAACAACACCACTGCGGGCGAAGTGATGACCCACCGTACCGAGGTGGTTTCCCTCAATCTTGACGCAACTCCGGATGAGGTGGAGAAGACCCTCATGGAGTGCGGATTTTCCCGGGTCCCGGTCTATCAGGGCGATATCGACAAGATCGTCGGGCAGCTCCACTTCCGCGATTATTTCACCGCCAAGCTCAACGGCAACGCCGCGCCCGATATCAAAGGGTTGCTGAAACCGGTCTATTTCGCGCCGGAAACCATGCGCGCCAACCGGTTGTTCCGGGATCTTCAAAGCAAGAAGCTGGGCATGGCGATCATTCTGGACGAATTCAGCGGAACCTCCGGCATCGTGACTTTGGAGGATCTGCTCGAAGAGATCGTCGGCAGCCTCTACGACGAATACGACGACTACAGCGAAGAGGCGGAGGAGATCGGGGAAAAACTGTGGAGAATTGACGGTTCGATGCGAATCGACGAAGTTTCGCGACTGATCGACCGTCCGCTTCCCAACGAAGAGGAGGAGTATGACACCATCGGCGGCCTGATCTTCGGCCGCCTGAATGCAATTCCGACGCCGGGGGCGACCATTACGCTCCCCGAGGCCGGAATTGAACTCAAGGTGGAGGCGGTCGACGGTCGGCGGGTGGACAAGGTCCAGCTCAAACTGCTGCCGGAGCCGGAAGAGACGGACAGCTGCGAATAGTGGCCCGGTTCCATCTCGCCGGCCTTCGACGGACTTCCCCTCCCGGCGGAAGCGCCTCCGTCCGCGGGGAACAACTCTGAAGCGGGAATGCCCTCTTCCGGAGAAAACGCAACATACTCACTTTCGAAAAGCCGTTTCTTTCCGCTCCCGGCTGGAAACCAGGTGCGCTTCAAGAAATTCGTATGCGAAATGTCGGATCGCAGGCGGAACATCATGTCCCATGCCGTGATACAGGATTGCCGCCCGTTCCGGAACCCCGGCCAGCTCCCAGAGCCGCCGCGCCCGGTCAAAGCATTCCATCCCCGCAAACGGCAGGGGATTATACGGATCGTTGAATGGTTCCACCACGCAGAGAGCCCGCAGAGCGGCAAGAGCCAGAAGCTCCTGATATTCCCAGGGCGGTTTCCCGCACGAAACCATTGCGGCATTGAGCCGGGGACTGAGCTCGGGCTGCGCCCCGCCCGGATAATTTCGATAAACGTTGGTCAAATTGGGGCTGATCCCGCAGGACACCACCGCCGCGGTCAAGCGCTCCTCAAACGCAGCCAGATATACGGATACCCGTCCGCCAAGGGAATTCCCGATGGCGCCAAAAGTTCCAAAACAGTAGTCGGGAAGGGTCGTCAACCAGTCGATCGCCATGCGGTGAAGACGCACCTGAACTCCATCCAACGACCAGTTGGGAAAATCCCGGTAAAACTCTTTCTGCAGTTCAGCACTCTTCCGCCCCCTGACCTCCCACTCCCCGAAGCCGAAAAGGTCAAGAGAACAGGTTGCAAAACCGCGCTGTGCCAGTTCGATTCCATAACAGCGGTTCGGACAGGTTTCCGGATCCAGGTATGCGCCCAGCGAGCCCCATGGAGAGGGGAATCAAGGGGAAATTTTTCCTGCGGCCGCCGTCTCTCTCAGTTCGAAGTGCTCGCAGGCCGGATCGAAATAGTTGATCTCAACGGGATTTTCGAGATCGAAGATGCACTGTTCCCTGACGCCGTCCTCATCCCGGAAGAAGCAGTCTATGCAGTGTTCGCACATGATGTTCACCCGTGCATCCACCAGCGCCAGATGCGGACGGCCATGAAACCGACGAGCGCGATTCCGGCGAGGATGAACATGGCGACGCCCAGCGCGAGGGAGAGATACATCCCTCCCAGCCCGGCCGCGATGCTGCCGAAGAGTACCGCCAGCACGATGGCCTCGGCGAGCTTGATGTTCTTTGCCGACTGTTCGATCAAAACCGTATTTGTCATTTTTCGCCTCACTCTCTGTTTTTCCAGTCCCCGCTGGCGATGACCTTCGCCTGTGGCGGAATGGTGTTCATCACGTAGACCCACGCCTCGACCGTGCCGCCATCCTCCAGCGTTGCCGGGACCAGCATCCGGTCGTAGAGCCGGGGATAGCCCTCCAGCCGGTCGACATCCGCCCAGTCCCGAATCGGGATTTCAATCAGTTCGACAGTGACGGGTGTCTTTCCCGTCGGCACGAACGCCGGGAATCCCCATCCCGTGTCATAGAGCGTTCCGGAAATCGTTGCGCTTCTGCGGGAAATGGCATTCCGGCAGAAACGTTCATTGCATTCGCCGGAACGGAGTGTGCCGTATGCGGCGATCAGGACAGTTTCCTTTTTCATTTGCGCCTCCTTTTTCTGATAAAATGATTTTTGATTCTATGAAAATTCGCTCCCTCGCGGCAGATCTTCCGATACTCTTCCGGATAGGGTAATCCGTTGCGGATTTCCTTGGTTTTCGGAGTCATTTCATAAATCAGCGCGGGCAGTTCCGTGCCGTCGCCGAGGATCACATCCACGGTGTAACGACGGTAAATCCGCGGATATCCCTCGCAGCGGTCAAGACGCGCGACGTCATTCCCCCGGAGGAGATACACAAACCCGTGAACCTGCCCCCCCGGTGCATAGTCGACATCGGCATAAAGCCGTTCGGTCAGACGGTAGTTCGGCAGAATCGCCGGAGCATATGGAACCGCAGTCGAGCAACGCTGAAACAACCTCTCCGGCAACAGGTTGCTCCCGTAGGCAAAATATGCGTATAGCCCGTTCATCCCTTCACCTTCCTATTGGAGTCTCATGTTCCGTTTTTCTGGCATACAATACCATGGATGGCTGTTATAGCCAGTCGCAGCCGCTTAATAATCAGATATATATTCACGGATTATCTTGCCGGGAACACTTGCTTTTTCGGATTTCCCTGCATCGACGGAATGGGATGCTCAAGATCAACCTCATCCGCGTCAAGTTCAAACGTGGCGTATCCCATGGTTGTAAGACGCTGGAGAAACAGGAGTGCGGCCTTTCCCTCGTCATCAGGAAGGTCGAACTTTTCCTGCCCGATACTTG
>ERZ1034917.567-NODE-567-length-32719-cov-8.471283_pt1 | contig 32719 bp, 27 predicted proteins | sample MGYA00520605_ERZ1034917 | MGnify/ENA primary metagenome ERZ1034917 (study PRJEB33766, sample SAMN09781784) | gut metagenome | biome: gut microbiome | host: Homo sapiens | place: Madagascar | study: EMG produced TPA metagenomics assembly of the PRJNA485056 data set... | reverse complement strand
CGTTTATTGAATGAATATTTCGATAACCACCATAATGAACCAAATGAAACGCAGAAAAATATTATGAAAGGAGAAAGCTATAACACTTCGAAAATACGTAAATTACGTAAAAAGTTAAGTATATTGTATGCAAAGCGTGTAAATTATGCAAAAGATCATATATTAAAGATGATTCCTGGATTAATACAAACACGTCCAGAATACATTGCAATTGAAAATCTGGAAATTTCCAACATGTTAGAAAACGATTCAAATCACAAATTGCATGATTTAATAGCGAAAAGCAAATGGTATTTCTTCCAAGAAAGGTTACTTAATAAAGCGCGAGAATCAAGCGTTGAAATAAGGTATCCGAAAAAGAAATACTTTGCTTCCAGTAAATTATGCTCAAATTGTGGTCATAAGTTGAAATCTTTATCATTAGCAAACCGAACATATCATTGTCCGGAATGCGGCTTGGAAATCGATCGAGATTTAAATGCTGCTATTAATCTTTGTTTTATGAAGAAATATAAAATTGCATAACTAACGTATGGTGCTACACATACAAGAATCGACACTTACGAAGTGTTAAGAAGAGTATTTATAAGTACTTTTCTAGTAGCAGAACCAATATGGCAAGATTATTTGTTGTATTAAGTGATGGAAAAATTCCGGAACTTGGAAATATTCGGGGACCGATCACAAAACCGTGTTCCATTACAATTTCCAATGTCATTCATATGGTAAACCGTGGTTTGGTAGTACAGGAAGTAAATCCTGGAAATTTAAATGAGCGGGTTACCTTAACGTATCATAACGTTACCGTATCCAATTTTGCGAAGAAACCGGTAGAGGTGACAACCCCGGTTGCATCTTTAAAAGTCGAATCCCTTGTGAGTGAACCTGTAAGCTACTCTGCTCCAACGGTTCCTGCTGGGAGAAGCAACGTTGTGGTGGACGCCCCTAACGAAGCTAAAGCCGCAAAAGAATCCAGAGAAAAAAATGGAAAAAATTGGAAAGAGAACGGGAAACCGCAGCAACAGCGAGTAGTTCCAGTTACCAAATCTGATTTTTAAGAAGAAAGAGAATACTACAAGACGTGGTATTCTCTTTCTATTTTTATTTGGATAATCTCTTAAGACTTTATAAAAGGAGGTAGATAAGATGGGTTATAATTATGAACTTAAAAGTTTGGTATATGAAGGGTTTCCAAGGTTATCCGTAGAAGCTTATCCAGATGCACGCCCTCAATTGTTGCGTGTGAATAAAATTCGTACTGCCGTATATTCAACACTACACCAAATAGGAAATGGATATGAAACCTCTGAAGAAATGGTGAATCGGATTATAAATACCTGTGGAGAAAGACTTACAGAAAATTCTCTTCTTGTAATTCGGCAATATTTTGGATTCTTAGCACTTGAAAACTTATTAAGAATAACCGAAGAAGAACACGTGCACACACCGTTTGATAAAACTCTTGAACGATTATATGAAAACTTATTACATAAATGCAAGAATAGTGGTATGAGTGAATTTGAAACTGCTTGCTCCTATTTTGTTTGTGCTCATACCTTAGTGATAAAACGAATAGAGAATATGTACTGGATAACGTCTCTATTTGCAAGAGAATTTGATCCCTATATCAGTTATTATCCATTCATACATTTTGCTTCTTCCTATGTCCGCTGTTTTAAATATTCTGATACAACGAAAGAAGAGATTATAAATGCCTGGTTAGAGTGGAGGAGAGAACATGTCAAATATAGTATCTTCAGTATTACCAAAAATACCTGCAGCGAAAGTATATGCCTGCACCATTAGTCCGTTTCCATATTACAACGGAAACGGACAAGTGGAACTTGACAAGGTGATGGTTGCAATCAATCAACCAAATTCGGGATTGTATAAAGAACTCATGCATAAACTTGAACACAATGAAGTTGCTGTTGGGGATGTCATCCATCTCACTAATTTATCTATGACTCTTGTTGTAGTTGTTACAAATCCGTATTATCAATTTGCAAAAATAAAAGAGGTGATATAAAATGGCTACACGTCACTTAATCTCTATCAATGCGACCGTACATGATTTGGTAGAATTACAGACATCTGCAGATTCTAGGATTAGACGTGCATTGATGCCGTTTCAGATAAAGTATCCGACAGATGAATTTCTTATTTACGTTGCAAATTTACATAAAATGTTTTTATTGCGGCAAGATCCTACAGGAATTGGTATAGAATTTGTAGAAATCGATACCGTTAGAGAAACGAATAAACTCGTAGATCCACATCTGTCTTTAGAGAACGAAACAGAAAAGACAACGCGATCTATGAATCGATGTTTGAAATTTTTATATGAGGAGAAAGACCATGAACAAACGAATCAAGAAGAAACAACAGAAACGAGTACAAGCAAACCGAATTCATCCAAATGTCGAAGTGACGATAATCGACGTGAGCGCTTTTGCGGATTTTGATGTTATGGATGCTGAAACGGCTTGTTCCATAATGAATCATCCAGAATCATCACTTCCACATATACCGGCACGAAATGAAGATGACGAAAGGAGAAGATAAGATGAAATGGCGGGTAAAGAAAAAACAACTAAAACGTTATGAACGTAAAACTTACGCGATTTTACTTAGGATAGACTATCCGGTAATAATAACAAAACGAAGAAAAACGATCCTTCGACTTCATAAAGTAAAACCTTGGATGCTAAACGAGGTCACGATTCGATACACTATCGCGGATCGCCTAAATCCATACTCATATACCAACTATGTGTATAATCGCTCAAGTTCTCTGGAAAAAGGTGGAATAGTACTATGAACTTGAGAATGGAAAAGAAGAAAGAGAAACAAAAATTGGAAGAATTGTGGGAAGCTGCCTTAGGTCCAGAACCACAATTGCTTCCACATGAACATCGAAGAAAAGCAAGGAAGACTTAGATGAACAAACGTATTCGAAAAAAGAAACAAAAACAAGCGCAGCTGTATATGATACGGGTTTGTCGACACCGAGGACGAGATAAAAAACGAAAAGTAAAATTCCTTATAGGTGCTATCGGGGGACCTACTCGCAATAATAGAGTTTATTCTGAGGAGATCGTTAGACAAGCAATTCAAAAACTTGATCAGCACGTAATTCCACTTCGTGTGGAAGATGGACTTGACTTTGATATTTTGGAACTTGCTGGAAAATTACAGCAACAATTTCCAAATTGGAAAGTGGACTCCTCTCACCCCGAATAATTCCCCGTGTAAGTACAGCTGGAAAACAGATCTATAACTTAGGGAAATGAGGTGACCGACATGATATTTACGACTGAACTTGACCAGTACGCCATGACATGTAACTTAAATTTAGAGAAAATCTCTCATCAATTTGACCGAGAGTTTCAACCTATCGTATACGAATCGGAAGCACCTTATTTAGAAGCCGGTCTTATGGAACCAGTACAGAAGTTTTTTACGAATCTCGTAAATACGTTAAAAAATTTTGTCCGTCAGATTCAGGAATCGGTTCAGGCTACGATTCGTACCAAAAATATCAAGCGCCAATTACGTGCATTTCATGCTGAGCTGGAAACGATCGAAAAAGACCCAACCAATAAAAAGCACACTGTCAAGATGATTGATGTAGAAGCACTTTCTGCTTGTATGACAGATGCTGCAAATGATCTTTACAAAATTCACAAACGAATGGTAAAAAATAAGTACCGTCACTTATCTGAGCTAGATTCCGATGTAAAAAAATTCAACGAAATCTATAAAAAATCAGAGACTCGTTATAATACGATTATGGAAAAAGAGATCAATATGTCTGTAAGAAAAGCCATTAATCTTATTGAAGACGAATTAACCGGAAGACGGCCACTTATCAAAGCCATGAATCAGGCTATTCAAAGTTGTGAAGAGATGTCTCGTTATGTGGATCAAATATCACAAAAACGAGATCTGTATGGAGCAGATATGTTACCAGCTTATATGTCTGCTGGAAAACGTATTACAAGCAAATTTACCAATTTTATCCAACGTGGTGTTGGAAAAGGAATTAGCAAATTGGTTGGTGGGGCAGTCTTCTTACTTGCTTAAAATAAAGAACTAGTTCTAATTTTAGAACTAGTTCTTTTTAACACAATCCGTAAATCAATTGGTCAGAATTAATGTAATATCTTACTGAATCAGAGAAATCTAATATACATATTCCTCTCTGGTCAGAAAAGTTCATAGGATTGAAACAGATCCATTTGGTAGGAGGATAAAATGCTCAAATTATTATTCAAAGTCATTGGTTGGCTAATGTCAGCTCTACTAATGATACTTATTATTACTGCTATTATAGTCATTGCCTATGTGACTTTAAATATTATAGGACTTGTTATGTCAGTTATGGGGATCCTGGTATTTCTATGGGTCCTAAAAAACTGGCTCATAGGTTAATAAAAAAAAGAACCAAGCAAATCAATGCTTGGTTCTTTTTTGGTTACTCAATGATCTTCTCCTCTTCCGTAAGAGCTTGGTATTTTAGGATATCATTTAAGTCATGATATAAATATAGGGCAGCTAAATCAACTGGAATTTTTTTGTTGTATTCGACATCAACGTAATAGCTGATTCGATCTTCCATCTCGGTATTGGGATCAAAGATAGGAGCATACTTGTCGTAATCTTCATCCAGTTTCTTTTTTCCATCTTCTCGCTTCTGCTCAATGTAACCATTCTCAATGTTGACTTTGATATTTGGAGTTTGCTTAAATCGTTCTCGTAAGAAGTTCATTACATATTCAGGGTTTTCACAAGTTTCTGGCACGTTAAATTCCATTTTCAGGTGTTCCCATCCAGGTTCCTTCGTAAGACTCTCAAAGTGATCCATCTTTCGTTTTAATTCATCTAAAGATGAGAAGACGGTATTCTTGTACCCAAATCCAATGGTTTTATACATTGGAGCGTAGGTATTCTCAAAGAACTCATACGTCCAACTTTTCTCCTTAGTATGAAACGTTGCTTCTAAGAATCCTTTCGCATCTTCTTCTCCAAATTTCCATCGACTAAAACTTCCCACATACATCATATACGGATCCATCATAGTATGTACATGGTAATGTCCAAATACCACCAATCCATCACAGATCTTACGAAGATCTCCGGTTCGAAATACGGGAACTCGTCGCTTGACATTTTTTCGATCCTCAATGGCAGATGCTGCTTTTACCATCGCTTCTCGAATGGTTCCATGTCCGACGATTAATTGATAATACTTCTCTTTCTCTGGATTTTCAAAGTATTCCTTATAATATTCATCCGGATCCGTCAGAAGTTCTTCTGGTAAATATAAGACGTTCATTTCTGGGAATAGTTCTTCTTCACAAACGTGATAAATCACTTTAAAATCACGATGTCCCATAATTCCCTGGATTGGACCATATTGATTTTCTTCATGAGATTCGGTTCCATACACCATGCGAACTTTGGTTTCTGGTTTTAATCGACTATCAATCTCTTGTAAAATCTCAGTCGCCAATTTTGTATTCTCATCGTTTAAGTATAACTTATGTCCAAAATAATCTCCCGCAAAAATTACAAAGTCAATTTTATTTTTTTCTAAATAGGGATAGATCACACTTTCAAATTCGTGTTTTAATTGCTCTCTTGGCATATCTCCAATGTGAATATCTGCCAAGAAAATTCCTTTCACTTTTTTCATTCTCTTCACCTCATAGAAATGGTATATAGTTATATGTCAAATTGTTATTTCATTTTCAATGCTTATAAAAAAGTATCGGGAGTGTAACGTTATATTAGACATCTTAAGTGAAATCCATTTTCCTTGGATGCTGATATATTATTTTTGTGGACAAAGATCCACTATAACATTTTTCATTTGAAAGGAGAAAATGAGATGAATAATTCTAAAAGAGAAAATCCGAGCGTAATCGGGGGCAAAACATCTCAGGGAACCAACCTCTATGATAGAAGGACTGTTGCTGGCTTAGTACCAGACCAGGATAGGGTTCCGTACTCAGTAAGAACTTCTGAAATCATTAGATTCCTTCAGAAGAAACTCGATGTCATGATTACAGACATCAATAATAACTTAACCGATAATGTACCGCCGATCCCACAGATTCAGTTAAAAGGGTATACGGTGAAAATGTCCGGTAAACATTATCCATTTATTTTAACAATGCCGGCAACCGCGGAATTTAAACCGCAGCGGAAAAATCAGCAGAACCGCAACACAGGAAAGACATCTGAAGTAGATATTTCTCAGGATTTGCAGGATGACGATGACAGTCAGGGAACGATTAAAGTATATCGTCCAATCTACAATCTTCTGCAGGGATATATGTATGATCCGCCGGTCTTCAAAAATCCAAATATTTATGGAGCCATGGGTCTGAATGCAGAAGGAGCAAGAAAATGTAGACATCTTGCGTCCTTTAAGAAAACCCGTAACAAAGGTGGCTCTGGAGCCATCATGATTCTTCTGGATCCGTTTGCGCTTCTTCATGCAATGTTAATGATTCCGGGAGATGATCGTCTCTTTAACGTTATGATGAAACAGGCGGATCGTGTTAAAGATGGCGAGTACATTTACAAAGTCAATAGGACGTTAAAGAAGAAAAAGAATGGTGGTAAGGGAACGTCTGAGTTTGATTCTCTGATTCGTCAGATTAATCATTCCGCAGGAGCTTCCTTAAATTAATCTTTTCCGGAAGGAGCTAATCCAATTTTATTTGGATTAGCTCTTTTTTTAACTTACGAAAACTGTAAGATAAAAACCAAAAGGAAAGGACGGGTCGAAGTATGGAGGAAATTCGCCCCAATCAGTTGGACATTGCGTTCAATGTATTGAAGATTAAATATGCAGACTATGATCGTTCCATTATCAATAGTAATTGGAACTTACAGCCAGGAGACCGTGTCAATGTGTTTATCAATTTGGAATCCGCTTTTAAAAATATCTCCATGATTCCAGATTTGGAAAACCAGCTTATGGTTCAGAGAAATTTTGAAGCCATCATCGCAGCGGACATTTTAAATTTGGCAGGTCACTACAAACGATTCTTTATGGGAAACCAATTGGATACCCGGGTATACTTATATCATACGGATTTTACCAGTGAGCATTACAACCAATCCAAATACAATGAAAACTATCGTTCCTATTACCGTTGTAAATTTACACAAAATCCAAAATTTGTGTATTTCACCGATGCCCTAATGGAACGTACGCTACCACTCGTAGAAACCTGTTGTGGGTTTATTCCAAGAGTCTATTATATCAAAGCAAAAAATATTGAAGGAAGTGTCGTCCCATATGTCATTCAACAGGACGACCTTGAGCGTGGAGACAACAGGAAGAATTTCATCATCGGGGATGATTTTTATGACACCCAATACGGAATGCTTCCTGGCTTTTTAAACCATTATGTGAAACGGTTCGGAACATCCAAACCACTCATTACCTGTGACAACAAAGAGATTTTGGTATCAAAATTTGGCTTGCCTGCAGAATATTGTGGTCCATTCGTTTCTTGTTTTGAAACGTATTCGTTATATACGACACTGCTTAGTTGTAGAGGAGATCGAATACGTACCATTGATACCTTAGCTGGTATTGGGATTCGAACACTCACCGATTACATTCGAGATGCAGAGCGTACCAATCACATTCAAGAAACGACGACCAATCCCACTATGCTAAGTGAGATGTTTCCAGACGAATTTCGAGAGGAATACGTCAATAATTTTTATTGTACTTCTATCCCTGCAATTTATGAAGAATTAACCGATGCTGAAAAATTATCGTTAACCACACAACGAAAAGATCGGTTTGATAACCAGGGATTATTAGAGCTTAACAATTCCATCTTTTCACACCGTCCACTTATTTTGGAGACTCTGTGTATCTGACAGTCCCTTAACAAACGGTGGAGGTGACCTTAAAGATGGCTATCTTTTCAAACCAGGACCGATTCTTAAAATGGCGGTATACTCCAGCAGAACTCTATATTTTATATCCTGGAGAAACTCCAGATCAGGTCCCAAAAGAACGACTCATCTCCTTGATGATCCAGCACGATTATGAAGGAAACTTATATCCCATTATTCGGATTGAGGTTGTCTTGGAGCAGAGTCGTTATTATAAAATTATCAAACATAAAAACGACGTGCAGTTTAAACTGCGAATTCAAAAATCGTATCAGGTATTTGGACGAGAAACTTGGTCGATGAACCAAGATTATATCAACGATACGTTTAATCTTATCTTAGATGATTCCGACATCGATGTAGATGAAGGAATTAAGGAAGCACAATCTTCTTCCAACTTCAAAGTTATGCAAAAATCGGATCTCAATAGTATGAGTTCCGTAGACAATCGATTTGAATTTTTTTTATTCAAATCCTCTACGATCAAAGCTGGTCGTACAACGGTTAACCGGGTTTTAAAAAATGCAACGGTCACGGATGCAATCAACTACATTGCCAGTAAAGCAGGATTCGATCATTTATTAATGGCTCCTACGGATAACAATTCCCTCATTGAGGAACTTGTCATTCCTCCAATTAATGCCGCAATGGCATTTCTATTCGTAGATAGCTATTATGGGCTTTATAAGACCGGATCTATGATTTATATGGATTTGGATCGTGGATATATTATGCCTTATAACCACAAATGTCGTTGCTGGGAAAGTAAAGAAACAAAGGAAGTTAGTATCGTAATTCCAAAAAAAGGTACTTCCTTTAGTTCTGAACTTTGTACCGTAACCAAACAGGACGATAGGAACACCAAGTACATCGTTGGTAGTAATAGTAGCATTTCCATTCAAAACGATTCTATTACCTACGATATCTTGGTTGGAAATGATATTGAATCTGTAAATTCTTACGACGGAGACGTTTCAACAGGAACCGCTACCACGACAACGAAAGATTCGAATATTAGTCGAACCGTAAAGAATGTGACTGAGAATCCGTACTTTAATAGTACCTATGTAAAACAAAGTGAATCCAGAAACGTTGTCATGGAACTCATGTTGTCCGATTATGATTTAGATTACTTAAAACCAAATAAAGTGTTCCATATGATCTTTGAGGAAAGTAAACTGAATCGGAAGTACAGGGGGTATTACAAACTGGTGCGTGCAACCCATACGTTTACTTTAACGGGCGGACAATTTCAGTTAAGTAGTGATGTTGTTGTGAAGAAGATGAATGCATAATTTAGGGTATACAGGGAGAACCTGTATACCCTTTTTATCCGTAAATTGATTTTGAGTGCTGATATATAATTTCCGTGAATCAGAGAAATAAAATACATAAACAGCATCTCTGATCTGAAAAATGAATAGAGTTGAAATAGACTCAAAGGGGTCAAATGATCATCCCCGTCAATGGACAAAAATGTATGATCCGGTGGAGGGAAGAAACCCGAGAGCCGCATGAGGTTTAATATGGATAGAAAAGAGATTGAAAAATATGCGGTCTGGAAAGTGAATTCGGAGTATATTAAAATTACTCTGAATTCCATCCGGAATCGGATTGGAGGTAACGAGGTGCTCAGCATCATTTGTGATGCTGAGTATGGTACCCTTATCACCCAAGTAAACGAGCTCTGTGACTATGCGAGCACAGAGCTCGAAGTAACATGGTTATCCGAGAGAATCGTCGAGATGCATAAATGTATTCTTGACGATCTATCGTTACTAGTTGATAGTAGTAGTCTCAAAAGCTCCCACTCATGGGAGTTGAGCAATCGTAAGATTGCATGTGAGCGTCTACGGGAAACTTATAAACGCTTCCGGCTTCGAGATGAGGATACCGAGGCACTCATCGAGAAGTGTCTCATAGTACTCACCTCCATCTGTGATGAGATTAACATGGGAAAGGAGGCGTAAGTATGTTAGAAAATAGTATTAAGGCACTCGTGGTGCCTATAATTGTTATCGTAATCCTTATGGGTTGCGTTACTGTGACGTTTACGGCAGCGTCACAGATTAACAATGCCGTTTCAGAACTCAGCAGTGCAGTAGAAGTCTGCACTGCTGAACTCAATGAGTTTCATTGATTGGCTCGATTCACTTATAACCTATATCAGGTTATGGTGGATCGGGGTGAAACTGTACCGCCTGGATATTGAACTTCAGAATTTGGAGTACTTTATCCAGGTCAACAGCAAAGACAAAGAAGAGTAATGAATTTAATCATCACTCTTCTTTTTTTAGTTTTACTGCTGTTGTGCAGGTTGCTGAGCCGACTGAGCTTGTGCTCCATTGGCTCCTGTATTATTAGCAGCTCCTTGCCCTTTTACAAACGGTTTCATTGCTTTAAAGAAATCGTTGATACGATCTCTCACCGCATTCATAACGCAACCATTGTATGTAAAGACGCACTGCTGAATTGCATCATAAAGACTCTTTGTAGAACTGCTCTTGTCAGTATTTGCATTGCTTGCATCTTTGTTTACATTGGTATTTACTTTTACAGTCGCTTTGCTGGTATCTTCAGCATTACCAGTTTCCCCATCTTCTAATAACACAAGAAGATCATCCATCTTCTCTGTTACAGATTCGGTTACATAGGTACTTGCAATCATAGAGAGTGCATTTTCCACCCCACTAAGAGCACTGGTGAGCTTATTCATTCCACTGGTATAGTACATCTCACAGAAGTTGGCAATTGCGCTCATTTCACTCTTTAAACCACTATCAGCATATGTCGCAACTTCCGCCTGTAAATCATCATGATTTCCAGGACCAAGCTTAAAGTAATTGGTGAGTGGAGTTGAAATGCTTCGACACATTTCTGCAGCAGTAGAGCCGTTGGTAGCAAGATTGTAATTGGAGAAGCATTTACTAATGACATCTCCTTCTTTGGAATTTCCCAAGGTATCGGATTTCATGTTTCCAATAACTCCCGTAAATTTTGTGATGTCAGATAAGATATTATCCCAAGACATCTTACTGTTATATGGAAGAATCTGGACACTCTGATTGGTGTAGTTATGAGATAACAACTCCGCTTTGTGCTGTTTGATCCATAAGGAATATACCATAGACTGACCATTATCCATTGTAACTGCTCGGGTACTCATATTCTGGGTAAATTTCTTAATGATCTCCTGGAATTTCTTATTGATGGTATCTTTCAGTTCGTTCAACTTCATCCCAATACTTGCAGATTTCGTTGCATTTCCCTGTGCTGCCTGCGCCTGGTTGGTTCCATTTGCATTTACAGAGTTTGTACCGGCAGAAGTAGCAGTTCCACCATTACCCGTTGCAACTGGATCTCCTACTTCGTACATCTTAATACCACGGACTTTTTCATACCAAGCTTCTACACAGGTTTTCTGAAGAGAGGTCATTAAAATCTCGGTTACCCCATGTTCATACTCATACTGAAGTTTGTCCATTTCTAAGACATAATCCGTTTCATCGGATTCCTGAACTCCAATTGGTTCTTCTCGATCTTCATCCATCTTGACAGAAATTTTTTCTGCATTGATCGCAAGTTTCTTTAACCGAGCCATCATATTACCTGCAATCATATTGACCAGATTTCCATACTGCTCTTTTAAAGAAACCATAAACACACTGAGCTCTTTGATTGCTGCTGTATTTTTATACTCATCGGTAATCTTCCACGGATGAGATACTGGATCGGAATACCGCTTCTCCAGAATATTCATTTTTTCTTTTACATTTCCGATATTCTCAGCAATGGTTTTGATATTCTGTGGAAAATCTTTTACCTCATGTAAAATTGTGAGATAAATATCCAGATTCCCGTTTCCCTCAACTGCAATTTCACAAGCTTTGTCGTATTCCGTTGTATCAGAAGCCATCTTGATACGTTCCGCATATCGAACATCAATCGGATTGTCAAGACCTGCCTTTTCCAACAGATCATCCGTTGATAACAGATAGTCGTCACTTGCAGCAGACATCTTATCAAGAGATGCAGATAACGTACAAAGAACTTCCATAATAGAATTGTAGGAATCCTTTCGATAAGTACGTTCCTTAATCATACCATCTAAGGTACTATCCGGATCTTCCAATCCAGAAATTCCACGATTGATAAGCATTCCTTTATGAAATTCCATAATGTTTCCTGCCAGATCTTCATAAGCAGAACTATCTTTAGCCATCAATGCATCTGCTAAATCTCCAGTTGCATCGGAGATAATAGAAGATCCATAAACACCTTCTCGAATTAACGTCTGTTCTGCATAAGAAGAGGCAGACTTTATTTTCGCCAGCGCATCGTTACAAATAATGGAGTTATTGACAAGCGCATGAATCTTTCGAAGAATCGCATAGGTAACAAATGAAATCACGTCGATCAATCCACGATTCAATTTATAGTTACAGTGATTGAGTTTAGAAGCATATTCAGGATTTTTCTGGCAAATTTCAACAACTTTCTGATTTCGAATATTCGCGGAAGAAATGAGTTCCTGAATCACACTTATTGCCTGTTTTGCTTCTGCAATAGTGGTCGCTTTTACTCCATTAAAAGTAGAAACAAATGGAAGAACGAAATTCTTCACATAAGATTTTGACCAATCAATGATCACTAGACTGTCTTGTACCATCGCTGCTTTTGGATCTAAGGTATAGAGATCTACCATAGAACTTCTGACGATCTGATGTTTTACCGTTTCTGACAGCATGTCTGCTCCCAGTTTTAAAAAGATTGCAAGAGTAGAATTATCCAGACTTCCTTCTGTTGCTGCCTGATACATCTGTGCAATCAAAGTGGTTAAGTTCTGGTCATAATCTTTTAGATAATCAAAATTAAATTTGATGTCGGTGCTATGAAGCTTTGGAAATGGTCCAAGGCTTGGTTTTGCAGAATTTTCCAGACTCTTCATAATTGGTGTAAACTCAATGGCATTTACCCACATATCGGATAGATCATTCACTGCATCTCCAATGGATTTTCCATAAATGTCATTGCTCACATCAATTAGCATTGTCGCACCTTCATTATAAAAAAGATTCTGACTAATTGCTAAAAAAGAAGAGGAATCAAACTCTCGATAGCAAGATTCCATTCCCAGAATGAAATTATTTACCGTATTCATGATTTTCCTCCTTTTCCACCAGCAGATGATGCTTTTGCAGCATCCATCGCTTTAAACACTTTATAATTCGCGACAGCACTCCGTGCAAGTCCATGTTCCTGATCGATTCCAGTTGCTTTACAAAATCTTTCCAGGATTGCATATCCTTTTGTACATTGCTTCTGATTGTAATCAAGAGTACGAAGTGCTTCCGCACGTTTGTCTTGTTCCCACTGTTTGAGAGCGACTTTCATACGGTAATTCGAGATCTGATCGGCTTTATAACCTTTTTTTTCGATCTGCTTTTTTTCGATCTGCTCTCCCAGTTCACGCATAATTTTCTGGCTGGCTTTTGCAGATTCTAACGCATCTTTTTTATTTTTCGTACAATATTCATTAATCTTGTAACAACTTACAAGTAAAGTAGCAACAGCTCCAGCAGCCGCAACCGTTTTTAAGAATCTACCATCTGGACTATCCCAGTCTTTTTTCAGCTTCTCGATTTTTCCTTTTAAGGTTTTTGGATCTTTTTCTTCCATCAGCTTATCTACTTCTTTACTTAACTCATTGATATCTTTCATATCTCGTAAGTTAATTGCTCCTTCTGCAGAAAGCTGCATAACCTTTTTCTTTAAATCTGGATGTGTCGCAAGCTCTCTTTCCAGCTGCTCTTGTGCTTTTCTGGCCCGTGCTTCTCCAGACATAAAATGAGTACCCAGGTTTTCAATGAATTTGCCAATCTGTATCACAAGATTACGAATCGCAGCACCAAGTTTTTCTATAAAACTTTGAGGTACCTCCTGTGACTGCTCAGCCTCTCCAAATAAAGATTCTTCTAATCGTTCTGGAGATAACTGCTCTAATGTATATTCCTGGAAAATATTTTCCACAATATCATACGCCCGTGATACTCCTTTGTTGAGTTCATCAATATATGATTCTGCATAAATGGATTCTCCAAATGCGGTGCTTAATCCTACCTTATACATTCGGGTATCCTCCTTTCTAAAGTTCGTTTCCGTTTAACTATTTGTTTTAAGGGGCGAAAAATACAGGGTAGAAGAAAAATTCTACCCTGTATACTTATTTTTTACTTTCCAGTAACCGCTTTCGCAACTTTACCAACACCGCTCTTAAGAGCACCGCCGACATCCTTTACTCCTTTTGCTAAAGCACTATCCTTAATACCATGCTTTCCGGATGGATGCATTGCATTCTTGACTTCATTTCCAATTGTACCAACCACGGTCTTTCCATAAATACCTTCCCTGGCTGTTTTCTTTGGTAATATGGCTTTCTTTCCGATATATCCAAGTTTATCTTTCGCACCACCAGCGACTCCATGGATAGCAGTATCTAAACCAAGATCTTTGATCGCATTCAGTGTTTTTCCGGTATCTTTATTGTCCATAAGTTGCTTACGCATACGACCCTGACTACCGAACGGAGTGAATTTACCAGAAATCATCTCCATCACGTCGTTAACCGGTCCAAGTGCAGCGGAAGACATATCGGTATACAAACTCTGGGTTACCCACATCCGAAGACGTTTCAAAGATATAAAATGCCCGAGGGATTTTAAATCTTTGTCGAAATTTTTAAACTGCTTGGCACCCATTGATTTCTGTACGGATTGTAAGATATCCTCATCGGAATGCATGATGTTTCGCATCAGTCTTGCAAACTGTCTGTTTGCGCCACCCATATTGATGGCAGATGCAGCACCCATAGAAACAGCGATTCCTTTTCCGTTGTTTTTGATGAAATCTTTACATTTCTTAGTGATCGCATCAATTGGATGATTCGGATTTTCTTTACAAGCCTGAATCTCTGTTTCGCATTCATCCATGAGTTTTTTATAGTCCTCTTTGACTTTTCGGAAATCACGCACGGTGACTTTTTTATTTGCAAGGGATGGGTCCTCTTTACAAGCAGCCTTAAACTTTTCGTATGCTTCTTTCTCCTTTTTATCCATGAGCTTCTCATCGAAAAAGTTTTCAATCATACTAATGATTTTTCGACACATATTAAGAAGGCCATCAATTGCTTTTTTAAAGCCAGACACACTCTTTTCCTGTGCCTGTTTATTTTTTTCTTCTTGTGCTTTTACCTCTGCTGCTTTTGCTTCTGCTGCTTTTTTTTCTTCTTCTTTTTTCTTAGAACCAAAAGCTTCCGTAAAGCATTCATCAAACATGGAAAGTGGCTTATATTCCATCAGAGCTTCTTCCATGATATGAAGTCCTTCCAGGATTGCACAGTTTTCCATCATCAAATCATTTTCGAATGGCATGTTGTCCCTTCTTTCTATATCAAATAAAATATGGGTGGGTGAACACAAATTCCCCACCCATAAAGTCAATACGTTACAAATTATTCTTCAACTGGTTCATCCTCGTCAAAAGAAATACCAAATTCTGCGTTGAAACTCTCCAGGAGAGCTTTCAAACTATCATCCTCTGCGTTTTCTTCTGCTTTCTCTTCCACAGATAAACCAGCTTCGGCTGCTGCTTGCTCCAGTAAAGTATCTGCATCCAGATCAATCTCAGGATCCTCAAGAGCAGATTCTTCTGCTGGAGTTTCTTCCTCAGGTTCCTCAGTAGATTCTTCCGTTGGAGTTTCTTTTGGAGTCTCTTCCTCAGTAGATTCCTCAGTTGGAACTTCTTGAATTGGATCCACAGCCGGTTCAGAAGCATCTTCTTTCACCGCTTTGTCAATCTCTTTTTCAGCCTCTGCTGCAGTTTCTGGAATTTTTTCTTCTGGATCTGAATTTAACGGTTTTGCAGCTTCTGCTGCTTCCGCTAAAATGTCATCCGTTTTATCCCCGGAATCTACATAATCAGCAGACTCCATATGAATTCCCAGAACTTCTTCCTCTAACTGCTGCATATAAGCAAGAGAATTCTGAATATCTTTTTCCAGATCTTCTGCTGATTCTTCTACGGTAGACTCCTCTTCCTCTGGAGTTTTTACTGCTGGTTCTTTATGAAGCGCTTCGAATACAGATTCAAGAAGAGCAGAAGCATCGAAGGATTCCTCTTCCTCAACTTCTAATTCCATAGATTCTTTTGTTTCAGCGGCTGCTTCTTTTTTCTCTTCTTTTTCAATGGCTTTAGACTGCTTAGATGCTTTCTTAATTCCATTACGAAGAGAAAGAGCACCACGAAGATTGGCTGCAGCAGATGCTTTTGCAAGCTGCTTCTGAGCACCAATTGCCTTTTCAAAAATACGAGCAGAATCGGGTTCCATACCCTCAATCGGAGCATCAATACCCTCGATGGATTTCTCTGCAGACTGCTCTTTTAAAGCGATCATAAGGGTAGAAAGTAAAGAAATCGCATTGGTAAGATCAGTGGTTTCAGATTTCTTTCCAATCGCCTGGCGTTTTTTATTCACATCGGTTACGATATCATCGATTGCTTTGGAATCTGCCTCTGTAAATTTCTTAGAAGCTTTTCCTTTTGCAATAATTTTCTGAATAGAATCCATGCCACCTGCGATTATCTTTGCTTCATCCTGATATGGATCGTAGCTAACATTTACTTTACCAAGTTTTGGATGTTCTTTACAAAGAACACTTGCTGTCTCAATTGTCTTCTGATAAGAAGGATCTTCGACAATTTTGGTAATGGAAGCATTAATTTTTGCAAAATAATCGTTGGAATTTCTTTTAATTCCACCGATTGATTTTTTTAACTTATCCATACATTTTTCATAGGCAACATCATATGCTTCATTGACTGCCTCTAATGTAATAGACTCGTCCTGCTTCGCGGTAAGCTGGGCAGTTTTTATATCTACATTATAATCCGCAACGACATATTCGGTAAGAATTCGAAGTTTGTCTGCGGTTGTATCAAACTCTTTTCCAAAAGATTCCATCTCCTGGAAGGTTTCCTCAAATAAACTCATGATAAATCCTCCTTTAGAGATCCTGGATAATCTGATCGAACTGCTGTAAAGATTCCGGTTCCGGACCTTCCATCATTTCTCGATATTCATCGCCAATTCCAAAGAGATCCTCTACAGATTCTTTAGTAGGCTGTGTGGGTTGCTGTTCTGGCTGAGCATTCTGATCTGTATTTGCGTTGTCTTTCGGAGTTTCATCTTCAAGATCGTCACCACCACCTACCAGTTTCCTTGCTTTGTTAAACAGACCTGCAATTCCATCCACCAAACATTTTCCGCCGGCTGGAATAACTAAAGCCAGTACCTGAAGTACCGCTTTTAACCATGCAATTGCTTCTTTGTACCATGGGAGCTGTACGTTGTCTGTATTCATCTCTGCATTTACAACACTCGTATCGACTTCCTGTGCATTAGCAGCTGCATCCTTTGCAACTTTTGTCCGTCTATTTTTCGCAGCTCCGCCATCTTTGTAGCCGGTTTTTGGTTCATCACTGGCATTTCCAATCTGTATTGAGATATCGTTCAGGATCTCTTCATATTCAGCTTTAGACGTAGCATCTAAAGTAAATCCTCTTAATTCCTTAATTGCATTTTCTGCTTCTTTTGGTTTTTTCTGATTTAAAAGATTTCTAGCTTTATCCAGAATTGGTTTGACAGTATTTCTTGCTTTTCGACCAAGGGATTTCACCTTCTCGGTTCCAGCCTGCACAACATCCTGACCTTTCGCCAGAATAGATTCATCACGAGTGGCTCCATTTCCCTCTGATAAATTCGGATCTGCATTGCTTTTCTTTTTATTACCAACAGTTGCAGTTCCTCTAGCCGGATCCGGTTTATGTGTTGTAGAATTGTACGCTGTTTGTGCCTGTCCTGGATTACTTACCTGAGCTGATCCACCGTCGGTGTAATCATTATTGGTATTATTCGCATCAAGGATGCTGGATCCACTTCCCTGAGAAGTGTTTGCAGAAGTAGATGCATTTTGTTTTTTAGGTTTTGGATTAGCAGGCTGACCCTTCTGCTGTGCCGGTTTCTGTGCGGCTGGCTTTTGATCTGGAAGAGACTGTACCTGTTTTTCTAAAGAACTTACTTCATTAGACCATGTATCACCATCTGCTCCAGTTGCTCCATTCGCATATCCACGCGCATTGTTTAATGCCCGGATTGCAGCAGCTTTATCCTGTTTTGCAATTGCATTTTTCACAGCGCTAATCTGCTTTGCATATGCCTGCTGAGTTCCAGAAGATGCTTCCATAAAAAGACCATCATAGGCAGACAGACCGTAAGTAGACTCGGTTACTGTTGAAGCACCGCTCTCCTCTACAGATTCTCCAGTCGGTTTGGCATTTTGCGCTTTCTCAGCCTCTTTTTGTTTTGCATCATCGATATTTTTCTGTGCTGCGTCTTTCACCAGATTGGGTCCTTTTTCCAAAAGGGTTAACAGCTTATTTGCCTGGTTTTGGACATCGGTGGCTTCTTTCTGAATTCCCAACCACTTTCGTACATATCCTTCAATACCACCCTTTGTTTCCGTTGTTTCAGAGGACTTCTTGGCAGATTCCGCTTCTTTACTTCCATCAATAAAAACACCAAGCCCCATCGCGGTTGCAAATGATGCCACCGTAACAGCTTCAATACTCAATGTGGTATGATTCTTCGCAGCGTTCTCAATCTTATTCATAGTTTCTTTGATTGTATTCAATGCCTTTGGAATAAACTTTACAGCATCGCCCATTTTTTTGGATTCCTCGGCAGTTATTGTTACAGTCGCATCGTCCGGAATACTGCTCATCTTACCGAGATCAGCTCCAACTGCTTTCTGAATCCATTCGCCAATCTTATTGATTGCGCTACCAATGGCATTGATGATGGAACGAATGATTCCCATTTCTTTTCCATCTTTATCAACAGTAGCTTCCATGATCATACGATCATACTCATCATAGCTACTTCCTTCTTTCATTGCATAATAATCACATTCTAAGATAGCACGTTCGAACTGAGAATTGACAATGTTCTCCATTGTACTAATCTTAGACATTGTGATGGTGGATTCCATAAACATCAACTCTGCTTCTTTTTCCATAGGAGACAGTGCTGATCCAAAAATAGTCGCCATGTTATTTCCTCCTGTTCATTTTAGTACGCACTTTATTATATTCGGTAGCAATTTGTTTGGAAACGGTTACTTTCGCTTTCCCTGCAGCATTTACCATTTCTGAAATTGCATTTACAACAGAATGTGTCTGACGCTGCATTCTAGCCTGCCGTTTCGCTTCTTTTTCAGCACGTTTCTTTTTCCGTTTCGCATCGGTGTCTGCATTGATCGCATCATAAGATTTTTTCCAAGCTTCAAGATTCGTATCAACACCTCTGAAGTCAGATACCTTCTTATCCAAATCATTAAATGCCTTATGGGCTACAAATGCACGAACAGCACCTATAGCAGACATTTTCACAATCATTCCACCGTGTTTTTCTACCAATTTTCCACAAGTATCACAAAATCCAGCTACTTTCTCATCACTGATTCCAGTAACAGAAGAAATCGCTTGAATCATTTTACGACCTTCCAGAATTTGCTTATCCACTTCTTTATTAATCGCTTCGACATCATAAGCCAACTGAATCTGTCCAGTTTCACTTTGTAAAAAAGACTCAATCTCAACATGATCGTCTTTTGCAAATAAAGAAGCCACTTTCTCATTGATACCGCGGATAAACGTGATGATAGCATAGATCATACGAGAAATTATGCCTTGTCCGCTATTCTCAGATTCGGTAAAGCAATATTCATAGATATGGTCACTTACGATTGCCATACCCATTCCATACATATAGTCTCGATTCACTCGAGCCAAATCTAAATCAAGGGTGTTTTCGATGATCTCGATATCTTGTTCGAATGTACTCATCTGACAACGCTCCCCCTTTCTACATAAGTTTTCAGTTTTAAGTATTTGTTTTGGGAGTAGAAGGGGAAATAAGGAAAATACCAGCTGTTTAGCCAGTATTTTCCTTATCTTAGAATCGCCACGATTACGATTCTGGAATAAATCGACGTAAATCATCATACAATAATTATATGAATGATCACTCAATTAACAAAATAAGTTGTCTAGGATTTTCATCCTACTAAAGTGTTAGGTCTGTGATAATAATTCATCCATGATTGCAAGTGTACAGATCAAATCTACCATTTTCTTCCAAATGGCATCGGAATCAAACCCATCGTTACACATTTCTGTACGAATATATTCTTTCCAATGTAAAAACTCTCCCCTCAAATCGTTTCCAATTGGATACTGCTTCCGAAAAGGTTCATTACAGGTTTTTTGTAAACATTGCGTAAATTCTTTTCTAAAATAGCAATACACATTTGTAAACAGAATTTTACCCTTCAGTTCTTGTTGCATTGGAATAGAGGCAAATGTTAATATTCGATATTTACCGAGTGTGTGCATGTAGCGATAAAAAGCATTCATGGTTTTTACACATTTCGGATCTTGTTCAATCTTGGAGACTATTAGTCGATCAACACGTCCCAAATATTCATGCTCCAAAAACCAAATCACCCGCTTCTTGATTTCACGTTCCGCATTCTCTTGATGATTGGTAGCCTCAAATAAGAGATAATCCAAAGAATCGTTTGGTTCACTTGCGTATAATACAGACCCGTCATAAACAGCATATAACTCATCTAATTCTTGTAACCATTTTCGAATTTTCAATTAAAACATCACCCTTTTTGTTTTAGTGACCTTCGGACGACTGCCCTTAGATTCTAAAACATTGTGAATGGCGTTATAAGAATTAAAAATTGTAGAAATGGTATTGTATACATAGTGATTCACACTCTCCGTCATCATACGAGCAGATTCCATCAATAGGGGAGTTCCCTCTTGATGATGTTCCATACCCTGTTTGATTCGATCTATCATGCAACCACATTGATAAGAGTCCTGCTTGATTGTATCCATAAAATCAATCAAGTATTCAATGTTTCTGGTTGCTTCCAAAATAGTCTCGGTAGAAGCCTGGTTATTGACACCCCCAAAGATAGATTCAATAAATTCACCATCATGTGATTTTGCTTTATTCATCTTCTCGTCAATCGTTGCAGATTCTTTTGCATATTTCTCCCCATCTATGCAAGAATCACAGGTTTCCCCAATAAATGCACACATTCCATTTAAATATTCCAAATAAGCAGAACCTGCAATATTCAAATCCACATCACAAATCACGCTCTCGGTCACTGCTTTATTGTAATAATTTTCCTGTAATGTATGATATAAATTTTTGATTTTTACCCCTTCCCCTTCTCCAGAAGAGAAGAAAGACGGAATCAAATCATGTGCATAGTAATTCATAGCAGATTCAAAAATTTCTTTTAAAGAATCAATTGAGTCTGCTTTTTGCATATCGGATGTGACATGCTCAAATTTGGTTTTTAGCAGCTCCATATAATCCATCGTATCAGACACCCCTTTCAGTGATTAAAATAACTGAATCGGAGAGTCTTCGATATCTTTCCGTGTTTCTGCTACGGCCATTTTCTTATTGTCACTCTCCAACTCCTTCTTTGCTTTTCTTGTTGCTGTGACACTATCTACTTTAATTGCAGAAGAAACACGCCGTAACTGCTGTGCAAGTTTTTGTTGCTTATCGATAATTTTCTTTCGCTGATCCATAGTAAACGCAGTGTTATTTTCTACGGAGAGTTTGTTCATTTCCAGGAACATTGCCTGTGTATCCAGATTTCTGGACAAATTTTTTCGAATGTTATAAAACAGGTAAATGAGTTCTCTGGTAACCGGAACAATTGCAAGTGCAACCAAAGAAATAGTTCCATATCCGATCGCAGCGTCGATACCGATGAAGTTGTTTTTGCCTTTACTCAAAGATGCTTCCAGTAATTTTCGATAATCCATACCCATATTATCTTGAACTCGATTAAATTTCTTCAGCTGTTCAAAGATAAATAAGTTTGCTCGCATTGTGGTGTTCTTAAGTGTAATAGTCATGACTGCTTTGTCAGGACGTTTGATATAATCTGCAAATTCATAGATCAGTGCTGAGGTTGCTTCCACACACGCATAGGTATACGTATTGTATTCCAGCATCACATAATCGTTATGCTCCTGAAATCCTCGTTTGTAAAGTCCGGATAAATTACGAATATTTGAAACTGCACTACGAACAACATCGGTATATTCTTTTACGGTAGTTGCTTTTTGCTCTTCTGCCAAAGCATCCATAGTGTCTAATACTTCCATCATTTTAGAATAACCAGAATATTCTACAATTTCACCCTGACTCTTCTCAATTCCACCAAAATCTACATGACCTTTATCAATAATCGCCTGGAACAGTTTTTCCTGATGTTTTCTTGTAACTGGAGAAGAAGCATCTTCTAACATGCAACGGAAGTTTGTCATTTCCGTTGCACGTTCTGATGAGTCTAACCCAGTTGCAAGAAGACAAGCAGATTCATATGTTGGATCAAAATATCCGTCCATGCCTGTCTCCTCCTGGTCTTATTTTTTTACTCTGTATATATGGAAGTAGCAGTTAATGTAAATTCTGCAACTCCATATCCCGGTATTACGATCTTGGTTGCTGCGGTGCGAGTCTGACCTGCTTCAGCAGAATCCACTTTACGTGCTGCATATGGGAACATATATCTGACATACGTACAAGCTTCTCCATCCCAAGTTTCCGGAGGAGTCATAGCAAATGTCTGATTCAGCTCATTGTATACAAAAAGCATCTTACTGGTATCTGTAATTGCTTCTTCTCCAGCAGAAATGACAACTCCAATTGCCTGATCAAATCGATCCAGACTAGCAGTTGCAGAATCTGCGGTAAATGTAACAGCGGATTTACTACCTTCCTTTTTGTTTACAACAGCATTTGTAATCTTTAATGGTTTTGGATCATCTGTTACTTCGATAGCCGGAACGCTGTAAGTAATACCACCGACGGTTACCTCAGTAATACCTGTTTTAATATCTGCAAGTGCACAAATAAGAGCAGTTGCTACCATCAGATTATTCTCTTCATCTACTTTCCACATCGGAGCAATGATAAATCCATTGTTTCCAATAGAAACCTTTAATTTATCTTTCTTTTCTTTTCGTACATCTGCGATCTGTACGTAAGATAAGTCTGTCGGAATTCCTTTTGCAATGGTAAGATAAAAAGAAGCATCATCCAGGATGTCTGCTTCATCAGTACCTTCCGGTGCTAAAGATTTTTCATATACAGATTTATTTGCAAATTTGTTATAGTACTTATCACTCATAGCAGTTGAAGCGGTTTTCACACTTTCTGTTGTGACATCTGCTTTAGAAAGATTTGCTACGATCTGTGCTGCAGTGAAGATTGCATCTTCTGCATTTTTTTTGGCTGTTTTTGCCTGATCATTTCCAACGTTGATTCTTACATTTGTTAAACTACTTGGTTTTAACATGATAAAGTTACTCCTTTCTATTTAAAAATTTATAGATCAATGGGCGATCATTCGTCCAATCTCTCTACCAAGTTTATTGGAACTCATGGAAACTTCACGTTCAATAGATTCCAGCGCATATGTCTGGAAAGTAGCATCTCCATCGTATATGATATCCACGGTTCCAAGACCATCATCGCATACAATAAACGTCATCAAATCCAGAGCTTCCATCAGTTTCTTTGCAACGGATTCTTCTCGTAAATCAATCCCATATTTATTCTTCATGTGATCAACCTCGTATGAGGTGACCAGAAGAGTTGCATTTGGAATCAATCCATGTGGCATTGAAAAACCACTCATACCAACTCCACGGCGTTTCATCTTCTTTAAGTTTCCAAACAATGGACTTTTTCCAGAATTCTGGTTGGCTGCATCAAATTTTAAATCATCCATATGAAGAAGGAGATCTTTCACAAAACTGATCTCTCCAGTCGTCCAACGAAGGAATCGAAACAATCCGCTTCGATTCTGAAGGGCATGTTCCAAATTCATGATCATATCGTCAGTGTCAACCAGATGAAGAACCGTCTTAATACCAACTACAACATCCATAAATTGAACAAATTCATCTTCACTGTTAACAACAGAAAGACGAATCTGCACGGCATATGGCGTCATATCATTCATACGCTTGATATCCCCTTCGGTTAACTGAGGACCTCTCATAACGCCTGCGATATTCTTGGTAATATCAGACTGGAGTTTTCGACTGCTGAGTTGCTGAGATTTCAACTGACCATCTAAAATCGCCTGTGTAAGATCTTCTGCATTCGATGAATCGGAATCCGCTTCGAAAATTTCTTTCATCTCAGAACTCATATTTACTTCAGATAGATACGGTTTCAATGCTTCTTGATTGGATTCAAAAAGCGTTGTTACCTTTGGATCTGTCTGATTGATCAAAATGAAAAAGTGTTTGCTAGGATCTGAATATACTTTGTACTCTCCTGTATACACCTTTTCCATATATACTTCACGCTCATCGTCTGGAACAGCCAGATCAGCGATCGCTTGTTCAAACTTAATATTCTGATGGAAACGCTTTAAAAATTGTGTCGGAGAACTATCCATAGACATATTCATAGTTGAATTGTTTCCAAGCGCAATCTGTGTATATCCTGCATACACACGATCCATCATTCGAGTACATGCGGTTGCCATATCAATAGGGCATGATTTTGGAATGATCATCGGAAATTGAAATGTGGCATCTTTCGCACGACGAATCATTGATTTTCCTTGAATATTACTCTGGGAAATCGTATTCATCATTTTCGGAGCCTTTCCGATCGCTTTAAATAAGTCACCCAAGTTTCCCATTGATTTCGTCACTCCTTTCTTTAATTTCTCTTTAACGAACTGTTTTAAGCCCACAAATCGCAGGCAGAAAGCTATTTTAACTTAGACGTTCTTCTAAAAACAACATAAGGAGGACTATGAAAAATGGCTAAAGCCGATGAAATTTTCAAACAAAACGCAAAAGAAATTTTAGAACATGGAACCGATACCAGGGGACAAAAAGTAAGACCCCATTGGGAAGATGGTACTCCAGCATATACGAAAAAAGTATTTGGAGTAACGAATCGATATGATCTTCGAGAAGAATTTCCGCTTTTAACTTTACGAAAGACTGGATTTAAAAGTTGTGTAAATGAGATACTCTGGATCTATCAGAAATGCTCCAATAACATCAAAGATTTAAAACCGCATATCTGGGATGAATGGGCAGATGAAACCGGATCTATTGGAAAAGCATATGGATATCAGGCAGGCATCTTAGTTCCATATCCGCAAGGCGCTATGAATCAGATTCAGAAGGTTATTTACGACTTAAAGCACACCCCATTTAATCGTCGTATTTTAACCGATCTGTATGCAATTCAAGATCTTCCGGAAATGAGTCTCTATCCTTGTTGCTATGGTTGTACCTATAACGTTACTGACGAAGGGTACGATAAACTCGTCTTAAATATGGTTTTAAACCAAAGAAGCAACGACATGATGGCAGCAAACAATTGGAACGTCGCACAATATGCTGCACTTTTAACAATGGTTGCACAGGTTTGTGATATGATACCAGGGGTTCTTCTGCATGTAATTGCAGATCAGCATATTTATGATCGTCACATTCCGATGGTAGAAGAATTGTGTACCAGAGAAGGATTTCCAGCACCAAAGGTTACTTTAAATCCAGATATCAAAAACTTTGAAGATTTTACAGAAAATGATTTCCTCGTGGAAAATTATCAGACACATCCACAAATCAAAGATATTCCAATTGCGGTATGAAAAAAGATGGAAGATAGTGTAAACTATCTTCCATCTCTCATTTATTTGTTGCGTTTACCCATGGCATATTCGGATGCCAGATTACGGATTTCACGAAGAGGTTTTTTCTTGTTGTTTAAGAAACTCTCTTCAAATACATTCCATGTATATTCCGCAACAGATTCTACAAATGCTGCATACATGGGATCATTGTTATCCGTTGTCAGACCATACTCTTCTAATGCATGGTAGGTATAGGATTCTGTCATCAGATCTTCAGAACGCTCTGCATTTCCGATCATAATACCCTGTAAAAGAGTTGGCTGGAACACGCTTGCATCATTCTTACGACGCATCTGCAGAGCTCGTTCAATTGCAGACTCAGATGTTACGTTCAGATCATTTGCAAGTTCTTTTTCCAATTCTTTATTTTTTTCTTTTTCTTCTCTTGCACGAGTAATTTCAGATTCCGCAGTAGACTTTACAGTATTACGAATTAAATCCGTAATATCATCAATTTCCATATCTTTGGAAATAATATCCATGCGAGTCTGCATTTCCGGATCCATTTTAAAAACCAATTCTTCTGGTTTATAATTTTTTGGATCCAATCGTTTGTCCATATACTGCTTATCCACTTCTTTACAAACAGCTTCTACAACTTTTCTGCAGCGATCTCCACAAGTACCTTTCTTGATGGTTTCTTTAAAATACATCAAAAGATCTTCCGGAAGATGATCCGTACCTTTGGTACACAGATCAGATCCACAGGCATTCTTATATTCATCGCTTAATGGAACTGCATTCTGATAACAGTTTCCAATGACATACTTTAAGCATGCATTTTTTCCTTTGTCACATTCTGCATCCAATAAGTTTCGTTTATAAACATCAGAGTTGTAAAACGCAGCCATTTGATCATCTTTCTGTTTTTCCTGGTCTACTGAATTGATGAAATCCATCACTTTATCAGTACCAGAAATCTCTACTGGTTTTGTAAACATACGTTTCACCCTTTCTTTCAGGTTTTCACTTTACCTAAATGTTTTTAGAGGAGTTATCAGTAACTTTCAACTTCATATTCGTTGATGATGATATTTTCTGTATCAACCGTTAACATTTCCGGCACATACATCATACGTTCTCGCTTTTCCAAATCATTCACATCTTCATGAATAACTTTAACGGACTGGTATTTGGTCGGATAGTTGTTGATATTCAAAAATCGAATGTGATCCACGCACGCAAAGTTTGTTTCTACTTTTCGCATTAAATTCGAAACATGCACGTAGTTCACACCTTTGTCGTTTAATCGTTCAATCTGATCTTTGATATATTGCTTAATCTTAGGAACCATACCATCTCGATCCGTACCTGGTACAAACCACATATCAAAACGAATCTTTAGATTTACCGTATTTAAGATTTCATCATTATCTCCAATACCATAGTTCTTAGATTTTCCGTATGTATTGTACCATTTTACATCAATTGCAGTAACATTACGGAGTCGATTATTGATGATATTTACAATCCATCGATAATAATAACTAAAGCAGTTTAAGAAGATTTTAAACTGATCTTTGTTAAATGGAAGATCCCATTTGATAAGCGGAATGGATCTCATATAGGTATCCATGATATCATATATGAAATTTCCGTCTTTGTCTTTTGCCGTATAATCCATAAACTGTAAATCAGATCGTACGTAATCAAGAGGATACATAAACGTTGCTTTAGTTGCTCCAGTACTGTATTCATTGGTCCAAACATATCCGCTATAAGACTTGTTGTAGGTAACGAATATATTATTCGTTTGCTCTTCGGTTGCTTCGACCAGTCCTTCCCTTGTTTCATCGTATACTCGACGATATAAGGTCACAAATCGGATACTGACATTGTCACATGGAACGAGAATATCATCATTTCCGGTCATATTCCAGATGGTTCTCCATTCTTTTAACGTTCCATCTTTACGTCCGGCTGTCACAACATCAACCGGTACATTTGCATCAATCACTTTGTTATTTTTATCATACTTCTTATAAATCGTATGATCTAGGGTTTCCATGTAATACTCACCCGTTTTGGCATTTCTCCACTTCACTTCATCCAACAAACGAAGACGTCCATCAGAAGTCATATGGTCATCTGTGTGAATATTGCTGATAAATTCAAACATACCAGAACCGGTTTCGGTATCGTATCGATGAGGAATCAGCTCCGTAAAACAAATATCTCTTCGATCATCAGAAATGACCATCAAAATACGAAGATCATTTTCTACGACCTTATAAGGGTCATCAAAGATATATTGTGGGATTCCATAATTTGGATCATCCGGGTCTTCAATATCCGGTAAGCGATCAACCAGTGGATGATCTGCAGCAATACCAATACTTGGTGCAATCTGCATACGAATGTAGTACCGCTTATCCTCTTCAAACTCACGGGTCACTTCAAACCACTGAGAAATAAACTGCACATAAGATTCTTCATTCAGTCCGGTAAAATCAAGTTCGACTCGCATATCAACGAACGGTAAATACATATTCACCAAGTTTGGATTTTTTGTAAACCGAATCAAAAATGGATTTGTGTATAGAAATTTTCCATTTTGTGGGTCATCGAATTTCTGCAACTGTTTGGAATCTGATGTAAATACGTTTAATTTATCATCAATTCCTTTTCGGCGTTTAAATTCCGCAAACGATGCAGGACGATTTAAATAGTCTGGAAGTTCTTTGTGATCGATATTCAATGGAATGTATGGAATCGTACCATTTTTAATAGCTTCCTGATACTCCTTCCACAATTCTTCTTGTAATTTGGTATCTCGAAGAAAATCAGCATCGAAAATCTCTCCCTCTGTAGAAGATTTTTCAGAATAACAAAAAAGCCGTCCTGGATCCAATGTATAGACATTTTCTTCCGGATTTGTCATTTCCGATAAGTTCATCGAAATATTCAAGCAGTTTGTTTTGAATGCTAATGCATTCTGGGACTGATAGATGACCATGAAAGCGGAGTAAACTCGTTCCCGAATATCATCTCGCAATTTGGTAACCAAGATGTCGGAATTTCCATAACGATATTTGAAGTTATTGAAGAACTCCTGTAAATCGTTATCGGTGGTGAGTGCATTTGCAGTCCGATAGCCTTCTACCGTCAATGCCTGTAACGCATCCATTTCCATACGATCCAATCCACCTTCTGATGCAGAAAGAGGATAAGAGGACATCGCAAATTTTTCCTGGTAATCGTAACGATCCGACTCTGTAATAACTTCAATATTATTACCACGATAAATCTCAAAATTTCCTTCCGATCCTAATGTGGTATATAAGGTCACTTCAATCTCAGAATTAAAGTCTGGCATAAAAAATCCATCTTTGCTATTGAAACTAAGTCGAAGCGTGGAAGAATCGTGAAGCTGATAATAACAAAATGCCTGCGTAATGGGTTGTGAATATACAGGAAGGGTATTCATCTGTGTATAGAAGTCGTCATCTGTCGCAGATTTATACATGACATCAAACCCACATAAATTTCCTTCAAATGGAATATCCACAATCGGATAGTTGACCGTACTGTTATTAATGATACTTTCATCGACAACGGTACGTGTACATTGATGCATGGTAACCTCTAATGAGAGATATCCATGTCCATCTCTACGAATTTTAATATACGGATTATCCGTCTCAGAAATACTATTTACAAGAGCATCAAATACATAATATGCGCTGTAAATATAATCTTCTCCAGTATCCGTTTTCTTTTTTGCAATTTTTAATTGGATATCATAATCCAAGGTAAACGGTTTTTCTTCTACATAAACCGTCGTATCGCGGTCAATGAAAAAATAGTAATATCCACTATCTTTGTCATATTCCATATTGGCCCGAATTGCAGATTCTTCTAAGACGAGAAGAAATAAACAACTGGCTGCAGAAGAAAACATATCAGTGAGCTGAAAGATTGCCGCATGAGAATAGATACTCTCTGGAATCTCTGCTCGGTTTGGAAACATCTCTCGAAAATATACAGAACCTGTATTAAACACGTCCTCTGTAATATTGGCGATTTGTTCGTTCGTATATCCTACCATACCTACTGTTCGTTTACTAATATCGGTATCAGGATAATAGGTATCTAATAAGGCGTTTCCATAGTCTTTGGTAGCAAAGTTATCGATATAACTTCGATCTACGTAAGTACCGTCCATTGCGGTTGCCATATATGAATCACCTCCTATTATTAATCTACATCATTGAAACGTAATAAGAATTTAATACGTCCATTCTTATAACCACTTCCACCTTCATAAACGGTCTGAATAAATGGACGCCCAACCCAACTTTGTCCGGCTGTACCGAATTCTTTATTGTACACCGGAATGTACTGAACTTCTTTGGAGGAAGCAAAATTTCCAAGATTGGAGTTATAGTTAAACTCCGTAATGGCATTAATATTATAGTCTTCTTTCCAAGAAAAGTTGAATTTCACATCCAAAGAAATTTGTGACGCTAAGGTTCCGGCAGACCAGGAATATTGGGTTGATGGGACACTGGATGGATAGACTCCATAGTATTTTGACCAGAATAAAATCGTCTCTCCATCTTCTGCTGTTAGTATATAATAGACCGCTCCAACATAATCCAACAAATGATTTACAATGCTCGTATCCGTTGGATAGTATTTTCCCGTATAAACCCCTTCAATATAATCTACCCACAATTTTAAAAGTCGATAGATGGATAAATTTCGATCATCTTGAAACGTAATCGAAAAATCTCCAGCCGTACGACTCTCTACTCCATGCTTACCATAAGAAACTTTATATCCGGTATAGCCGGTGCCATACGTATCCGTATTGATGTATTCATCACTTAAGGAAAAGGATTTTGCGGCATTAGACAAAATAAAGGAAAACTGAGTTTCCTGATTATTTACTCCTGCCGAAAGCTCTTTGATAATAAACGGGGAGTTGGATGCCGCATACATGTAGTCTGCATTATCTGCAAACTGTCCACTCATAGATTGCCCAGTGGACGTATCCAGCATAATATTACACTGAGGTTTTACAAAAAATACATGTGCGAACGTTCGTTGCAGTTGAGAATCTGGTACTGGTAATTTGAAACGATTATACTTTGTTGCAGATAGTTTCAAGTAATCGTATGCACCGCCCTCATAAATACCAAGAGAATGGATCAGCTTTTCACGACTTTTTCCAGCCCCTTCTTCATAAAGATCAGTGTACATGGTTGTATTAATATTTTTCCAAGGTCGATCCGGAATTTCCAATAAGGTATCATTTAATGGTGTAGAATGTTTCAATCGTTCCTCTGTCTGCCATGCTTTTGGGATCTTTTTCCCCTCTTCATCACGAATAAATTCTCCATTTGCATCTTTTTTGTAAGACGATGGAGCAATTGCTAGGGTTCCATCTACATCGTAAACCGTATTGGCTCCCTGTAAGTTATACGCAGATGCTTCTGCTTTTTTCTTGCTTGCGGCAGTTACGGCTTCTTTACTTTGATAAAGACCGTATTTCGATGCACTTTTCAAATCCTGTTCAACGGCTTTTAATCCATATAATTTCGAATTTGATTGTGTATTTGCATGAACACTTGTGGGAACGTTCGAATTCTTCGCAATATTGCTTTTTAATTTATTCATAGCAGAAGCTCTAGCGGCACTAACTTTATTATTTGCGGTAGCCCTAGCCGCTTTTTTTAACGCTATGATTTGTTTGGGTGTAAATCCTTTGGTGTAAAGTTTACTCATATCACCAATTCCAGCAATGGAAGTATTCTTTACACTGTTTTCAAACTTGATCGTCTGTTTTTTTCCATTTTTATCCGTAATCGTTACGGTTTTACCATTTGCACTGATTTTCAAAGTCGGGGTAATCGTACCTTTGATCAGTTTCGTTACCTGTTTTTTGGTAAGTTTCGAGGTATCTAACCAACTTCCAATCGTTCCCTTTGCTTCCGTATCCTTGATGATGATATTCGTCACGTTGGATGATTTCCGATCTGCTGCTGCTTGTGCTTTCGCAGTATCGTACTTTACAGTACTATCCATTATCCAGACGTTATATAAAGGATTACTGGTGTGCCCTTTCTTTGTTCCAACGGTTAACTTTACCGCAGTATTTCCGTTAAGAATGGTTTGCTTGGAAGCAATAACACCAGAGGTACTTGTGCTTGTTTTACTACCATATAACGTCGATATTCGTTTTCTGGTTTTCGCACCTTCATCCTTCGCATAATCTGCATTCGTACCTTTGTCGTTTTCCAGATCCCATCGGGAAACCTTTGTTTTATTTCCGTTTTTATCTTCAATCCAATACCAACCATCGGAATATGTGGTATGCTCTTTTTGATAGTTGGTGATTTTCTTTTTCTCTTTTTTTGGATTATTCGAATTTTTAGTAGCATTCTTTTTCGGATCTTTCGCTACTCCTACAGTTGCATTATTTGCAATTGCCTGCTGTACTTCCGATACGATTGCAGTCGAATTCTTTTTATTTTGATTTTTCTCCTTCATAGAAGATCTTGATTGATTTGTATTTTTCTTAGCTGCCATAATTTCACCTCACTTTATAAGGCTCGTCACGTTAACCAAATGTTTTAAGGTGGGAAAATAGCGATGCTTTAGGGTTTATCCTATATTTTTAATCCTAGTGATATATTATTTTTATGGGTTTAGAAAAGAAAAAGGAGGTTTATACATGTCGACAAAATTAAACCTAATCGTAGACACTGCTTTTAATGTTGTGGACCGAGCATTAAAAGGGGAAGTAGGTCATTTCTTGTGTGGGGAATACCTGGATGGAACTACAAGATCGGTTCCAGATGCGTTATCAGGAGAAATGAAAAGTCCGAAACAAAGAAAGAAAGATGCGAAAAGAGAACGAGAAAAAGAAGAACTTTACACTCATGTGCAAA
>ERZ1034917.564-NODE-564-length-32806-cov-6.384568_pt1 | contig 32806 bp, 30 predicted proteins | sample MGYA00520605_ERZ1034917 | MGnify/ENA primary metagenome ERZ1034917 (study PRJEB33766, sample SAMN09781784) | gut metagenome | biome: gut microbiome | host: Homo sapiens | place: Madagascar | study: EMG produced TPA metagenomics assembly of the PRJNA485056 data set... | reverse complement strand
ACCGCCGAGGAAGAGGGCTTCCCCGAGCTTGCCGAGAAGTTCCGTCAGGTTGGCGCTATCGAGAAGCATCACGAGGAGCGTTATCGCGCCCTGCTGAAGAACGTCACCACTGCTGCCGTCTTCGAAAAGAGCGAAGTCAAGGTGTGGGAATGCCGCAACTGCGGTCATATCGTGGTTGGCACGAAGGCTCCCGAGGTTTGCCCCGTGTGCGCACATCCTCAGGCATACTTCGAGATCACGCCCGAGAACTTCTAAGCCTTTCGTTTATGTGATAGCCGCGCTCTTCAAGCGTGCGGAACAAACAGAAGCGCCCGCATATGCGGGCGCTTCTTGCGTTTGCGGGGATGCTTGGTCGCTGGCGTGCGACCGCCCTTCGAGATCGCGGTGGCGTTATTTCTCGAAAGCCAGGTTGCCAACCTCGGAAAGGATAAGGTCGGGGTTGCGCTCGACGGCCCAGTTGACGTTCCATGGGCTGGTGAACAGCAGCAGGTTCTTGCCGCGCATGTCCTCGACGCGCAGGGTGTCGCGCGTGACGTTCAGCGCCGGGATGTTGATGGTGTCGGGGTCGTTCATGATCCAGCGGATATCGCTGTAAGGCAGCGGCTGGCGACGAACCTCAACGCCGTATTCCGACTTCAAGCGCTGTTCAAGCACCTCAAGCTGCAGTACGCCGACAACGCCGACGATGACGCTTTCCATGCCGAATCCGGGCTCGCGGAAGATCTGAATGGCGCCTTCCTGGGCAAGTTCCTCCATGCCCTTCACGAACTGCTTGCGCTTCAGGGTGTTCACCTGAGTGATGCGCGCGAAGATCTCGGGTGCGAAGGTGGGGATGGCAGGGTAGCGCACACGCGTTTTGCCAGCGCAAACCGTGTCGCCGATGCTGAAGATGCCCGGGTCGAACAAGCCGACGATATCGCCCGCATAGGCCTCGTCGACGATTGCGCGGTCGTCTGCCATCATCGAGGTGCCCGTGGCAAGCTTGAGTTTCTTACCGCCCTGAACATGGAAAGCCTCCATGCCGCGCTCGAACTTGCCCGTGCAAATGCGCACGAATGCAATGCGGTCGCGGTGGTTCTTGTCCATGTTCGCCTGGATTTTGAAGATGAAACCCGAGAAGTCGGGGCAGGTTGGCTCGACGGGCTGCTCGGTTTCCTGGTCGATGTAGGCTCTGGGGCTGGGTGCCAAGCGCAGGAACTCCTTCAGGAAGGGTTCCACGCCGAAGTTGGTAAGAGCCGAGCCGAAGAACACCGGAGACAGCTTGCCGACAGCCACGTCGTCAAGGTTGAGCTCGTCGCCCGCGCCATCAAGAAGCTCGATGTCTCCCATCAGGTTCTCGTGGTTGTTCTCGCCGATCAACTCGTCAAGGGCGCTGTCGCCAAGCTCGGCTTCGATTTCGGCGACCTTCTTGGTGGAGTTGCCGCGGCCTTCGCCTTCGAATGCCAAAACGCGACGGGTCTGACGGTCGAATACGCCGCGGAAGTTGCGGCCGCTGCCGATAGGCCAGTTCATGGGGTAGGTGCCAATGCCCAGCACCGACTCGATCTCTTCCATCAGGTCGAACGGATCGCGCGCCTCACGGTCGAGCTTGTTGACGAAGGTGAAGATAGGGATATGGCGCAGGGTGCAGACCTTGAAGAGCTTCTTGGTTTGTGCCTCGACGCCCTTAGCGGCATCGATGACCATGACGGCGGCGTCGGCGGCCATAAGCGTGCGGTACGTGTCTTCCGAGAAGTCTTGGTGTCCGGGGGTGTCCAGGATGTTCACGCAGCAGCCGTCGTAGTTGAACTGAAGAACCGACGAGGTGACGGAGATGCCGCGCTCTTTCTCGATGTCCATCCAGTCGGACACGGCATGCTTCGAGCTGGATTTGCCCTTAACCGAGCCGGCGGTTTGGATGCTGCCGCTGTACAGCAGTAGTTTCTCGGTGAGCGTGGTCTTGCCCGCGTCGGGGTGCGAGATGATCGCGAACGTGCGACGCGATGAGATCTGGTCAGACAGAGCCGACATGAGGTTCCTTCCGTGTAATTGGTGCGCCGTGGGCGCAAAACAATGCACGGTGCTTTTCGGCACCGTGCATCTTGTCTGTGCAGTTCATGTATTGTAGCTGTTCGCGCCTTGCTGCGCGGCCTTGAAGCCCAGCTCGCGGATTATTCCACGGGATGAGCAGGTGCGCTGCGACTTTGGGTCGCGGGTCTGCATTATCGGCCGCGGTGCGAACCCGTAAGGCGCGTTCATCTTGCATTGAAGCACTAATGTTAGGCGAGAATCTTCTGGATGTCCTCGAGCGTGTCGGCGAAGTGGATTCCCTTCTGGCGCTCGTCGCTCGAGAGACACTCGTCCTTCATCGTTTGCAGGAATGCCTTCATGTGGTTGTAGTAGCCGTTCAGGTTGTAGAAGATGCACGGGGCATCAAGCTGCTTAAGCGAAACTTGTGACATGACCTCGGCGATTTCCTCGAGGGTGCCCGTGCCGCCGGGGAACGCGATGAACGCATCGCCCAGCTCGATCATCTTCGCTTTGCGCTCTGCCATGGTGTCGGTGACGATGAGCTCGGTGAGCGAGTCAAGTTGATGGTCGAGCTCCATGAAGTACGTCGGTTCAACGCCGATCACCTCGCCACCGGCATCAAGCGCGCTTGTAGCAAGAACGCCCATCAGTCCGGTCTTCGAGCCGCCGTAAATAAGGGTGTTCCCGCTTTCGGCAATCCAGCGCCCCAGTTCGGTGGCGGCGTTTCGCAGCGTGTCGCCTTTTCCTTCGAAGGCGCCCAAGTACACCGTGATTTTCATAAGATGGTTCTCCTTTCGTCCGAGATACTGTACCAGATAGCTGGGCGGTCTTCTTAACCGTTTGCAAACTGAAGCTGCCGTTGTCGGGCGTAAGATGACGCTATTGGTTGGTGGATGCAGGCTGGACACATTCGTACTCTGGTATTAGGTGGTATGAAAAGTCATACCGTTCGAACCTTGCGAAAGGGGTTGGCCATGAGGTACGAATACGAGCAGGTTGAGTTTAGCAACAACGTCTTTTATCAGGCGAAGGTGGAGGGCGCGGTTCATCGTGCGATCATTGATGAGCATGCCAAGAGAGGGCATCGGTTCGTGGCGATGATCCCCACGCTTGAAGGAGCGAACGGAAAGACGCTTGCATTTGATTTGGTATTCGAGGTTGACGAATGATCGGCGATAACATTCAGGCACGACGCGCTGCCGTTGGGAAGACGCAAGAGCAGTTGGCTGAAGAGGCGGGCGTTTCCCGCCAGACTGTGGCGAAGTGGGAGTCGGGCGAGACCTCGCCCGACTTCGATCACGCGGTTCGCGTTGCTTCGGTGCTCGATGTCTCCCTGGATGATCTGGCGGGATTCGATTCGAAAGCGGCGGGTATTCCCATGCCACCGCGCGGGAAGCACTTGTTCGGAACCGTTACGCTTGGTGAGCGTGGTCAATTGGTCATTCCTAAAGCTGCGCGTGAGATCTTCGACCTTCATGCGGGTGACGTGCTTGTGGTCCTTGGTGACGAGGAACAGGGCATTGCCATAACCAAGGCCGAAACGTTCATGGCGGGTGTGAATGATCTGGTCTCAAGAATGGGCCCTTCGGCATAGCGATGCCAGTTCTTTCTTGCGGCCTGCTCTTCGAGCCAAGGTGTCTTAGGTGAAGGCGGTTAATAGGCCAGGTGGCCTTCATTCGAAAGGTGGGCTGCTGCATCATTATCCTTGGCCGATCATGTTTCTTCGACGTCAAGGAGGCACCTTATGAGTCGCGTTCGCTCCCTGGTCGCCGTGTTCATTTCCCTCGTTGCCGCCCTGGCTCTTTGCGGGTGCGGGGCCTCTTCGGGTGATTCTTCGTCGTCTTCTGTTTCTGCGGGGAAGGGAAGCACCTCGCCCGTCGAATTCAAATACTCAGGCAACGTTAAACATTCGGATGTCGCGCTTGACGAACGTTCTCGCGACTCATTCGATCAGGCGGCGTACGAAGCGGACCTTAGCGAGTTCGAATCTCTGATCGAGTCGAACGCGGCGGACGCCGATAAGCTTAATCAGGCTTACGACAGGCTCGAGCGCCATATTGCCAATTTGGTAAGCGATGTTGCCTTGCTCAAGTTCGACTGGAGCATGAACGTTGCCGATTCCAATGCAGCCAACCGTTACGGTGCGAAGCTTGACCTGTACAACAAGGAATTCGCGCGTTGATCCAACCTCTTCACTCGGGTGTTGGAAGCCAAACAAGGTAGTGATTTCCGTGCTCACATCGGCGAAGCTTTCGCCAGTCAGCTTGACGGCGCCCATGGCGGCACGGCGGAATCGCTGGCGTTGCGCCAGAAGTCAAATGAGCTTTCAATTCGTTATGAGCAGATGGTTGCCAATGGGGCGACGCAGTCGAAGCTTGAGTCTTTGTACGTCGACCTGGTGAACACCAACAACGCTTTGGCGCGTAGCTGCGGGTATGACAACTATGCCCAACTGACATATGAGCAGCGGTGCGGGCGCGATTTCAGTGTTTCGGACATCGAAGCTATTCGCAAGGTGGTCGTGAACGATTTCGTCCCCATCTATATGAGCTATATGGCCGATTCCGTTGACATGGATCTTGTTGATAAAGTGTTCGACCAGAACGACGATCCCGCCGACGTGAAACTCGAGAACCTGGGGAAGTGTCTTGCGAACGTTTCTCCGGCCCTTGGTGAATCTCTTGAGTACCTGCAGCGTAACGATTTGTTCGACATTGGCATGTCGGGCAGGAAAACGAGCTCTTCCAGCGGCTTTGTCCTTGAGTGCCCCAGCTACAACGACGGCATTTTGTTTGTTTCGCCCTATGGCGAAACGACTGATTATTTGTCGGTAGTGCACGAGTTCGGCCACTTCAATCACATGTATCACGTGCAAGCTAATGCTTTCCTGCCAAACAGCCTTCCCGATGTTCAGGAGTCTATGTCGCAGTCGCTCGAGCTTTTGTGCTGCGGTTCGTATGATCGGCTTTGTCCTGGTTACGGCAAGGCTTTGGCCCAGTATGCGGTCTTGGACAAGATGTTCATGGTTCGCGACAGTTTCGCCATCGACGAGGCCGAGTACCGTGCGTACACGACGTCCGATCTAACAGTTGAGAAGCTTCATTCCATCTGGGATGACGTTGTCAAGAAATATCAGATGCCCGACGACAGCGATTCATTCACCATGGTGTCGCAGGTGTACACCAACCCGTTCTATTACGTCGGGTACGGCACGTCGGCCTTGGTCGCGTTCGATCTCTACGTCGAATCGCTGACGGATCACGATGCGGCTGTCACGAAGTACCTGAAGATGTCCGAGGTTCCGCCCGAGACCACTTTCAAGAAGATGCTCGAGAGTGCGGGAATCGACAACGTTCTGGATGCGAAGACGGTTTCGGGTTTGTGCAAGAAGCTGGATAAAGCTCTGTGCGAGTGATGGGCTGCGGCGCGTATAAAGGAATCCGAGCAGCTTGCTCATGTCGTGCACGGTTTGGTTCAGGTGTACGAGCACGATATTCGCATTTCGCCCGATCTGCCCGAAGGGTTCACTCCCGAAAAGGTTTGCAAGTTCACGTTTTTCAACGTGCTCCAAAGCGTTCGCACGCGCGAGGGCGATTGCGCCGTTTTGTTCGGCATGCTTGAGCGCACCCTGTACAAAGATCGCTCTGACGGCTGATCTTGAGCCCTGTTTTGGGACATAGGGAGATTCCGACGCCAATCGCTACACGGTACTCTGGTCATTAATGAAAGCCGGCGAGGTTTTGCGCTGGTAAATGATTGAGGTGTCGAGTCGAGCGAACGGGGGTCGTCATGAGTTCCAGCCCTTTGCGCATAGCGTGTAAGAACTGCGGTTCTCCCGTTTCGTTTGACATCGTCCAACAGACGTATCGCTGTGGGGCATGCGGCGAGGTTTCGGGTATACAGGAAGTTCGCGACCGCTCCGTTAAGATGCGCGAGTTGAACAAACAGCAGCTTCGTGCCGCCGCCGAATCTGTCGGTCTTCAGGCGGCGCAATGCTCGGGCTGCGGCGCTCGCGTTGTGTTTCCTCAGCAAGAGGCGCTAACTACCTGCGACTTCTGCGGAAGCCGCTTGGTTCGCTCCGACGCGGTAGACGCGGGTTTCGGCGCGGATGTGATCGTTCCGTTCGTTCTTACGCTTGACGAGGCGAAAGAACGCCTGCATGCGTGGGCTGCCGAGAATCCAAAAATCCCCGAGTCGCGCATGATATTGCAATCGCTTGACGACACGCAAGGACTCTATCTTCCGTACGAGCTGGTGCGCGGGCCCATCGAGGCGAAGGTCAATCGCACTGATGCGGTGCGTGTGTATCGTTGCCGTAGCTTCATGGAGGGCAGCGCGGCATGTTGTGTGAAAGAGATCGATGCGAGCGCCCTTGATGCTGCCGGTCCATTCGATTTGGATGCGGCAGTTCCGTTCGAATACGGTTACATTGCCGCGCATCGCGCCGTTATCGCCAATGTTTCTGACAACGAGATCGATCGTCGCGTTCGCAAACAGACCGCCGCTGAGTTTTTGCCGACGGTTGAGCAGGCTCTTTGCGACAACGACGTGCGCATCAAAACCGAAACGGGCGACCTTCTTGCTGTATCGGCATTGCTGCCGGTGTACGTGCTTCGTCAGGGCAAGCTAACCGCCGTGGTGAACGGTCAGACGGGGCGTGTTGCGGTGGCGATACGCGATAGCAAGAAGAATCCGTTCCCGTTTTGGGCTGTTGAAGCGGGCATTTACTCCGTGGTTGCTGCGCTGTTGCTGTGGCTGGCGTCACGCGACTTGGGCTTGACGCTGATGTGCGCCGCTGCGATCGCGATGGTCTTGTTCGCCGCTTTGAGCGACGGGCGTGCTCCTGTTTCCAAACGTGTTATCAGGCAGGGTATGGCTTCACAAGCGAAGCGCGATGGCGGGAAGCTCGTGCTCGACGGAGCGGAGGAGCGGCCCCTTTGCGCGGCGCCGGTGTTCTATGAAGCCGTTGATGGTGAAGATGTGCCGGTTGATCTGGAGTTTTATTCGCGCAAGCGAGTGGTTTCGCTTGTTGCCCAGGCTTTGGCGTTGTTGTTCTCTCCTGTGGTTGTGGCTTTCATCATCGGCCTGTTCGTGGCCCCTGATAAGCCGCTTGATCTTCTGGGCGGCTGGATGTGGTTCTTGTTCGCGGGGCTGTACTGCGTTTTGTTCCAGACGCTTGGCGTGCGCAAGCAATTGTTCGACCACCCGTTTGTTTACGAGCGCCTCGCCAATGGCGAGAGACGCCTTGTCGGCAGCAAGGCCGAACGACGTTTCGGGCTGCTGAGCTTCGTGTTTCCCGACGCCGAAGACCGGTCGTTCCTGAAAACGCCGGCAGGAATCGCCGTCGTGCTTGGCATCGTTCTGGCATTCGTGATCTCTGTAGCGATGATGCTGCCTGCCTAACCGCCTCTATGCGAAAGGAGCCTACCATGGCGAAAGTGAATGAAAAGGCCCCGAAGGAATTCATCTGCCCAGGTTGCGGTGCTGCTATGGCCAACACGGCGTTTCGCTCCATCACCGAAACGTGCGGCGCGAAGTTGGTCGACGGATGGATTTGTCCCGAATGTGCCGAAAAGCTTCGCATCAAGTACCCCGTGTACTTCGAAGAGGGCGAGAACTATTACTACGAGAAGAAGGGCGATAAGTACGTCCAGACCGCGGTCGAGGATGGCGGTAGGCCTATTGCCACCGCCGTTAAGAATTTCATCTTCAATAGCAGCAGCGACGACGAGTTCCTTGGAAGCACTCCTCACTACACCGATCGCTTGAAGTACGATCCGCTGAGGAAGCTTACGTGCGAGCAGGTGAAAGAAGAGCTGGCAAACCTTGATTCCTATCGAGCCGAGCTGGTCGATCGTTTCGGTGGTGCCGAGAACGGCTTCGAGGTTCTTTCGGTGATGGATGTTCCCAAGCTCAAGCCGTTCAGGGCGGGCCTTCCCAACATCAAGCGCTTCAAGGGCGCCATTGTGGTTGAGGGGCTTGTCCGGCTGGGTGCGTTCCATAAGGGCGATTTGGTCGAGATTCACCACGGCGGTCAGACCATGTCTGTAACCGTTCTTATGGTGAAGGACACGTTGCTCGATCCCAAGCTGTACTTCTACCCGGTTTACGTCGTCTCTACGGGCAAATATCCCAAGGAATGCAACATCGACAGCTCGGAGCTTGAGTCTGACAAGGAAGGCTTGGTTGAAGGAACGCACGGCCTTATGATTTTGGGGCCTCAGGCTGCGGGCATTGCGGCGGGCGATATCATCACGTTCGACTCGTAGCGTCTTGATCATACGGAAGCCTATGGGGCTGCATGGACGATAAGGGATGTTTCCAAGCAAATGGAAAGACGCATCGCCGACGTTGGTCGACGGTGCGCCTTTGGCGAAGCGCTGAGCGGTGTTGAACGCTAGGCGCTTTTCTTTTGTTTGATGGCGGACAGTGCGCAGCCGATGACGGCGGCACAGACAGCGGGAACGAGCCACGCAAGGTCAACGTTGGCAAGAGGCAGGGTGTCAAGGAGCGGGATAACGCCGGGGAGGAACGCATCGCGGACCGCGATGAGGACGCTGATGACGGTGGTGACTCCGGTAACCCACGGCCAGACAAGCGGTAGCTTGTCGCAAACGTTGTGAGCCAGGCCCATGAACATTAAAGCGATGGAAACGGGGTAAAGGGTGCTTAGCAGTGGCACCGAGAACGTCAAGATCGCGTCAAGGCCGAAGTTTGAAATGACACATGAGAAGATGGCGAAAGCAGCGGCCCAAACAGGGTAGCCAAGCTTGCCCAGCATGTGTTGTTCGGGGTTGGGGGAGGCGGCGCCGAACGTCTCGGCGAAGTACGTGCCGCAGCAGCTGATAAGGCCGATGCAAACGTTCAGGCAGGCAAGCAGGAAAATGGCGGCGATGATGATGGTGCCGGCAAGGCCGAAGTGCAGCGTTGCCGAAGCGGTGAGGATGGCGGCGCCGTTGGTTGCGCCGGGCATGACGGATCCAAGGCTGGTGCCCACGAAAGCCAAGCCGCAATAGATCACAGCCATAAGGATGCCTGCGATAACGCCGGCCTTCGAGATCTCGCGGGTAAGGCCAGCGGGGTCGGTAATGCCGAGCCCCTTGATGTTCTCGGCGATGACCAGGCCGAATACCAGTGCAGCAAGCAGGTCCATGGTTTGGTAGCCGGTAAGGAAGCCTTGAACGGCGGCAGCTTCGTTGTAAGGCGCGATGGGATCCTGAGCGATGCCCGCCGGAGCCAGAATGGCCGAACCGATGACCAAAACGAGCAGGATGATGAGAGCCGGGCCGGTGATGCGGCCGAGAAGCTTGGTAAGGGCACCGGGGCGCATAGCCAGCGTGTAGGCCACAGCGAAGAACACGATGGAGAAGACAAGGCGAACCACTTCAACCGAAATGCCTTCGGGAAGCAGCGGCACGAGCATCTCGAACGACGTCGAGCTGGTGCGCGGAATAGCCAAGCAGGGGCCGATGGACAGGTAGATTGCAGCGACGAAGATGCTGGAAAACAGCGGATGCGCCCGGTTGGCAAGCTCGCGGGCAGTGCCGACAAGGGCGACGGCCACGATGCCGAGGACGGGCAGTCCGATTCCGGCGATAAGGAAGCCAATGGTTGCGCCGATGCTGTCGGTACCCGCTTGCAGGCCTAAGAGCGGCGGAAGGATAAGGTTTCCCGCACCGAAGAACATCGAGAAAAGCGTGATGCCCACAGCGAGGGATTGACGCGGTGTAAGCGCCTTGGTGGAAGACGTGTTGCTCATTGCGAAAGTTCCCCAACTAACGTGCTTATAATTGTGACCAAACATTCTATCAAAAGCTTCGATAAAAATACTCGTTTTCGGGTGATTGGGCGTATAATAAATGTTTGCGCTCTAAAGGCTGATTCGCTCGTGAGGCGTGTTCGTTGCCAATGGTAAGGCTTACAGCATGAGACTTGATGCTCTTGAGATTGGAAAAGACGCGGTGGTCGCGTCGGTCGAGTCCGACGATTCCTCCCTTCGTCAGCATATATTCGACATGGGTTTGACGCCTGGCACCGAAGTTACCATGGTCAAATATGCCCCCATGGGCGATCCTTTGGAAATCCGTCTGCGTGGTTACGAGCTTACGCTGCGCAAGGACGACGCCGCGCGCATCGCCCTTGTCGATGTACATGATTCCCATGACGTTTCGCGTGAGGCGCCGCAGACGGGATTCACCGTTCATCCAGCTTTTGGCGAGGGCTGTCATCCGCGTCAGATGCGCAAAACGTTCTCGGAGGGAACTCCCCTCACGTTCGCCCTTGTTGGCAATCAGAACTGCGGCAAGACCACGCTGTTCAACAGGCTGACTGGGTCTAACCAGCACGTCGGCAACTTCCCGGGCGTTACGGTCGATCGTAAAGATGGCGTCATCCGCAATCATCCCGAGGCAACCGTTACCGACCTTCCAGGTATTTACTCGCTCTCGCCTTACACGGGCGAAGAGGTGGTTAGTCGAAAGTTCATTTTGGAATCGAAGCCCGATGCCATCATCAACATCATCGATGCCACCAATATCGAGCGAAATTTATATCTCACGTTGCAACTTATCGAGCTTGATCGCCCGATGGTCATCGCTCTCAACATGATGGATGAGGTAGCTGCCAACGGCGGCACCATCGATGTCAACATGCTCGAGAAGCAGCTGGGCGTCCCCGTCGTGCCCATTTCCGCGGCGCGCAACGAGGGCATCAGCGAGCTTATCGAGCATGCCATCCATATTGCTCAGTACGACGAGCGCCCCGGGCGCATCGATTTCTGTTCGCCCAACCTTGATTCACGTGACGGCGGCGCTCTTCATCGTTGCATTCACGGCATCGCGAAACTGGTGGGCGACCATGCCGAGGCTGCGGGTATTCCGCGCCGATTCGCTGCGACGAAGCTGGTCGAAGGCGATTCGCTGGTCATTGAATCGCTCAATCTCGATCAGAACGAGCTTGACGCCATCGAGCACATCGTCAAGCAGATGGAAGAGGAGTCGGGCCTCGATCGCATGGCTGCTCTGGCGGATATGCGATTCACATTCATCGAGCATATTTGCCTGGCGTGCGTCATTAAGCCGCATGAAAGCATCGAGCATAAGCGTTCAGTGGCAATCGATCGTGTTTTAACGGGTCGCTATACCGCCATTCCGATGTTCCTGCTGATCATGGGCTTGGTGTTCTGGCTGACATTTGGCGTTATCGGCGCAGGTCTGCAGGGCATTCTTGGGGATGCGATCGATGCGTGCATCGATGTGACGGCGGGCGCGCTTGAGGCCTTTGGTACGAACCCTGTGGTTCGTTCGCTTATCGTGGACGGCGTGATGACCGGTGTTGGCAGCGTCTTGTCGTTCTTGCCCATCATCGTCGTGCTGTTCCTGCTGCTGTCTATTCTGGAAGACTCTGGTTACATGGCACGCGTTGCGTTTGTCATGGACAAAGCGCTGCGACGTTTTGGCTTGTCGGGCCGCAGTTTCGTGCCCATGCTCCTTGGTTTTGGTTGCAGCGTCCCCGCTATCATGTCCACGCGCACGCTGCCATCCGACCACGACCGTAAGATGACCGTTATGCTCACGCCGTTCATGAGCTGTTCGGCTAAACTTCCGGTGTATGGCCTGTTCTGCGCAGCGTTCTTCCCGCAGGCGGCGGCTCTTGCCATGGTTTCGCTTTATGTCGTCGGGATCCTTGTCGGCGTTGTCGTGGCGCTGATCTTCAAGCGCACGGCGTTCAAGGGCGAGCCGGTGCCGTTTGTCATGGAGCTTCCGAATTACCGTTTCCCCAGTGCTAAGTCCACGTTGCTTTTGGCATGGGACAAGGCGAAGGGCTTCATCACCAAGGCGTTCACCATCATCTTTTTGGCATCCATCGTCATTTGGTTCTTGCAGACGTTCGATATTCGCTTCAACGTGGTTGCCGATCAGTCGCAAAGCATGCTGGCGGTGCTTGGCGGGTTCATCGCGCCGTTGCTTGCGCCGCTTGGTTTCGGCGATTGGCGCACGTCAACCGCATTGGTGTGCGGCCTTGTAGCTAAGGAAAGCGTTATTTCAACGCTCACGGTTTTACTGGGATCCACGTCCACGGCAGTGCTTTCCGGCATGTTCACGCCGCCTATCGCCTATGTGTTCCTGGTGTTCGTGCTGTTGTATCCGCCGTGCGTTGCGTCAATCAGCACTGTTCGCTCCGAACTCGGTGGGCGCTACGCTGCGGCTGTGTTCGCACTTCAGATAGGCGTCGCTTGGATTGTTGCATTTCTGTTCCATACCGCGTTTATGTTGGCTGGTTTGATCTAGTTTTGATAGCCACTAAGAGCGGTCCCGTATTCTATGAGATTCAAAGGATACGGGACCGCTTTTCTATGAAGATATTCTTTTACCGCGCCTGAGATTTGTTTTAGTCGGCGGGTAGCTGACCCGCGATGTTGGAAAGAGGTTGACGATGGTGAATCAGATCGCAGCTGATCGGTTGGCTCGGGCGGTAGAGGGTGCCGAGGCGATCGTCATTGGCGCGGGTGCCGGGCTTTCGGCCTCGGCGGGCTTCGACTACTCGGGTGAACGCTTCACTCAATGGTGCAAACCCTGGGAAGATGCGTATGGTGTGCATGACTTTTATAGGGCGGGGTTTTACCCGTTTCCGACGCGCGAGGAGTTCTGGGGTTACTGGAGCGCTTCGGTTATGGCGAATCGCTACGAGTGCGGCGTCGGTGAAGTGTATTCCCAGCTGAAGGGGATTCTTGAGGGGAAGGATTACTTCGTTCTTACCACGAACGTCGATCATCAGTTTCAGCTGGCTGGTTTCGATAAAGAGCGCCTGTTCTATACGCAGGGCGACTACGGGCTGTTTCAGTGTAGCGAGCCGTGTTGCGAAGAGACATTCGACAACGAGGAAATGGTTCGCGCGATGCATGCCGCTACGGTTGGCACGGCAATCCCACGTGATATGATTCCGCGCTGCCCGCATTGCGGACAAGAGATGAGCCTCAACTTGCGCGCGGACGATACGTTCGTTGAGGATGAGGGCTGGCGTTCGGCGGCAAGGCGCTATCGCGATTTCCTGAACCGTACGGCTGGCAAGAACGTGCTGTTCTTGGAGCTGGGCGTTGGGTTCAACACGCCGGGCATTATCAAGTACCCGTTTTGGGGCATGGCAGGTAAGAACAAACGAGCGGTGTTTGCTGCCATCAACCAAGGTGAGGCGTATGCCCCCTCCGAGATCGAGGAGCGCAGCATCGTTATTGATGGCGATATCGCCGAAGTGATCAGCGGGGTCAGCGGAATTCTTTCGCGCGGCGCGAGATCTCGCGGAGCTCCTCTTTCGAAAGCTCGTCCAGGTGTTCAAGGTCGTATGCCAATTTGACGACGCTGTTCTTGCTTTGCGTTTGGATGAGCTGGTTGCAGTAGGCAACCACCACGCCCGTGACCACGGCAAGGTAGAAAACGCTGACAAGGCTGAGAAAAACCAAGATGGCGCGGCATGCAGGTCGATATGTTGGGAGGTCGCCAAAGCCGATGGTTGTCATGCTTTGGAAGCAAAGCCAAAGCGAATCGCCCAGCGTTCCAACTTCAGGGCTTGTTAGTTTGATTCCCAGCGCGCACAGGAAGAACAGCACGAAGAACACGACCGTGATGTGACCAAGGCCTGCTTGCCTGATGATTTTGCCGATCATGCGTAGTCTGAACATGCGTTTAAGCCTCTCATCCTTGCTCCGATTGCTTCTTCGTTAGTCTGTCAGGCAGGGGAAGCGACGCACCGACAAGGCAGGCGATTCCGATCCAGGGGATGCTTTGCACGGGGAAGCACAGCAGAAGCATTGCAATGGCGACCAGTGCCTTTCGCTGCACGCCCGCAACCAGCGTGGCGGTTGTGATGGCAACGCAGAACATAGGCTCGAATCCCCCGATCGATGCTATGCCGTAGCCAAGGGCGATGCCTGCGAAGATCACGGGGAAGAAATGACCGCCGCGCCAGCCGAAATTGATGCAAAGCGGGGTGGCGACGCATTTCAGCAAGCCAGTGGCAACCAGCACCGCGCCGGAAACGCTTGCCCAGTTGCGCATGAGTTCGAACGACTGCGTCTCTCCGGGAAACAGCACGTAAGGTAGCGGAACTGCCAGAATTCCCAAAATAAGGCCGGTTGCAAAGGGCTTGGCTACAGGGTGGTCGCCCAAGCGCGCATCGAGCTTCGCGAAGCCGGTCGATGCGGTGTGGTAGATCAGTGTTGCTAGATAGCCAAGCAGGATACAAGGCAGCGCCCACCATAGCTTGTTTGCGCCCGGCGTCACGCCGTCGAAATGAGGAAGGCCGCTTTCTTTCCCGAAAACGGACGTGAACAGCGCGATGCCGATGATCGCGCCAAGGGCGGATGCGGTGTACAAAACCAGCTTGACCTTGCGGCGAAACTCGTAATCGCTTGGATCAAGTGCGGGCATGCTGTTCTCGGCGGCAGCGACAACGCCGACGAACGGTGAGGCGAACACGGCCGAAAGCGCGGCCGAAACGGTGACATCGGTGATTTGCTTCACGCGAATGCCTGCAGCTTTAAGGCTGCTTCCGATGCGCGTGCATGCGGCAGCTATGATGCCCGTTAGGCCCGCCTCGGGGCCGATTGATCCGCCGAAAACAAGAGGGAGCAGGAATCCGACGATACTGGCGCCCGGGTGTTCAAGTTGGTAGCCACCTGTGGTTTTGACCAACGTCATCACGTTTTCAAGGCTTTCCGGTTGGCCGCCGAAGAAGCGGGTCCAAAGGCCGATAACCAGACCGCCTATTCCGCAAAACGCAACGGGGAGCCACCACGAGGCTATGCCCGCCTTTGAAAGGGCGCTCTCTAGGCTTGCGCGACCGTCAATCCACAACAGTTCGGTGAGGGCTGACGAGGCCCAGAAGACGGCCCAAACGACAAGACCGATCACGAAGCCCACGGCGATTGCCAGCGCCACCATGCCAAAGCCGACCTCGGCTTTTTGCGCGGCCGTATCGAGTGGCTGGCCAAGGTCTCCCACGTATGGTTTATGTTCGCGCGTTTTCTTCATGCGCTGGATTATAGATGATCAAATGCTCGAAGCTTGCTTGGCGGTTGAGCACGTGCGTTTTCGGGGTCGGGCTTCGGTAAAGGCATAGCTTTGCGCAAGAAGGCCGGCGATGGTGTCGTCATCGACGCGGTCAAGCGCCACGGTGATCCAGTGGCTCTTGTTCATATGGTATGCGGGGAAGAACCCTTCCTGCTGACGAAGGATCTGAATCAGATCGGGGTCGCATTTCAAGTTGACGACGTCGATCGATCCTTCGCCACTCAATCCCAGCTTCGCTTTTGGTACGTCCATAAGAAGGGCGAACCATTTGTTGTTTCTGCTGTGACGGAAGACCCGGTGGCCCGGATGCTCGGGCCAAGGATTCTCGGGATCGATCCCAAACTGATCTGAAACCAATCCCTCGAAGTCGGTTCGGTTCATCTTCGGCCCTTTCCGCAGCGTAACCTGCTGACCAGCTCGATGCAATCGTTGCATGCATTTAGATTATCGCCTTTGAAACGCTTACGTGGAAGAATCTGATCTTTTGGCAGCGGTGGCTTATTCGCGTATATCATTTACAAGATGAATCAACGGCTGGTCGTATTGCCAGACGAATGCGCCAAAACAGCGTTAGGGGAGATGGCGTATGGGCGAGATCGCGGAAATCGTCGCAAACCAAAGGGAGTTCTTCAACACCGACGCCACGAAGTCGATTGACTTCAGAGTTGAAATGTTGAAGAAGTTTGAGCATGCCATCAGGGACGACGAGGCTCTTATTCTTGATGCCCTTTACGAGGACCTGTCGAAATCGAAGGCCGAAGGTTACATGACCGAAGTGGCCATGGTGTACAACGAGATCCACGAGGCCCTGAAGAACGTGGGCAAATGGAGCCGCCCTCAGCGCGTGTGCGGCACTCTTAGCACGTTCCCAGCTAAAAGCTATATCCACCCCGAGCCCTACGGCGTGGTTCTTATCATGTCGCCTTGGAACTACCCGTTTGATCTGTCCATTGCGCCTTTGGTTGCCGCGATGGCGGCGGGGAATTGCGCCGTACTTAAGTGCTCGCGTTCAAGCGCGCGAACCTCGAAGGTTATCAAGCAGATCATCGACAGCATTTTCGATCCGCATTATGTTTGCTGTGTCGAATCAGATATCGATCATGACCAGTTGCTCGCCCAGCGATACGACTACATCTTCTTCACCGGCGGCGCACGCGTAGGCCGTACCGTCATGCGCGCGGCAAGCGAGCACCTTACCCCGGTTTCGTTGGAATTGGGCGGCAAGTGCCCGTGCATCGTCGACGAGACGGCCGACATCAAGATCGCGGCCAAGCGAATCGTATGGGGAAAGCTGCTTAACGCTGGTCAGACATGCGTTTCCATCGATTACATCGTGGCTCATCGCAGCGTGAAAGATGCCCTGATCGCCGCCATGCAAGACGAGATCGCGCACCGCTACCCGTGTGCTGCAACCAACGATTCGTACCCCAAGATCATCAACGAGCGCCATTACCGCAGGCTTCTTGATTTGATTCAAACCGAAGAGGATGTGATCGGAGGCGAAAGCAACGATTCCGATCGCAAGATCGCACCAGCGATATTCTCGCATGCCGATTTCGATCACGAGATCATGAAGGAAGAGATCTTCGGCCCGTTGATCCCCGTTATCGAGTACCAGGACATCGAAAGCGTGATCGGCACTATCAAACAGCTCGAGAAGCCCTTGGCATGCTACGTGTTCACCCAGAACGATTCCCAGGCCAACCGTATCATTCAAAGCCTCTCGTTCGGCGGCGGTTGCGTGAACGACGCAATCATGCACTTCACCAATCATCACTTGCCGTTTGGCGGCGTTGGGAATAGCGGTATGGGTTCGTATCACGGTAAGTTCGGCTTTGACACCTTCAGCCATAAGAAGGGAATCGTGCGCAATACCGTGAAGATCGACGTGCCCGCAAGGTATGCGCCGTTTGACTGCGCCAAGCTGTGCCTTTTGAAGAAGATGCTGTAGTATCGACCGAATCGAACGTATTGACGTTGGCTCTACTCCCTCAAGCAGCTGTAGTGCCACATGACGTAGCTGCTGGCATGCAGTCGCACTAAGGAGCTGTATAGATTGGGGAAGGCAACGCAGATCAAGACGGGCGCACGTGAGTTTGTTCGGTATGTCAGCGACAATCGCGGGATCGTCTTGGCGTCGGTGTGCGCCATCGTGTTCGTGACGCTGCTGGAAAACGTTCTAGCCGAAGAGAACATGAAACTCGATGCCGCTGCCTGGTGGCTTATCGGCGAGCATCTACGTCAGCCGTGGCTTACTCCCATCATGGAAAGCTTCTCGGCGCTTGCTACCCCGGTGACGTTGCTCGTGGTGCTATGCGTTGCAACCGCGTTTGTTCCCGGAAGGCGCCCGGGATGGTGCAATACGTTGAACCTGGTGTTGGTTGTGATTTTGAACCAGACCCTGAAGTTCGCGATCCAGCGCCCGCGCCCCGACGTCTACCGCCTAACAGAGGTTTCGGGGTTCAGCTTCCCCTCGGGACACTCCATGGTTGCGATGGCGGTTTTCGGCTTGTTGCTATGGTATGTCTGGCGTTACGAGAAGAGCCCGCGTCGCCGCGTGGCTTTGATTTGCCTGTTCGCGTTCATCATCGCGATGATCGGCATAAGCCGTATTTACCTGGGCGCCCATTATGCAAGCGATGTTTTGGGCGGCTTCTGCGTTTCGATGATTTGGCTGGTTTTGTATACGAAGGTTATTGCCCCCGCCCTGGGGCTGATTGACTAGGGAATCAGCTTTCGTTCTATGTGGCTTCCATGTGCTATGCCTTGGTTTCCTATAACGCCTTCGCGAAGAAATGCGCTGACTGTGGTTTTGAAAGCTGGCTGAACAGTAAGGCGTTTCAGCAAAAACGAGGCGAGTCGGACATTTCTTCGGTGGCGAAGATATTGCGCGCCATAGCTTCGTATTCGTCGGCGCGCCGAATCTTTCTAATGGCACGCGTGATTGAGGTCGGATCGGTGAAAGAGTGCTTTGCGTAGAACCACCACTCCTTCATGCGGAAAACTGAGTTTCCGCCCATGACGTCGGTATACGCCTGGTACAGGTTGTCGTGGAATCGCTGAAGCTCCTCGCGCGAGGCTTTTTCGCCGCCGTCGATCATGCGTGCAAGGGCGGGGTTGGTTAGGATGCCGCGGCCGATCATCACGTGGCTCGTTTTTGGATAAGTTGCAACTAACTCATTAAAATCGGCCACGTCGAAGATGTCCCCGTTGTAGGCAACGGGGAAGGGCGCGCGCTCGAGCGTTTCGCCATACAGCTCGCGCCTGGGCACCCCGCGATAGAGATCCTTCTGAACGCGCGGGTGAACGATAAGCTCGAAAATGTCACAACGACAGTACAGATCCAAGAGCGTTTCGTATTCGGAATCGTTGTCGAAGCCGATGCGCGTTTTTACCGAGACGGGCAAGGGAGATCGCTCGCAGATGTCGTTTAGGAACGCTTCCAGTTTTTCGGGCTCGCGCAGGAAGCCCGACCCCTTGCCTTTGGAAACCACCGTTCCCGAGGGGCAGCCCAGGTTAAGGTTGACTTCTTTGAAGCCCATATCGGCAAGAAGCTGCGCTGTCCAAACGAACCTGTCGGCATCGTTGGTCAGCAATTGCGGAATGACGTTAAGTCCTTTGTTGTTCGCGGGATCAAGCTCGCGTGCGTAGCGCTTGCTTAAGGGCGTTCCCACCTCGTGAAGCTGTGAGATGAACGGTGTGTAGTAACGATCCAGCGCCCCGAATGCGTCGGCATGGACGCGACGGAACACGTATCCGGTGATTCCTTCCATGGGTGCCAACGATAGTTGCATCTGCGCTTACTCTGCCTTCCGTCCAGTCGTTTCGTCTGTAGCATTATGCAACCTGACGCTCCTCTGCCACAAGGTCGCTTTTCCTTGCTGCATGTTGGACACACGGCGTGAGCGCATAAGCCGATTGAACCGCAGGTGGCTTCGCCTATGGTGCCTTGCGCGGCAAAATATAGCCAGAAGCCAACTTCAGAGCGAAGGCTCGAAGAGAAAACGGCTATCGGATTATTAGGCGAAAGGAAGTGATCGATATGCTTAAACCTATGATCAAAAAGGCCGTGGTGGGCGTTCCCGTTGTTGCTTTGTCGGCAACGCTTGCGCTTACGATGGTCGGTTGCGGCGGCAACGGCGCTCAGAGCGGTTCGGGATCTGGCAGCGATGCGACTGCGTCTCAGGTCGAAGAGCAGGCTTCGGGCAGCGCCAGCGAGGAGCCGGTTAACGAGATCGTGGCGCAGGGTGGTATCGAGTTTCCTTCGTACAGCATCATTCCGATTGAAGGCTGGGAGCTTACCGATAGGGTCGATGAGAAGTACGAGCAGTGCGAGTTCAGGCGTGTGGGCGCAAGCTCTCCTGACATCTTCTTGCGCACCTTTAATACTGAGCCGATGCAGGAAGCCGAGGCCAGGCAGGGTTCCAAGAAACAAGGCGTTATTGATGAAGTCGAGATCAACGGTGTTACGTGGGTCCGTCATACCGCATCGAACGGCACCATCAACCTGTTCGCCAAGGCGCCATCTGGTAAGACCGTAGCACTGACTTTGGGTTCCCAGCTTAGTTGGGAAGAATCGGTTCAAATGGCCGAGCGTATGGTTCTGAAATAGCGTCGATCGTTTATTACAGCGACGCAAACCCGAGGGCGTCGAAAGGCGTCCTCGGGTTTTTCTTTTGTCGACGTCGCGTTAGGTGGCGCGTCACGCAAAAGGCTACGGCTGGCGCTAAAACATGCAGCTGTAGGGCAGGGGCCGTGGCGTTTCGCAAGGGCCCCGCGATGTTGTTGGGGGTCTATTCTCCCAGCGCGCCTTCCACGGCTGCAACCAGAAACGCCGTCGCTCCTTTGCCGCACGGCTCGTCGTAGTATGAGACGAATCGGGAGTCTGCTAGGTAGCCGCGCACAAGCCCCAGGTAGATGTCGCGTTCGGGTTCGGTTCCCCATTGCAGGCCGATCCAGCGATGGTGCATCTGCACAAGTTTCGCGGCTTCGGGATCGGTTGCATCGCCATTGCCCAGCGCGATGAATAGCTGGCCCAAGATGGCCTTCTCGAGCTCTTTCATGTCATTCCAAGTGGCAGGGTCCATGTCGAGGATTCTTTCGTTCATGGTGTCAACAGCTTCGTTGCCGTATCGTTCGCGTGCTTTCGCTCCGTAGCGCTGTTCGTTTTCGCGGACGGCACGCCAGCGCTCAAGCTGGGGCAAAACCGCGCCCATGAGCGAGACCGCCTCGTCAAGCGTCATGCCCGTGTTCTCCGCTAGTCGCGGCGCGCAATCCTCGATCATGGCTTCCATGGTGGTCTCATAGGTGTAGCCGCCGCGGTCGTAGCACCATTTGCAGTAATGGTCGGTCTTCTGGCCGGCGGCGTCGGTCCCGCAATCGTCGGGCGTCAGGTACATGCCGCAGCTTTCGCAATAATGCTCGGGCATCTCCAGCAAATGCGCCAGCGGCTCGCCGGTGACGGCGGCGATGAGCTTCATCATGTCGATCCCAGGTGTCACCTCGCCGCGCTCCCAGCGGCTCACGGCTTGGCGGGTGACGTAAAGCTTCTCGGCAAGCTGGTCTTGCGTAAGGTTATGCGCGCGCCGTACGGCGACGAGTTTTTCTGCGAAGGCCATGAGTGCTCCTCTCGGCGGGGTCGTTTCGATAATGTCAGCATACGTGCAGATAGACGTAAATCCTAGCAACGGCTGGTTGCGCGATGACCGTTTCGGCTAGAAGCTTCTTCCTTACGTGAAGTCTGGCGGGAAGGTCTACCTCTCCATTCCTGGCATGATACGCGACTGCCACGATTGCCTCCCAGAATGCCTGCTTGCATCGTGGACTCCCGAGCAACTTGAATATATGCACGACATGCAGTGGCGGCGAGCCATGATCGGAAAGACCCAAGGAGTGCAGATTGAAGATATGCACGAAATGGAGTGCACGCGCGAGGCGTGGGCCGACTGGATTGCTTGTGAAAACGAGTATGCGCGTGGTGATAGGGCAGCGGTAATGCCGGTGCACTTGACTACTTGAACACCATTGCAGTTACGTTGCTCAAAAAGTAAGGTGCTGAAAGTAGCGTCGTATGCGAGGGTGGGCGATCATTCGCTCGCCCTCGTTTGGTTTCGGGGCGATCTTGCTGCCCTGCATCCCATTTCGAACGTGTTTGAAATCTTGCTTGCATAACTGTGCATAGTGTATATATACTGTGCTTACCAGTTATATACACGAAAGGCCATCGTGGACATCATCATTTCGAACACAAGCGACAAGCCCATTTAGGAACAGATCTCGTCGCAGATCAGAAGCCAGATCCTCTCAGGCGCTTTAGCCTGTGGTGAAAAGCTTCCGTCCATCAGGGCGCTGGCAAGCGGAATCGGGGTGAGCGTCATCACCACCAAACGCGCTTATTCCGATCTCGAAACAGAGGGTTTCATCGAAACCGTGCAAGGTAAGGGCCGCTTCGTAGCCACGGGAAATCACGAGATGTTGCGCGAAGAACAGCTGAAGCACGTTGAGGGATTGCTTGATCAAGCGGTAAAACAGGCATCTGAGCTGGGCGTCTCGCGTGCGGAATTGCACGAAATGCTTGATTTGGTTGCAGGCGAAGAGTTCGAGTAGGACGCTGGGAAAGAGAGAATCTCATGACGAATCTTCTAGATATACGCCACGTGAGTCGTAAGGTGAGCGATTCGTTTTCGTTGCGCGACGTAAGCCTTTCGGTCGCACCGGGCGAGATCGTCGGATTCGTTGGCGCGAACGGCGCCGGCAAGACGACGACCATTCGAGCGGCATTAGGATTGCAGCATGTTGACGTGGGTGACACCGCGCTATTCGGCGAACCGTTCGGTGCCGGTTTCCCCTGACGAGGTTCAGCGTCGCGTTCGTACTCGAATAGGTTTGGTTCTTGACACGTGCCCGTTTCCCTCGGAATTGCGCATAGATCAGGTGTTGGCATGCCTGAAGCCCGCTTTTCCGCAATGGGACGATTCAGTGTTCAGCTTGCTTATCAAACAGTTCGGCGTTGATCCGAAAACGAAGGTAAAGGAACTCTCTCGCGGCATGGGCATGAAACTGCAGATCGCGGTTGCATTATCGCACGGCGCTGACCTCCTGTTTCTGGATGAGGCCACCGTTGGTCTTGATCCGCTTGCGCGCGACGAGATTTTGGATATGCTGCAGGCATTTGTGGCCGAGGGAGATCGAGGCGTGCTGCTTTCAAGTCACATCACGACCGATCTGGAACGCATCGCCGACCGTGTGGTGGGAATCAATGAAGGCCAAATCGTCTTCGATGTGCCGCGCGAAACCATCACCGATACGGTTGGTATTGCGCGCTGTACGGTTGCGCAGGTTGAGGAAATCCTCGAATGCGTTCCGGGCTCGCGCGTGATGAAGCATGAATTCAACTGCGATGTGTTCGTGCCTAACCGCCTTGAATTCGTTCAGGCGTTTCCCGAAATCGCTTGCGACCGCGCAAGCGTTGGCGATTACCTGCATTTCATGTTGAAAGGGGGCCGCTAATGTTGGCTTCTGTGAGATCCGAATTGGCAATCATGCGCACCATGACTGTATCCTTGGGCGTCATGTGTGTGATTGTGTGCATATTCATGTGCTTCGGAATGGGTTCGTATGCGGGGGCATCTGCGGCGTGCGCAATGGTTCCAATGCTCGTGATGTTCTCGCTGCTTGGCTACGACGATCGGAATGGCTGGCTACGTTATCGATGCGCGCTTCCGTTTTCACGTCGTGATATTGTCATCGGGCGTTATATGACGATACTCATCTGCTCGGCAATTGCAGTTGTGGTTATGTTCGCCCTCACCACGGCATGCATCTCGCTGTTTCCGCTTTTCGGCGTGGCGATAGAAAAGGCCCCGGCTTTCGAGATCTTTGCAGCATGCGTGGCTTCGATGTTTGTCGTGTTGGGGATGGTATCCCTTGCACAGCCGTTCTCAATTAAGTTCGGCAGCACGCAAGGCGCGCGTTATATCTCTTATGCGTTCATGCTTGTTGGGTGCCTTGTCCTCGTCGCTTCCCGGTTTGCATTGCCCGAAGCGTTTAGCAGGCTTGGTGGTTGGGTGGTTCTGCATCCAATAATTTCGCTGATCATTTTGATCTCAATCTCATCGGCGATTTATGCAATAAGCTGCATGATCAGCATTCGTATTCTTCAAAAGAAAGATCTCTAGTTTTTCAGAGTGCGAGAACTGATCGGGTTTTGATTCAGGGGCATCGAACGAGCTTCTTATGGGGCGGTTCGGTGCTCCTGTTTCATCATTCCGCGATCTCGACGCCATGCCTCAAGAGGTTTCGACCCTTGAGGCTTTTTTGATTTTGGCACTTGCGCGCTTTTGCGGCGAATGCTAGAGTATGCCTCACCCGAGGGTCGCAAGACCCGCCTCCCGGCAAATAGGTGCTATCGCCTATAGAGGAGTTGCTGGTACTACTTGCCAGGTACCAGATTTTCCAAACCACAACTTCATAACGGAAATGTATGCGCACGACGGCTCATGCTAGCTCGTCGTCTGTGCGCCTGTTCCATCGTGTTGCTGGTTGTTACGTCTTTTACCCTCGGAAGGAGCTCATAATGAGTGAGCATGCGTTCGTTTATCAACCTCAAATCATTCGCGAAACCGCAGAAGGTCTTAATCGTCTGGATATTAGGGACGAGATGCTGGGAAAGCGCCAGCTCGAGCTTATGACCTCGGTGAACGCCGAATCGTGTGCGGTCATTATCCGTGGCTTGCTGTATCTTCAACGCGAAGATCCCACGGCCCCCATCACGCTTTACATCAACAGTCCTGGTGGTGAAGTCCAGTCCGGCTTGGCTCTTTACGACGTCATGCAGGCTGTAAGCTGCCCTATTCGAACCGTTTGCTTGGGTATGGCTGCAAGCATGGCTGCATTGCTGTTCATTGCGGGGGACGATCGCGAGATTTTGCCGCATAGCCGCGTCATGATCCACGACCCGCTTATCAGCGCCGGTGCCGGTGGCAATGCGCTGTCCGTGAAGGCCAGGGCAGACGATCTTATGCGTATTCGAGACATCACTGCTGGCGTTATCGCACGTCACAGCGGTATGCCTATCGACCGCGTTTTTGAGCTTACGGCCACCGATACCTATTTCGAGGCGGAAGAAGCCGTCGAAGCGGGTCTTGCCGACCGCATCATCACGAAGCTCTAGGGACTCGTCCATCCTTATCGCTGCCGCGATGCGCCCAAGCCGTGTCGTAGGCATTTCGATTTCATCATCAATCAACGAAAACTCAATCACGCAGAGAGCGAGATAAATAATGAACAACTCCACCGAAAACAGCCGCGCCGCCTATGCTGGCGAGCTCATCCTTACCTCCACGCGATCCGAGAGCATGGACTCTTGGGTAACCGGGCTTAACAACAACGTATTGGTTCTTGGTTGCTCGGGTTCTGGCAAAACGCGCAACTTCTTGAAGCCCAACCTTTTGCAATGCGAAGGCTCTTACGTTGTCCTTGATTCCAAGGGCCGCTTGTTTCGCGAAATGGGGCCGTGTCTGAGCGCACACGGTTACACCGTCGACTGCCTTGATTTCACCACGATGGAAGGCACGATTGGGTACGACCCGCTTCATCATGTCCGTTGGCGCAAGGGACGACCTCTTGCTCAGGACATCATTTCTATTGCCAGTGCTCTGTTCCCGCGCTCGGAGATGGGCGACGACCCGTTTTGGGCGGGTGCGGCGGCCAATTACGTCGCAAGTTATATCGCATATGTTTTCGAAGCGCTTCCCGATCGCGAATGGAACATGGCGTCGGTCGTAAGCGTTTATGAACAGGCGTGCGAAGGGAATGCCGATGCGCTGTTCTCCGACCTTTCCAGGCAAGATCCCGAAAGCTATGCCGTCTCGTTGTATCGTCGTGCGAAGAGCACGGCTCGTGCCGAGAAGATGCACTCCAGCATCATGGGGATTATCGCTGCGAATCTGATGCCGCTTACGTTCGATGGCGCTCTTGCGTCGTTTCGCAGGGTGGACCAGATCGACTTTTGCGACTTGGGCCGTGAACGTCGTGTGCTGTTCGTGACCATGGATGACATGGATCGCAGTTTGGCGCCGCTGACCAGCTTGTTCATTCGCCAGGCGTTTTCCAGCTTGTGCGACTTCGCGGACGCGAAGTGCGAAGGCGGCAGGTTGCCTGTTCCCGTTCGCTTCATGCTTGACGATTTCGCGAATCTGACGTTGCCGGATTTCGATGACGTGCTTTCCGTCATCCGCAGCCGTGAGATCAGCTGGACCATCATTTGCCAAACGGTCAGCCAGCTTGAGGCGCGTTACAACCAGGCAGTTGCGAACTCGATTATCGGCAACTGCGATCGCCATCTGGTGCTGGGCTTCCAGGATGAACGAACGGCGCGCTATTTTTCGCTGCGCGCAAACAAGACGGCTACGACGCTTCTTGAGACGCCCGCTGACAACTGGTGGCTGTTCGAGCGCGGGCATCGTGGCGTATGCGAACCAGGCTACAAGATCGAGGATCATCCAGGGTATTTCGACCTTGGCGAGGTCGGCGAGCCGACGTGGGTTTACCAGATGGTAGATCCTACCGCTTTGCCTGATTTCGATGAAGAAGAACTGTGGTTGGATTCCCAGTTCAGCGTCGGTGGCTTCGATGACGGCACCGACGTCGCTGCTTAAGGAAGGGAAGGGCATGAACGACACTAATGCTCGAGCAAGCTTGAGCGAACGTATCGCTTGCGCAAACGCTGCTCGCGAACGTGCAGCCTGCAAGGCGAAGGACAGCGAATTGGTTCAGGCTGAGCGCAGGGTTCCGTTTGACGTATGCGACGCGTATCGCGTGTACGCCGAGGAGATCCTTGAGATCACCAGTCCAATTGCTGATGCCTTGCCGAGTCGCGCTGGTTATCTTGCGCGAACCGATCCTCAAGCATCGGCGAGGCTCGAGAACAGCTCGACGAAAGCGCATACCCAGGTCGAAAACCCCGCTTGCGTATTCGTATGGGAAGTTCGTCATAACGAAGAAGGGGCGCTTGCCACGTTGCCGGATGACCCATACAACAAGGTGCTCGATGCCACGGATCGCCTTAAAGACCTGTGGGAAAACGAGCCTTGGCTTAACGAGCTGCAGCTGGCAAAGGCACTTATCACTCAAATCGTTTTGGAAGATGAAGATCTGCGCGAAACGGTTTTCAAACGTGCGCGTGTAATGATTGAGGAATGCTCGGCGACGGTCGCTCCGTACTTGAAGGTTCAAAACTAGAAGTTCCTCTAGTAATCGCGTATGGTGCAACGCTAGAATCTAGACGTTTGATTCGAGATCTAAGGAGACGCCTGTGGTCCAGTACTTTTTCGACGCACTATACAACGGGTACACCGGTGAGTATCAGCTCATGAGCTCGCTGTACCGCAATGGTCTGGATGCCCTTCGCCCGCCTGTGGATATGGGCGTCGATGTGGTGTCTTTGAACCTGAAGCAGCAGCTTGAAAAACCGGGAACTGCTCCCGAGACGTTCTTTTTTCAGGTGAAGACGACCGTGACGAACGTGCGCGAGGACCCCGATCATCCCGGTGCTATCACAACGGTTGAGTTCAAGCTGAAGGAAAGCGAGGTTGAGTTGCTTTCCCAATCGCGCGATCGCGTCCTGTTCTGTTACGTGTACAACGGCGAATCCGGATCGCTTACGGATGCGTTCGAAACGCCGTTCATTTGCTTTTGGTTCGATGGAACGCTTATCGAGAAGATCAAAGCTGCCGGTGCCTTTTTCCGTAAGGAAGGCGAGTCGAAGCTAACGCTTGCATGCCAGCTGCGCAAGCCAGTACACAGCTATGGTCACTGGTACGCTTTGGTTGTGAACGAGAACGGCGAAAAGGTTGATAACGGCTATCTCGGGGCTGTTGGCGGGGAGGGTTATCCAGCCGACGATTGGGCCGATCATTATAGTGTGAGTGGTTACCTGGAATATGCACGCTGGGGGTTGTAGATCTGCCACAAATCATTGCTTTCTGTTGAAGAGTACCGATATCATTGTGCCCGTTAGTGTTTTACGACGAAAACCGTCGTATTCTGCAATTGAGCAAGGGCTAAAGGGACTTAGCGCGAATAGAGCCGATTTGGAAATCGGATATTTCGTTTGACGGAAAGGATCAGCAGCATGAAGTGGAGCGTTGTCACAGATTCGAGTTGCGACATTCTTCCTATGACGTATAGCTCTGACTATATCGAGCTGACCAGCGTGCCGTTCGTTATCAGCGTCGGTCGCGAAGACTTCATCGACAACGAGGATCTTGACGTTCAGAGGATGCTTCACGACATGGAGCAGGAGAAATCGGCCAGCCACACGTCGTGCCCTGCGCCGGGTACGTGGCTTGAACAGTTCGAGAAATCTGACTGCACGTTCGCCATCACTATTTCCTCCCAGCTTTCCGGCAGCATGAATAGCGCTCTTACCGCTATGGACATGGCGCTTGAGGCTCATCCCGAAAAGAAGATCGCGGTGCTTGATTCCGGCTCCACCGGCCCCGAGCTTGTTCTGTGCGTGCGCGAGCTTGAAAAGCTCGCTCGTGAAGGCGTCGATTTCGACGAGGCTATTGTTCGCGCGAATCAGTTCCTGGACAAGACCAAGTGCATTTTCGCGCTGTCGTCGTTTGACAACCTTATTAAGAACGGTCGCATGAACAAGATGACTGGTTTTCTTGCAAAGGCATTGGGCATGTGGGGTATTGGCAGCGCGAGCGACGAAGGCAAGATTGTCATTGAGGGTAAAACCAAGGGTCCCAAGAAAGCGGTTCGTGCGTTGATCGGCTTAATGAAGGAGCATGGTTTCGCTGGCGGCCACGTTGCCATCAGCCACTGCGACAACCACATTGTCGCCCAGGCTTTGAAAGACAGCATCCTGGAAGCGTGGAGCAATTCCACGATCGATATTCTTCCGACCAGGGGCCTGTGCAGCTATTATGCCGAGCGCGGCGGCCTGATCGTTGGTTTTTAGGCTTTGCCTGCTTCTGTGCCTACGGGCCTTCGGGTTGCGATTGCCGTTTCGGGGGTGTTGAATGGTTTACGTGCAGCATTACGCATCGTCTCTTGGTGACATTTTATTGGCGTCGGACGAAACCGTGTTGGCTGGCCTATGGATAGAAGGCGGCAGGTATTTTGCCGAAACGCTGCCTGCGAAATGCTTTCAGCAGGAAACGCATGTGCTTGCAGAAACCAAGCGTTGGCTCGATGTTTACTTTTCAGGGGAAGAACCCGGTTTCACACCACCTTTGAATCCGGCTGGTAGCGGGTTTCGTCAAGCGGTGTGGCGCCTTTTGCTTGATATCCCGTACGGTCAAACAACTACGTATGGCGCGATCGCTGACTCGCTGGCGAAGCAGCGCGGTGTGGCAAGGATGTCGGCTCAGGCGGTTGGCGGAGCGGTGGGGCATAACGAGATATCGATCATCATCCCATGTCATCGGGTAGTTGGAGCCAACGGAAACCTTACGGGGTACGGTTCGGGTCTTAACAACAAGATCAAGCTTCTTCAACTTGAAGGTGTGGATACAAGCCGTTATTTTCTTCCGAAGGGCTAGCGAATCGGTTCTTGTTGTTCGCCATTAAGTTCGAACCGAGCGGCCTGTGCATATGTAATGCAATAGAGCCACCGCGAGGTGGCTCTATTGCATGGGTAATGTTGCTGGTATCTGATTACAGGTTGGATTGCTTCCTCTTGGCGATAGCCGTTACGGCCAGAGCGCAGCAGGCGGTTAGCAGCGAGGCGATGACAAGCGCGTTAGTTGCGTCGCCCGTCGCGGGGATGACGTTTTCGGCGTTGGGTGCATCGTTGTCGCCGTCGTTGTTATCGGCATTGTCTTTGTTGGATTGGTTATCGTTTTTGTCGCCAGGCTCTTTGTCACCAATGCCGGGCTTCTGGTCGTCGGCACCGGGCTTCTGGTCGTCCTTGTCAGGCTTGTTGTCGCCGGGGTTATCGGTGTCAGAACCGTCTCCCTTGTCAGGCTTGTTAGGGTTGTCCCCGTCAGGGTTTGCGGCAGCGATCAAGCATGTTTTGTCTTTGTCGCTAGCGGCGATGTCGGCGTATCCGGTGAACTCGCTTCGCTGCTCCTTGGTTTGCTCGATGTAACGCAGGCTTTCGTCATCGATATACCAGCCATCGATTTTCTTGCCGGTGACATCATCCGGCTTGCCCTGGTAGAGGGAGTCCATGGTCTGAGCCGACTGCAGCTTCAGAGGGGAATTATCCAGGTAGACGTCAGATGCCGCTTTGTCGGCAGTGTTGTTGCATAGTTTGGTGTTGGTGACAACCGTGCCCGCATTCTGGCCGGAATTCGATTCCGCGGCGAACCCTCCACCGTAGTTGGTGGCATGGTTGTTCGTAATAACGCAATTGTCGATGGTAAGGTTGGTGAAGCTGCCATACGACGTCACGCCTGCGCCAACGGCGCCGCCGTTCTCTGTTATCGAACAAGAGCGAATCTCTGCTTTAGCAGGTGATGCGAGCATTACCGCAAGCACGCCTGCCCCATAGCCTTCATCTTGGTTCGCTTTATTGTTGCTGATCGTTGCATTCTTGACGAACAAGCCGGGTTTTTCAGCCGCGCTTACGCTTGGGGTGTCGGCGCAAAGGCCATATGCTGCAGCGTAGAAGTACGCAGAGGCAAATGCACCCGCGCCGTCATTTGCCTTGTTGTTGCAAATAGTCCCGCCGAGGATTTGCGCTGAGCTCGCGAGATTGCCCCATCCTCCATTTATGATTTCATCAATCGAGGCGACAACGGCAATACCGCCTCCCATTTCGTTTGCTTTGTTGTTGGAAATCGTTCCATCGTTCATGACAAACGAGGAACCGCCTGAAACGTAAACGCCGCCACCGGTGGAAGTGATGATTCGGGAATCCATTCCATAATCTGCGGCTTTAAAGCTTGACGTGGCAAAACAATTGGTGATTTTGCCGCCGTCCATGATGAACGAGCCGCCGTAGATCACCGCAACGCCTCCGCCGTAGCACATGGATCCGCCAGTGATGCCGCAGTTGTCGATAGCTCCGCCGTATATGTGGAATTCGCCGCCCTGTACGGTCACGCCGCCGCCGAAGTAGTTGTTGCCTTTGCGGTCGGCAACGGTGACGCCGGGATACATGTTGCATGCGCCTTGGATGTACAGCAGTCCGGGCACGTCGTTACCTTGTTTGTTTCCGCCGCTGATTATCAGGGTGTCGCTTCCATCTTTTGCGCCCAGATTCAGCTGCGAGCCAGGTTGTACGGAAAGGGAGCCGAACCCGCCAAGGGTGATTGTGTGGCCGTTACCAAGGATGGTTGTCGGGCACGTGCTGTTGAAAGAGGCACCCCCCCCTTCGATGTCGTTGGCAAGGCGGATGGTGTATTCGCCGCTTGTTGCGGCGTTAACGGTGCTTACCGCATCGTTGAATTCGGAGCTAGTGTTTACTTCGATTGTCGTTTGTTCTGCCGCGAAAGCGGTCTGGGGCGCCACCATGGCGCAGATTGCGAACGCCGCGAAAAGGAGCAGCGTCCTGATTCGTTTCTTCGTCATCTTCTTTCCGTTCTCATCAGAACCCCAACAAGGCAGTTTTGATAGTCAGCAACTGATTTAAAAGGCGTGAATACGTTCGATGAATGCTACCAGAAACATAACGAAGCCAAGCTAACAAAATCCCCAATCGTTCTGTTTTGGCATCTTTCGCTAAACCTCAAAGTAGCGACCGGTGATGCTGTTGGGATTCGCGGCAATTTCAGCGGGCGTGCCGCATGCGACCACGCGACCGCCGTTGCTTCCGCCCTGCGGACCCATGTCGATGACGTAATCGGCGTTGGCAATGAAATCCAGATCGTGCTCGATGACCACGACGGTGGCACTTTGCTCGACAAGCCTTTGGAACACAGTCAGAAGCGTTTCGACGTCGCGTGGGTGCAAGCCGATGGTGGGTTCGTCGAACACGAACACGGCGTCTTCCTGTCCGCGACCCATCTCGCTTGCAAGCTTCAGACGCTGTGCCTCGCCGCCCGAAAGCGCAGGTGTGGCTTCACCTAGGGTAAGGTAGCCCAGTCCCAAATCGTGAAGCGTCTGCAGCTTTTCGTGCGCCTTCTTCACGTCGGCCACGTGCGGCAGCGCTTCGTCAACCGAAAGGGATAGCAGCTCGGGAAGGCTGAGCGCCTGGTTTGCCGGCTTCCCCTTTTCGGGGCGACGAATGTTATTGGCCGCATCGCCGTAGCGCGACCCGCGGCAATCGGGGCATGCGATGTCAACGTCGGGTAGGAACTGAACGTCAAGCGAGATCTGCCCCGTGCCGTCGCAGGTGGGGCAGCGCAGGCTTCCCGTGTTGTACGAGAAATCGCCCATCTTCAAGCCCGCTGCAGCCGCGGCGTCGGTACGCGCGTAAGAACGGCGCAGGATGTCAAGCACGTCTGAATACGTTGCCACCGTCGATCGAACGTTGATGCCAATGGGCGTGGCGTCAATAAGGTTCACGCGCTGGATGCCGTCGGCCTGAATGTTGGTTACGTGCGTGGGCAGTGCCTCGCCTGCGGCATTTGCGATAAGTGCGGGGATAAGCGTCTCAAGAACCAAGGTGGTTTTACCCGAACCCGACACGCCGGTGACGGCGATCAGGCGCCCTTTCGGGATGTCAATGGAAAGCGGCTTTACGGTATGCAGGCCTTTTGATTCCAAATGAATGCGTCCAAGATCGAACATCTTTTCAGGTTGCACGTGTGGGCGGGTGGAAACGCGTGCGGCGCCCGAAAGATAGGGCCCGATGATCGACGCCTCATTTGCGCCTACTTCGTCTACCGTCCCTTGCGAAACCACCGTGCCGCCGTGTGCGCCGGCAGCCGGTCCCATTTCTACAAGGTAATCGGCGGCGCGCAGGACGCGCGTGTCATGATCGACCATCACCACCGAATTGCCGTCGGCAATAAGGTCGCGCATCACGCCAAGAAGGCCGTCAATATTAGCGGGGTGCAACCCAATGGAAGGCTCGTCCATAACGTACAGCACGCCCGTGGTGCGGTTGCGAACCGAACGGGCAAGCTGCACGCGCTGGCGTTCACCCGTTGAAAGCGTCGATCCCGCGCGGTCGAGCGACAGGTAGCCCAAGCCAAGCTCCAACAAGCGCTTTGCGGTGCTTTGGAACGACTCGCAAATCGATATCGCCATGGGGCGCATTTCTTCGGACAGGCTTGCCGGCACGCCTGCAACCCATTCAACTGCCTGATCAAGCGTCATCTCCGTTGCTTGCGCCAAGTTGATTCCGCGCACCAGCGGTCCACGTGCGGCTTCCGACAGGCGCGTTCCGTGGCAATCGGGGCAGGGACCTTCGGTTAGGTATTTCGCAACGCGCCGCAGGCCCTTTTCGTCTTTCGCCTTCGAAAGCGCGTTCTCGACGGTGCGCACCGCGTTGTAGTACGTGAAGTCGAGCTCTGCGAAATCGTCGCCTTTCTTGGCCTTGTACAGGATGTGTTTCTTCTCGGCGGGGCCGTTGAACACGATGTCGCGCTCTTCGGCGGTCAATTCGGAAAACGGCACATTGGTGCGCACGCCCATGGCGCCGCACACCTGTTTCATCAGGTCCCACATCAGCGAGCCCCACACCACCACGGCGCCTTCGTCGATGGTCTTGCTTTCGTCGGGGACCAGCGCGGCGCGGTTGACCGTGCGGGCAATGCCCGTACCGCTGCAGGTGGGGCAGGCTTCTTCGCTGTTGAAGGCAAGCTGTTCGGCCCCCGGGCCAAAGA
>ERZ1034917.561-NODE-561-length-33088-cov-13.379469_pt1 | contig 33088 bp, 48 predicted proteins | sample MGYA00520605_ERZ1034917 | MGnify/ENA primary metagenome ERZ1034917 (study PRJEB33766, sample SAMN09781784) | gut metagenome | biome: gut microbiome | host: Homo sapiens | place: Madagascar | study: EMG produced TPA metagenomics assembly of the PRJNA485056 data... | reverse complement strand
AAGTCAGATTTAGGTAAACGAAAAGTCAGATTTAGGTAAACGAAAAGTCAGATTTAGGTAAACGAAAAGTCAGATTTAGGTAAACGAAAAGTCAGATTTGATATGAATGAAGATAATGAAAACAAAGGTTTAGCCTGGATAAATACTCCTTTTTCGCTCACGAAACTGGATAAGCAATACACTTTGTTCCAGCAGAACGTGTTGATGCTAACGAGTACCCACCTCCAAAAATTTGTGGATGAGTACTTCCTGGAGAAAAGACAGTTGGGCGACGCTCGTTCTGATTTTCTTTTTGAGCAAGGTGTGGATCATGCTGTGATGAATATCCCGCCTATCAAGATAGATATTCACGATTTCATTACTTACGAGAATATGAGCTATCAGAAGTTGAGAGCGGAGCTGAAGACAAGTATTCTTGATATGGCGGTGAAGAGCACACTGCCCGATGGCAGCGAGGAATTTACGCATATATTCAGCCGAATGCGTATACCGTTATCAAAGAACGGATATACGACTAAGGACGGAAAGAAGGTGGACCGCATACTGGGATATATCCTGCTTGAGATTGACCCGAAACTTTCTAAGCGTGTATTCGATATGGGGCAGGGGTATATTCACCATATATCCATGATAGCAAAGTTTGCCAAGAACGTGAACACTCCACGCGTATATATCTATCTCTTGCGTCAGATAGGTTTGAACCGCAGCATGGATATATCGGTGCCTTTCCTGGAACTGAAGTCTTATCTCGGTTTGGTAGAACTAGATAACAACAAGAAGGAGATTCTATTGAATGAGCTGGGCGAACCGGTTATGAACAAATACCCCAAGTTCTCGCAGTTCAGAAAGCAAGTTCTCGATGTGGTGTGTAGGGATTTGCAGAGAATGGAGAAGTTATCGCAGACGGACATTGTATTTGATGAGCTGAAAGACGATGACATCATCTATAAATCGGGCAAGCGAAAAGGTGATCCTGAGTTTATCAGGTTTCATGTAAGGCGCACTGTAGTTGGTGAGAACCACCTATCTAAGGATAAGAACACCGATATTGCTGCTACTCTGAATGAGCGATATAAACAGAACAGTGTTCAGAATACCGGTAAACCGATAGAAGGTGATATATTCGCTCATGTGCATCAGCCTACTGAAAGCAAAATTGCAACTGAGAGCGGGCAGGGAGCCGACAAGTGGAAGGCATTCTGCAAGCTCGTTATAGGCGATGCTGAGAAATCACTGCTTTCCCGCATTTCCTTCATTGGCATGAAGAATGGAAGGTTCTGCGTGGAGTGCAGCGATGATGATTTCGATATGATCCGAAAACTTGGTATCGAGGAGAAGGCTAAGGAGTTCTTCGATTGCAAAGGCTCGCTGGCTCCGGTCTTTTATCGAGGATAGTTCTAAAGGTAAAAAAGTAAAAAGGTAAAAAGCAAGCCACCATCCCGTCAGGCTCTTTTTACCTTTTTACTTTTTTGTCCCACCCATTTCTCCCTCTTTCCGTACCTTTGCACTAGAAACATTAAAAGAAGTGAAAACGTATGAAAAGGAAAGAGATTTTGTATCTACTCTTGATAGGGGTAGTGATGATGATGTTTACGGCTTGTGCATCTTCTCGACGAGTGGTTAGCGATAACCATCAGGAAGTGAAGGACAGCGTAAAGACAGAGCAGACCGACAGCGTGCATAAGCAGGTAGCGGTGAGCGATAGCGCAGCCACGAAGGTGAGCGAGGATAAGCATACCTCTTCTACGTCTACGGAAGCGGGCGAGTATGAGGAAACCATCCAGGAACAGATTACCGAGACCACCGATTCTTCCGGTAATAAACAGACGACCATCAACCGGACCACTCATCGCAAGGGTAGTTATAACAACCAGTCTTCCTATGATGAGCGTTTACATCGACAGCAGCAGGAAATCAATCAGATGCAGAAAACCATCGACAGCCTTGCTATCAGTAGCCTCAATGACGTAGGTACCCACTGGGAAGCCACCGACAGCTTATCAGATACGCAGGAAAAGAATACCGCAGAAACGAGAAAGGTAACCTGGCAGAAGAAAGCCAGACAAAATGCCTTTGCCCTGTTCCTGATACTCGTAATAGTCTTATTGCTCACGGCAATTAAAAAACATACCGACAATGGGAAAGGGAAAATCTAAGCAGCGTGGTTATGACATCGTGGATAATGACGAGCAGGCAGAAGTAACGCTGCAGGATTTCGTCATCCCGGCAAAGATAGAAGCCTTCGGTAATCAGTATGAGCCGCAGAATCATTGGACTGACGGTTGCGAGGTATTCAATGATGCCCGACTTCGTGAGTATTTCAAGGCGATAGTCTGTCCGCTGGGCGACCCGCTTTCACTCTATCTGCAGGAGCTAGGCTATAAAGGTTTCCACATGCAGAATGATGAGAGTGGCGAGCCGGTCATCTATTGCAGGGCGAAATAGCCGCCTTCGTTCCCAGCGATTCTATCGCTGGTTCCATTCTCAAAAATACAATATTTCGCCGAAAATATATACAATATTTCGCGAAAAATATATAATAGATTTCTAATCACTTAAAATACAATGATTTATGGGTAAAGATAAAAGACCTCACAACTATCTGAAGATAGCAGAGGAGAGTGAAACAGGCAAGAAGCTGAAAGCATTTTTTGCCGAGTGTAGTGAAGCAAGCGAGAAGGCGAGAGCCTGGGTAGAGAAACAGGGAGGTGATACCTATTACGAGTCGCCAGAAGGCTTTGCCGGTGGCGTGGCTATGGTAGAGTTCAAAAACACCATCAGCAAGGACGGATGGACCAACATTCAGGAGCCTACCAAGGACGGAATGCAGAGCACATCGCTTTTTATTCCAGAAGAGAACAGTGACCTGGAGAAGGAAATGATGGCTCTTCCGCTGGTAAGCGAAGCAGCTCTTATCGCTATCCTGAAGTTTAAACCAAAGATGGCGAAGGACAAGGACGGAAAGGAAGTGCAGCTTCCGTTCACCTTCGGCAACACTACGCCTGTGCTCTTTCTGCATCACGGTTTCTTCTATACCGATGTGCCTTATGTGAGCACGGGCGATGACTGCCAGGTAATCACGGAGAAGGAGTTCCTTCGCCGCAAGATGGCAGCAGTAAATGAAGGCTAAATTACTATTTTTTATCATAGTATATATATTTAGGCCTTAGGTTTTTAAGGTTTTAAATTTTCAGCCAGCCGTCCGTGATGGATAGCTGGCTGTTTTCTATGTTTACTACTTCTCGCGTCGAATCTCTTCTGCCACCATATTATAGCTAGGCTGCTGAGACTCCAGGCGGCGGGTCAGTTCGCTGATGAGCTTCTGCTGGTCGCCTATCTGCTTCTGCTGCTCGGCTATAATATCAAGCATGCGATTAAGGGTAGCCATGCTGATGTCCTGTTCTGCAGCCGGCGCAGAAGCAGTCTTTACGGCAGGAGACGGAATGGTAGACGTAGTGTCCTCTTCCGTTTTCTCTTCCTTTCTCTCGCCTCTGCTTTCCGCGCCTCCGTTCCCAGCGATTTCATCGCTGGTCAACCCCGGCACCACCGACTTGATTCTATCCACATCGAGCGGATTGCGCAGGGCGCGTGTGCCTAGTTTTCGCTTATCATCATTATTGATATAGCCGCCATCCGGCTCAAACTGATCATCAATGCCAGGGCGCACGTGCTCCATGCCATCATTGCCCTCTTCCATCTGAGAATCCGCATCTACGATGAATGCAGAAAGTGGAACATGAAAAGCATTGCAGAAGCGCAGCAGGGCGATGGTTGGCAGCGGCGACTTCATCTGTACCCAGCTATCCAGGCAGGTATTGCTAGTAGTACCCAAAGCCTTCATGATTTGTTTGTTTGTTATATCCCCGTTTGCTTCCATCCACTTGTCAAGGAAGCTGTAATTATAAAAGTACTTCATATCTCAACTATATTTAAAAGGTGAAAAACTCTATTCTCTTCATCAGAAAATTAATTAATATATCTTACCTATGTTAAATTTCCCTAATTTTCAGCAGAAAATATAGGTAACATTTGGTAGTTTTGATTTTATTCTTTAAATTTGCACCAAAATTAAGAAATAAAATTGGAATGACAAAGGAAATTATAGAAAAAGTTATGCAGAATAATACTCCTTTAGAGGTAAATGATATTTCTGCTGATGAAAAGAAGAACTTAGCTGAGTTTTTATCAGCCAAAGGCTTCACTATATCTACTTTTTACCTTCGTTTCTTTCAGAAGGGTTTCGATGCTTGGGAAATCCAAGGCATTAAAAACTGCAAAAAGCAGTTCTTAGCTATACCGGAAGTAGCTAACCTATTATCCGAGTATGTCGAGACCGATGCCCTGGGTAATGAGATTGGAAAGAAAGGTTATCTGGTAGAGGCTGCCCAGACCGATGAGCCAGGTGTGTTCTACACCTGTCTGAAGAAGGCTAACAACGGCCTCTGCATGAAGTTCTTTGCCTTTATGGAAGCGCGGGGCATGAGCCGTACAACAATCATCAAGCGTTTCACCGCCGATGATTGGAAGCCATGGGAGCAGGAAGGAATTAAAGCGCTACTGCTTTTAAGGGTAAAAGGGTAAAAAAAGCCTTACCCCTCTCGCTTCTGTTCCCAGCGATTCTATCGCTGGTCTTCTATTAAAAAATTCATAATTACAAATGATAGATGTAACTGTTGATTTGGAAACCTGTTCGCTTTCTCCCACCGCAGCCGTAATGAGTATCGGCGCGGTGGCGTGGAAGCGCTACGGTAAAGAGTCGCCTTTCTTCGATGAAGGAGACGGCGTTTTGAGAAATTCCACATTTTCTGCCCACGTTGACCTGCGAAGCATGTTCCTGAATGGGTTCACCTTCGACCAGAGCACGGCAGACTGGTGGGCAAAACAGAGTGACGAGGCAAAAGCCGCCTTGCTCGATAGCGATAGCGACGAGTCGCCTTGCCAGCCTATTGATGTGGTAGTGAACGACCTCTTCGGATGGATAGAATATATCAAGAAGAAACTCGGTGATGAAGACCTCTGCCTTTGGGCACAGGGTACCGACTTCGATCCGGCTATCCTGAGATATATCTGTTACAAGCTGGGCATCAAGTTCCAGATTAAGCATACCCAGTTGAGAGACCATCGCACGTTCTATCTTGAACTTGCGAGAATCATCTGGGATGCAGCCGAGCCAAACGAGGAACGTTTTGACCTAGACAAGGCTTATGCCCTGACTACGGACTATAAGGACATCGCCGATGAAGGTGCTGCACATGATCCAATCTTCGATTGCAAGCGAAGCATTTACTCCACCTGGCAGATGATGAAGAAAATAAGAGAAGGCTATGCCAAGGCTATTTGATTTGCCCTATATCCCCAACCGGACGGGCATACAGCAGAAGCATAGGAACCTATCCCGATACAGAATGCTGCATCGCTTCGCCTATACCGAGACGATGAGCGGACTGAGGGATGATATTCCTACCCTTCTCTTCTACGCGCCTTTTGCTCTGCTGAAAGATACCTGTGAGTATCTCTGCAGGATGATGACGGGCAGCGTGGAAGATATGATTATCACGCCTTCGCACAGTTGCCGCCGCAAGAACGGCAAAATCTATTGGAGGCAGGAGGTGCAGATTATCGGTCTTGATACCGATTTCCTCACGATGGAAAGTCTCTCGCAGATGATTGTACACCGTATGGAAACCATCTGCAACTGCAAGATAAGGCATTATCGCCTGGAAACGTTCTTGAATTTATAAAAACGAAAAAATATGAAGAAATAAACAAAGATATTTTGCATGACATCATGCAAACTTCGGTACGATACACACTTCGATTCCGACTTTATTTTATTAGACAACCGAGCCATCGGTTAAATGGCAGGAAGACCGGACGGGCGATAGATGGACTTGGAAACATTCATCGCATATCTCATACCCGCAACATCAAGAAGAAAGGGATAGTCTGATTAAAAAGCCTGAGAAACCCCCATCGGACTGTAGTTGCGGCATCTTCAAAAACTTGGCGTGTCGCCCGAAAGGTCTTCTTTTCTTTGAAACGTTGATATAAAGAGAATAGGGGAGGCAACCTCGGAACACTCTTATGCAAGGGTAGTGGAAGCAGCAATGCTCCACGACTACGTTGTACACTGCATCTTTGCGGGTGCTGGAAAGACGCGGGGACCGCTTCACCTCTGCGTTTTGGCGTTAAGGAATATTCAGCGGACGGGTACCACAGATTTACAAATGCTCCGACCGCTCGCCCCGAATATAAGCCGGAAAGGTGTAAATACTTGAAGTTTGGCCTACCCTTCGCGTCCCCGTTCCCAGCGATTCCATCGCTGGTCAATGGTAAAGAGTGGTGCCTTCCCTTTCTCTTTTAACTCTATAAATACTCTTTATATAAGATATGTTATTCCATCCTATACTTAACCAGCTAGCTAATCTCGACATGGCTTTCCTCGTAAAACCTGCCGATGAGCAGCGCATTGAGGGACAGACAGCCTGTTTCTGTCCGTTCTGCCAGAAGGAAGAGGCAGACGATGGCGAGCAGGGCAAAGCAAAGCAGACTCCTCACCTCATTATATATAATAATGAGCGGGGCGGCATGTATAACGGTGTAGGGGTGGAAGACAATTCCAAGGCAGAGCATGGTGCCCTGCGCTGGATGTTTACCAAGACCGGCAAGTATGGCTACGGAGCCTTGGAACTCTATGCTGCCATGCGCAAACTTCCGATGCACGGAGTCAGTCTGCTGCGTCTGTGCCATGACCTCATCGTGAGGGTATATGGCGACAACGAGAAGACGAGAGCCAAATGGCCTATGCTCTTTGCTAAGATGGACTATCGAACTATTGCCGCACAGACGATAGAAACTTTCTCATTTATGCCAAAAACTGATTTCAACCCCCAGGAGCTTGCAGCCCTGGGGTGCGAAGTCACATCTGTTAAAGGCATTCCGCAGTACGGCTTCGGTAAGGACTTCAACACAAGAATGCTGAATGAAGATTTCCGCATCTATGCCGTGGACCAGGTAACGCTGCCTAATGTGGTGAGAAACGGGCAACTGGTAAGCGAAGTGATTTATGGAACACCCTGGAACCCGCTATTCGTCTGCTTCGCTACAGACGTAATAGCTCCGCAAGGGAGCTGCGGATGTTTCTTCCGTCCAGCCATGCAGCAAGACCCGATAGTCTTCTCCACCTGCGAGGATCACAGCGTGAGAAAGGTGAGTAAGTGGCTGATGGGTGATAAGGTTTTCACCTATGCGATGGACCATCGGAGTAACAACTCTACTGCCGTTCACTCGGCAATAGAAAAGCTGCAACCCGATGAGCCTTATACAGAGACTAAGGAGATATGGGTGGAGAATGAAACGAAGGAAGGAGCGCCGAAAGGTACTTATCATAGTGAAGAGAAACCCATAGAAGTGGGCGACATCAAGGCTCAGAACATCGTGTTCTGTAGAACACCCGAAGACGCATTGAGCATTTATTATGCCATGCGTTCCCTGCGTCAGGATAAGGCGCAGGATAAGCATTTTCAGAAATACTGCTGGTACCACGTATCCTTCTCGCTAGGCAGAAGAAACTTCTGGTATATCGAGCGTGGGCAGTGGAGGCAGGAAAAGTTAGACTTCAATGCCATTCAGTATCAGAAGATGAAGCGATTTGCCGAGAGGGTTATCATGATCTACCCTAACGACATCGCCAGCCAAAGGGATTGCGGAGCCATCGCAACCAAGTATTGCGATATTTGTTATGCCACGCTGCCCGATGGCTTTAGAAGCAGATATAATCAAAGGTGGAACTGGTTGTATGGTTGCTCTCCTCGCTCAGTGAGAGATTATCTGATGTGTTACCACATGGATGATGCCGACAATTTTAAGTTCGACCACGATATAAGGTTGCCGCTATACTCAAGACTGCGAGGTGCCAACAACACGGACCCATTCGAGATAGAATATCCTCGTGATCCGAGAAGCGGCAAGCCTAAACCGCCTACCTGCAAGGTATCGCCTACCAAGGTGTGGTTATTTATGACCTGCCATGGTTATTACCGAATGATAGACCCTGAGAGTACCGACCTCGTAGGTCAGTATATTCATCTGGATAGATGTTTCGTGGAATACATCGATCAGAAGAGTATCATCCAGGCAACAAAGGTTCAACTCCTGCAGTTTACTGAACAGAGTTGGCGGTATAATGACAAGGAGCGCAAGATGATGTCAGATTGTGCGAACCTGATAGACAAGAATTTCAGTGAGAAATCGGCTGGAGGCTTGCAGAGCATGGTGATAGATTTCACCGAAAGTTTCGATGCGCATACGGAATATTTCTTCTTCCGCAATGTGGCGTTAAAGATTACTCCAGAAGCCATCACGCCAGTCAGTTACGAGAAGCTGAATTTCTTTATCCCAGCCCTGGCAAAGAAACCGTATGATTTCACGATGAGGGTGTTCAATCCTCCTTTCGTAATCAGCGAGAGCCAGGAATACAAAGACAAGGTAGCAGCCATCGCCCAAGATGAAGCGCAGGTTAATGAGGACGGTTCTCCTGTCTTTACGAGAGCCGAAATCGACCAGAAGAAGAAAGACCTCAAAGATTGGGCGCAGACCTTCCGCTGGCAGGTGGATTGGCAAGGCAAGCAGGAGAAAGAGCTTTGGCCTGTACTGAGAGTGATACGCGGTTGCTGCAATGTGCAGTGGAGACTGGAGCAGGATAGTATTCGCAACAAGAAGCCGATGCCCCCTGAAGCCATCGCCGACATCAACTCTCATTTCGCAAACATGATTTCCTGCTTGGGAAGAATTTGCTATCGCTCATGGGCTGACATGCAGAGTATCTGTCCCTATCTCCTCGAAGATGCGGTGGAGGATGAAAAGCAGGCAAGTGGCGGTTCGGGCAAATCATTGATGATAAACCTTGTGGTAGGTTCAGCGGTGAATGTGTTGCGTGTCGATATGAAAGAGTTTGTAACGATTGCCGACGCAAAGTTTGCTCTTTCTGATTTACTGATATATCCGGGTAAGTTTAGAGTAATACACTGGGAAGATAAGCCTTCGGGTTTCCCGATGAAGTACTTCTATATCAAGGTAACGGCGGGTGCCAAGGTTGAGCGAAAGTTCGGCGACCCGATTGTATTCAAACTGGAGGAATCGCCATTGAACGTGATTACCAGTAACTATCAGCTAAGTGATAGTGAAGATAGTACGCTCAGACGTTTCCCCTTGGTGTCATTATCCGACAGATTTTGTGGTGAGAATCCCATGAAACATAAGTTGGCGCGCTCTCCTAAAGAGGTAATGAAGAATCTCGCCTCAGACCCCGAAAAGCTGAACGAGCGAGACCGCAATCAGGCGATATATATCTGTGCCCTCGCCGTGCAGTTCATCATGCGCTATCATACCTTTGCGGTTGCTCCTCAGAAGAACGTTCAGCGAAGATTGATGGTAAGAGAGTTGACCGAGAACACGGTGAACTACTTTGAGTGGTTCTTCAGCCGTAATGAGGTATATTCAGCACCTATCTGTGCAGACGAAATGTTTAATGAGTTCATGCGAGATTGGGCTGATGCCAGCGAGGGTAAGAGCAAGGAATACAGCCGAGCCACCTTCAAGAAGAAAATCAGGAAGTATTGCGAGAATATGAATATCGACTGCAATCCGGAGAATCTTCTGATTGGCGAGGATAACAAGCGCCACGGCTGTTTCAAGCTTCGAGCCTGGATAACGGAGGAATACTTTGTAGGTCGTGAATGGGAGAACGATGACAGTGTTGAACCAAAACTCATCCGCAGGGTAAAGACCAGCAAGCACGTCTATTTCTTCTTCCGTAAGGGTAAGGATAATATTCCTGAAAGCTATGACGAGTTAAAGCGGATAGCGAGAGAATACGTTGAAGGTCCCGACCCATTACCTTATCGTGATGATGATGGCAACATCGTCTCCCTCACCCCAGAAGAGGAGGAACGCTGGAAGGCTTTCACCTCCCGCAAGCAGGGCAGAAGGCAAGCTATGCCAAACGGTAGCGATAGCAGCAATGCAGCAGCTACCGTAGACGAGATAGACAAGAGCACCCTGCCGTTCTAGCCTCCGTCCCCAGCGATTTTATAGCTGGTCCGTAAACAAGAATATAGAATTTTTATAAAAATAAAGCAAAATGAAAATACAAGCGCAATCATCCCTCTTGCTTCGTCAGGCTCTGCAGAAAGCTGCGAACTGTATCGACCGCAAGACAACTATCGCCATCTTGAGCAATGTGCTCCTTACGCAGCGCAAGGAAGATGGTCAGTTCTTCTTCGTATCAGCCACCACTGATTCAGAACTTACTATCCCTGCACCTCTCAGTATCGTAGAAGGCAGCTTCAAGGAAGATGTCGTTCTGTCTATTACATCCTTGTTATCACTCCTCTCTACACTTCCTGCTGACTGCGTAGTTACCATGGATCTGTCTCAGGATAAGGAGCGCTGCATGAATATCGAGTACTGTACTCAGAACGGCGAAAATGTAAAGAAGGGAAACGTCAGTCTGGTTTATTTCAGTGCCGAGGGTTTTCCACGTGCAACTCAGCCTGACGATGCCAGTCTTCACATCTCTCTTCCGATGTCAACCTTCAGCAATGTGCTCGCTCATGCTGGCAAGTTTGTAGGCAATTCAGAGCTTCGCCCTATTATGAACTGCCTGTGTATTGATGTGGCCGAGGACCGAAGTGAGGTTATCTTTGTAGCATCCAACGGTCACGTCCTCATTAAACTGATCCATACCAACAATCCGGAAACGGGAGGCAGCAACTTCTTCCGTAGTGGAACACCTGGTAAGATTCTCGTAGAGAAATCATTCTTCAAGACCCTTTCCGTTTTTGATGACTGTGAGGATATTGATATTGAGGCAAACGAGAGTATGGTGCGCTTTACATCAGGAGATGATATTACTTTTGTCTGCAAAAAGATGGCAGGTCAATACCCTAATTACAACTCCGTGATTCCTCGCAACAACCCTTATAATGTTACAGTAGATAAACGTGAACTGGCAAGCGTAGTGAAGCGTGTGGCACTCTTTTCTAGCGAAAGCAGCAATCTTATCGTTCTGAAAAAGGATGGCATGTTCCTCGATATTACTGCGCAGGATCTCGACTTCAGCATGGCAGCCAACGACCAGGTGCTTATCATCGACAGTAATTGCGTAGAGGGTCATCGCATTGGATTCAAGGCAAGCAGCATGCTCGATGCCCTGGCACCTATCCCAGATGATACCGTATGTCTGCATCTTGGCGACCCTTCCAAGGCGGGAGTGATTACCGCCAACGACTCATCGCCAAGAGCATTGACCCTGCTCATGCCGATGATTATCAATGATTAAACTTACATCGAACGAATAAAATAAGATTATGGACGATACATTGCTCTTTATTCCTCCCTGCTGCGTGGATAAAAAACTGCCCAAGGCCGTGATGCAGGCACCACGGCGGGCGTTGAGTTTCTATACTCACGGTGATGTGCTGGTGGATAAATTCTTCCACGCTGTCGGATGTATGGCCGATACGACTTCGAGCCGTGGAACAAAGAACCATTTCTGCGTGATGGTGCTGGCGATGACCGTAAGCAGGACTTCTGCCACCGGTTATATCATCAACTACCTGCAGACTTGTTTTGAGCGTGAATGGATCACTCACCTGGTGCTCTCTACCGACAAGAGCGTAGAGGATTGGCTGGATACCCATCTGCAGGAGTATAAGGACAGAATCCTTTATGTGAATCATAAGGACGTAACCGTACAGACCTCGCACATGGTTCTTTACAACGAGGAAAAGGCTTTTACAGTAGCTGGCCCGATGCTCGATACGCCAACGGGCAAGCTGTCGCATTATTCGATGGTACTCTATCCTGACTATGCAGCCTGGGATAATTCGTCCGACTGGTCTAACCCTTTAAGGAATATCTGTTTACCCGATATATTGCGACATCGGCAAAGGGTGGCCAAGGAGAAACAAAAGGTAAAGAGCATTATCCTGGACCGTTTCCTGCATGCCCAGATGCCTCCTTATCCGGAAGACAAGGAGCAGGAAAGTCATCGTGACTATCACGACTTCGGTGATCTTGTATAAGCATTCATCAATAAATAAATAAGAGTTATGGCAAGATATACCCAATCTTATCAATGCCTTCGCCAGTTTTGCGAAAAGTGGCAGTGGATAGACCCACGAAGCGGTCAGCAGGTAACTGGCTACGTGCATCCGCAGACAGCGAGGAAGGTAGAGCGCAAGCCGTTCTACATCAAGTTCCTCACCAAGACGGGGCATGTGGATGAAGGTGTATGCGTCTGCCTGAAGGTAGATGTGCTGCGTCATCAGCGAAAGGTGCAGTTCGTCAACAGCGGAGAAATCCGTGTGGTTAACGATATTCTTGTACTCGAAGTAGATGGCACCAGGTTCATCACCCATTAATGATAATTCTTCATGTTTTAATATTTAGAATAGATTTTTAAAACTCTAAGCTGTTCATCTTTTTAGGTGAAATTATCGGAAATGGTTATTACGTCAGTCCCTTTAGCGAAAGGTAAAACCGTGATACTATGTGTAATTCAAAGCAATGTAGGGTCTTTTACTCATTTTCCCTATACCTCCCCGGTGCGTGAGCATAGGGCGCTTTTTAATCAGAATATTCATTTTTTAACAAGATATAGATTATGGCAGAAATTCCATTTTTAGTAAAAGCCCTCGCTCTCATCCTGATAGTGGCTGGCATCGTAGCTCTCATCTTAAAAAGGTTTAAGCGGAAAAAGGCAGGGAACGCGTTAAAAGATTTAAGCGCCCTCGCCGCTTTGATTACGAAGTGGGAGCGTTCAGGCTTGCTTCATTGGCAGGTGAAGGGCAAGACTCTTTTGCTGGAGCAGAGCCTCGCAGTCTCCGTGATGTCGTTGGGACCTGAGAAATTCAAGAAATTCCTCGATCTCTTAGCGCAGTTTAAGAATACTGAACTGATAGGTAATGCCTACGAACAACAGCGCATTGATCTTGAGACGGCAGCCGTTCGCAAGGCACAGGAACAGACCCAGACCAAACTCACCGATATTGACATTCAGCGTATCCGTCTGGATGCACGCAAGGATATGCAGCATATCGACATGGAGAGCATCCATGATGCCATTCATGAGTTCGACATCATGATTATCCGCAGCAACGCTATCTCTTCTGCTGATGCCACCGAGGAAGGAGGCCAACTCGTAGCCGTAGGCCACTTCGACGGAAAGAAGGTGGAAATGGCAATGTGGGACGAAATCAAGAATGATCTGAAAGAAGAAAAATGAAACAGATGAATATCGTAAAAGAGAGCGATAACCTCTATCACGTTTTCGTAGGCGATAAAGATATGTGGCTCTCACGTTTGGATATGATAGAGCTTAGACGTGCTATTTTCCGTTTGGCTCTATAATAAAAAGGTATAGACGTAAAAACTATACCTTTTTTAGTATCTAATATATAATAATTCTTAAATTTAGACCAAATTATAAATTAAACAATAGCTGACCTATCATTGTTTGAAATATTTGTATCTTTGCAATCGAAAAGATATGTAAGATATACTTTTTAAATGAAAACAAGATGATTAATTTCACCCATTGTTTACAGAAACCTGATGCCAAGCCTTGCTGGGTATGCCTGCATGGTAGGTATTGCATCGGTGGATTGTACTGCTGCAAGCAGAAACGGTATGTGCAGTATCAGAACACCATCAACTGCCCGGATAAGGAAATGGAACAGGTAAGTTAGTAATATATAATAAGGTAAAGATATGGCAAAAGAATTTAAAACCATCCTGCTCACGAAGGAATCTTGGATGAATAGCCAACTGAGTGTGGCAAAATATTCCGGTGGCGTGCAGGTTATCGGTGAAGGTGGTAAGAAGAGAACTCTCCTCATCGTGAATAAGGAGGGTAAAGACCTGTTTCAGCTGGGCATTCCCCTTGGCGACCCTGCCGACTTGGTAGATAAGGAGTTTATTCCTTTCTATAAGAAATTGGGCAGAGACCTGTTCATCGCCATCATAGGAGCCAATCCTTTGGTATCTCGTAAGGAACTGAAGGAAATTCTCACCCAGGCTGCCGATATAAAGAAGAAGGGTGAGGAAGCTGAAAAGGCAGCAAAAAGAGAAAAAGAGAAGAGACAGAACCCTTCGCTTTTCGATTAGGGAATTTAAGTTTTAATACAATTAAAGATTTATAGAGAAATGAGAACATTAGAAGAATTTCAGAAAGAAGTCCTTGCCCCTTTGCGCAAGGAGAGAGATGACAAGCAGGACGCAGCGAGAGAAGCTCGCTCTAACGCTGCTGCTGAATATATGCAGGCAAAGAAGAAGATTGAGGAAAATGAACATGCCTTCAAAGAATTACAAGAGCAAGTTCTGGAAGCGTTCATACACCAGCAACTCATCGACCGAAAGGCATATAAACTCCTGCTGACCGCCGAGCGTACAGATGCCTGTGCTAAGTATGATAAAGCCAAGCACGATGAGAAGATAGCAAAACGCCGTGCCAACGAGGAGTACATGGATAAGGTGGGTGTCGCTTTTGCCCGATATAACAATGATCGAGTAACTGCAGGCGAGCAGCCTATATATTACGAAAAGAGTCGTGAAATCCTAGCCGAGGAGCGTAAGGCAGGATATAGTGAATATGTCTGGCCGTCAGACCCAGCACAGGGGGCTGAAGTATAAGCTCATAACAAACAATAAACAGCAATAAAAACATGAACACGAAACAACAGAATATCCTTCGCGCTCTATTGAAGAAGTACAAATTCAAGAGTGTGAGCAATGTGGTCCGTCAGGCACTCGGAATCAACTTTGAGAACTTCCTGCAGAAGACTGAACCCCTTTACATCATCCCTCGCATCGCCTCCTGCTACACTGATGAGCAGGATAAAGCAAAGCTGAACGGCATCATTTACAAGGAATGGTTGAAAGACGTAGTAGAAAAAGCCTGGGTAGCCCCTCTCAATGAATACACCGAGGAGCATGGCGAGCGCATCGTTCTTTCTGCCATCTACTACCTCATAGACAATGGCCTGTGGGAGTCCTATGAGGGTCGCCTTGCGCTCGATGCGCAGGAAGATAATTACTATGATAAGCTGGGAGATATGCCTTCCGCTATCGCCATGGTGCAGGAACAGCAGCAAGCCGAGGAGAAGGCAGCAAAAGAAAAGGAAGCCGAGGAAGCAGCTAAAGAAGCCGCTCAGAAGTCTGCCGCCGAGACAGTCGCCTGTAAAGCCTCCGTTCCCAGCGATTCCATCGCTGGCCAAACCCCCGGCTATACCCTCACCGCCGACGAAGCCGCAACCCTCATCGCCACCACCTCCGAAACCTGCGCCCAATTAAAGCAGAACATTGAGCGCCTGTTCGATTTCGTCCATACCGCCACCGATACCGATGCCTTGCGCAAAGAGATTGCCTCTCTTCAGCAGCAGCTAGCAGACCAGAAATCCCAGCATCAGAAGGAAGTCGATACCCTGGTGCAGCAAGCCGCCGAAGCCGATGCCACTATGAATAAAGCCAGCGATTACATTGCCAAGCTTCGCCAGCAAGCCAAGGAAGCCCAGAAGCAGTATGACGAGCTGAATGCCAAATACAAGAAAACCCTCGATGAGCGCGATGATGCCGACAAGGAGTTGGAAACTTACAAGAAGCTTCTCGAAGAGGAAGCCAACCGTGAGCAGCTTCCGAAGAAGAAGGTCATCCCCTACAGCGTTCTTGATGCCGTCCCACTCCTTGGAAAGGGAGTAATGACCGGCCTGGTACCCGTCCTCGCCAAGTATAACATCGTGGTAGACTATAACCGATAGGAGGCATAGCGTATGGAACATAGAATAATTGATATGCAACTACCTCTTCCAAAAGGAGATTATAAGGACCCTATCGCATTGGCACCTACTTTCTATGGCGAAGAATATACGGATAATACAGCATATCTGAAATTCAATAATGCCATCAAGCGCATGTCTGAGCCTAGAGAAGTAGACAGCACTGAAGCTGATGTGGAGTTCGTTACTCGTAGTGATGCCGGCAGCGTCTATGCTGTGGTATATCATTATAATGATGAAAGGGTAGAGTCGGATATGCTGGTTAAGGCAAGAAACGGTTATTGGGCATTTCATCGTGCAAAAATGCGTTTCCATCCTAACTTCCTGAATGCCTACATTCCGTCGATATGGGGATATAAACGTCTTACTGAATTACAGATAGCGCAAGAGCTTGCCATGGTTCCTGTAAACGTGAGTAAGATGATGATTTCTGGTAATAATTCTTTAACTATACACCCAGGAGGCATCAATGTTACCAGATGTAATTTCAAAAATGGCGATTTGCTTGCCATTGAGGAGATTGACTTTATTGCGTATGAGAATTTCAAACGTGACGAGATCAAGGATTTTTATCACGGAGTACTCAAGCGATATGTATTCAATCAGGACGTGAACATCGAAGACTTCTCTGAAGAACTGGTAAAAAAAACCGTAGATGAGAGTCTTGATAGATTGGAAAAGAAATATGGTAAACAGGTAAAAGCAAAATAGTATGGATAAAACAGATTTCGATTATAATTTCTATCTCACCACCCTTCGCACAGCCGATGCGGTAGGCATGACGGTAGTGAAGAAAGATGACCTGGCACGCGTCTTGGCCATCATTCTTAATGAGGGAGGCAACGAGCAGTTCACCTACAGCTACAAACTGATGGTGGAATCGCAGTTTGCCCAGGAGAAATATCATATCCGGGGTGGCGAGACTCCCGACCCTAGATTTGTTCTTCTTTTGCAGCGCTATGTCCGTGAGATAGAAATCTATCAGGAACAGCATAAAGGCGGTTATCCCGACTGGGCAGTAACCCTGATGAAGGATCGCTATGGTATTAAACTCTATAATTGCTAAAGCGTATGGATAAGGAAAAGTTAAAGAAACTCTTCTTTGGTGTTAAGACCACGGTGTCTGATGTAATAACCATCGCTGTAGTGTTTGGTGCAGCCTATCTGCTCTTTCATGCAATCTATACCGATATGAGCAGAGATGAAAAACGCATAAAAGGTAGTAGCATCACCGTCACCTCAAAAGGTCACGAGTACATCATCTTTGAAACCGCCAGAGGCAACACCTGCTGCATTCACTCAGCCTCCTGCCCCTGCCAAGTCAAGAAGCAAAAGAGCACCACCGTTCCCAGCGATTCCATCGCTGGTCCAAGGAAATCAAATAGATAAAAATGAAAAATAATGGAAGATAATTTAAGCAAGATAGTTTCAGAGTTCATCGGTAGTTCCGAGGAACTGAAAAAAGATGTAGTTGAAGCTGCAAGAGCAGGTATCAAGAAAGAGATAACGGAGTACTTCACCGGTTATTCATCGCCTTTTCGTAAACAGGTGCATGAGTACCTGCAGAAGAACATTCCGATGGCAAGTTTTTCTTTGCCTAGCTATGCCGAGATAGTCAACAAGGAAATTATTGCAGAGATAGATAAGATGGCAGCTCAGACCTGCATTAGTACCTTCTGCAAATCATTCCGTGAAGTTCTATCGGGCATTCCTACCGAGGAAGACGGTACCGTCAAGTTATCCCGCCTATTAGATAAGGTGTATGACAACTGCGAGTTTTCTCAATATGGTGATGGTATCACGTTTGAGTTTGACGATAATCAGGAGTATGGTGCTTCTATTAGAGATGGTGTTCTTACCATCATTGAGGATGGTGAGGAAAGAAAGTTGGATATTTGCCTGATGAAGGTAGAAGCGAAAATAAGTGAGAACCGATACAATGTTTTCCGTATTCCAACCCAAGGCTTTAATTACGGGCGCACCGCCAAGAGTATTCTTATCAAGGAGAAAGATAGAACTATCGAGATTCCATCTTATGATAGTGTATTTTCCGATATGGCAGCTCTGCCATTCGCCTCGTGTGTTATCCTGAATATTCCTATCATTATTGATGTAAATGATTATAATCGGGATTTCATAGAAGATTAGTCACCGCTCCCAGCGATTCTATCGCTGGTCTCAAGAAAAATCATTTAAAGTAATAGCACTATGCTTATATTTAATTTAAAAGAAGGTTCTCAGTCTTTCGAGTGGGTGAAGGGCGTGATAGATAAGGAGCGAAAGCAAAGTGTAGAGTATTGCGATCGCATCCGCAAGGCGATACCCTTCCAGATAACCCAAGTCATGGCCTCTTGCGTAAACTCCACCTTTTCCCGAAAGGTGGAAATCTACGAGTTTGTTGTTACTCCTGAGGAGTACGAAACATTGGATAAGGAAGTCTGGAGCATGACTTATAATGATGATAATCAGTTCTGGGTAGTTCCTAACCTGAATAATGAAGAGGGTAGGGCCATAAAGGAAGTGATGTCTTCATATCATCCAGTTACCAGTCACGATAATATTCTGTATAAGTTAGGTTTGCTGGCCATCGCTTCCTGTTGTTCTTTCCGTCCTACTCAGCTTATCCATGAGGGTAAGTATTATTTCGTCATTACCGACGATTTGGTTATCAAAGATAATGATAACAACGATGATTTGGAATTAATGACCGAGGAGGACGCTAAACGTCTTGTCGGTTTCAAGGATAAAATAGTTGATTATAGTAAAAAGAAATAACAGCGTATGGATGATAAAATAAACATATTGAAAGAAAAGCTTGGCGAAGACGGTTTAGACCGTCTGGCAGGTTTATCCGATAAGTGCTTCTTCATTAAAAAGGAAGATATAAAAGAATATTCCCACCAGCGTCCTCTTGTTGAGAAAAGCATTCTGGTAGCAGATAAATCTCATTTCATTCCGGTTGACCTCACCAGTGATACTACAATCCAGGCAGAAGAATCAAGAAGAAGTTTCCGGTGTTCTTTCACTATAGTAGATAAGCAGGAGGAACGTTACAATGCTCAGATGTTGGTAGTCTGCGTACTGCCGGTATTTGGTAAGTCGCTGTTTCCCGTAACTCCACCTCACCTTCCATTTCGATTGGCTGATGACCACACAACGCTGTATCGCAATCGTCATAACTTCTTTTATGCGGCAATGAGAAATCTCTATTCTCGTTCCTTCTCAAAGAAGTCAGAAGAAGAGCAGTTGTTTGAAAGATTAGAAACAGCGCTGGAGTTTGATATTTACGAAGTATAAACTCCCGTTCCCAGCGATTCAATCGCTGGTCAGCAAAAAGATTAAGCCGCAAGATGCAGGGCTATGTTCCTCTGTCTGAGGTCGTAAGATTTACAGAAGATAGATAAGTATCAATCATCCCTTATGGGATATAAAATAAGCAATAACAATGGAAAATAATATTGGAAAGAAAGTCATCATTCGTGGTGATAGAAGTGGAGTAGAGTTTGGTGAGCTCGTAGAGTATAATGGTAGCGTGGTAACTCTGAAGAATGCTCGCCGTCTATGGTATTGGAACGGTGCTGCCTCTTTGTCTCAGTTAGCTATGGACGGAACAAAAAGACCTCAAGACTGCAAGTTTACTGTTACTGTAAGCAGTATCACTATCTTAGATGCCGTTGAGATCATTCCTTGTACGGATAAAGCAATCAAATCTATCGAGGAGGTGGATGAATGGAAATATTAAAAGACAAGATTAAAGAGTTCTTAGCTTTTGATACCGGTTCAGGCTATGGCTGTGGAAGAGCAGATGGTATAGGTTTTGGCTCTTGCGATGGTATGGGCTGTGGCTTAGGTGCGGGTGTACAAAGAAACTATGCCTGCGGTTATGGAACTAATGTTCCTAATGGAGATGGTCGTGGCTGTGGTGTTGGCGAAGACAATGCTTTTGTTGCTGACTATGGCTATATCCCTCACAGTGACAAAATCTCTTGTGTAGGTTTTGGGGTCAAGGTAATAAATGGATATGAGGTACATCGTATAGATGATATGCCGACGATCATAACCTCTGTTAGAGGCAATGTTGCACAAGGTTTCATTGTTCAATCAGACTTGCAAATGAAACCTTGTTATGTCGTCAAGGAGAATAATAAGTTTGCTCACGGCGAAACTCTCCACGATGCTTTCAATTCCCTTCAAGAAAAGCTGTTTGATGATAGCTCGGAAGAGGAACGTTTAGATGCTTTCAAGAAGAAGTTTCCAGAGTATGATGTTAAGTACGACAACAGAGATTTGTTTAAATATCATCATATATTGACTGGCTCTTGTAGGATGGGTAGAGAATTGTTTGTGTCAAACAGGGGGCTATCTCTTGATGGCAAAACATCCGTTCGTGAGTTTGTTAAGTTAACTAAGAATGCTTATGGCGGTGATATTATCAAAAAGCTGCCAGGTGCATACGGCATTGAGTAACTAAAAAGTGGAGGAATAGTTATGATACTTGAACAATGCTCAGGTATGCAGCTTATACTCCTTGCGATAATCGTAATATCTCTTATCATATCGATGGAGCAGATAGCTGAGTATATTTATTTTAAAAAAGATAACAGTATGAAGATAAAAATTGTTTTGGTTTGTCTTCCCAGATTCTTTGATGGGGATAGACTCCCTGCTTTTGCGGATAAAATGAAGTACTTCATCATGTACAAAAAGCATTGGTGGCAAAGATATAGATACATGAAAGATTTGTTCGGCCACCCTATAAAGTTTGACAGCCAAGAGGAAGCCGAAGAGTATCTGGAAAGGGAAGGTATAGATTATAAAGGAAAAGCATAATATTTTTGAATAGCGTATGGCAGAAAAGAAAGTATTAACCATTCATCTTACTGATGAGTGGTATCAGAAGATAGCTAGCGGAGAGAAGACAGAGGAGTATCGGGAATGCTCTGTATACTGGACGATACGTCTGTTAAAAAAAGATATACCGAATAGGCCAAACGTGATAGCTGGCGTAGCCAAATATCATCGTGCTTCCGATAGAGGCTTTTTCGTGCAAGGCTATCTCACCGGAGGACTCAAACACACTTCGGATAGTCCGGAAGATAGAGATTACCGCAAGGAGGTATTGGAACCTTTCACTCACGTTCATTTTCTCCTCGGTTATCCGAAAGATAACCAACCGTATATCGAGAAGGAAATCGACGAGATAACGGTAGATAGACCAAAGAAGGGCATGTGCCCCGATGCGTGGTTAAAAAAGAATATGTTCGTAATCAGATTTAAATAGAATAGCGCATGGCAAAGAAAGAAAATAAATGTTGCGGTAACTGTTTCTGGTTCGATAACGAAGATGCCTACGGCCAAGGCTGGTGTATTGATTCGCAAGACGAAACGTCATGCGATTTGGTTTGTGATAATCATTTAAACAGATAAATGTATGACACAAGAAGAATATATTAAATCATATCCTATAGTACCCTATACCGAGAGTGTAGATGCTGATAAGCTGGCAGAAGGTAGGATATATGCCGCAGAAACAATGGGAGCGGATTCGATATTAAAGAGGTCGTTTATTTGCGTGAGACAGGTCTATCCTCAAGGCCTTGGTATCTCACTGCATTTTGGAGTATATTTTGAAATAAATGGTACACTGGTTCATATATTGGATTCTCAAGCAGAACATTACCAGAGTGTGGCTTCTTCGCAATATGCCAATTTTATATATAAGAATATAGGTATACGAGGAATTGGCAATTACCATTTCTTTATCCCTAGCCAAGGTCAGGTAATGAACGCCTTAAATATTCTCGGTAGTTTGGGGTATGAGTTTGTTGACGGTGAAATAAAAAAAAGAAGTAGTCGATAGATATTAAAACAATAAAAACATTAAAGATTATGGCATGTAATTGTATTAGCAGAGTTGAGAAATTGGTTAAGGCACAGACCAACGAGAGTGGTTGCCTTGATACAGGTATCGGAGTTCCATCGGGCATTGCGATGGTAAACATCTATGGTCTATTCCATAAGCAGAAGAAGGATGGTTCCTTCTGCGAAAAGTGGAACAAGGTAAATATCTTACCAGAGTATTGTCCCTTCTGCGGTAAGAAGTATGTTGAGGACAAGAAAGAAAAAAACAAACAGGAAGAAAAGGAGAAATAGCGTATGAAAGAAAGTCTTAGAAATTATTATTATCACCCGGAATTTACAATGGCGGATAAGTCATTTACGATGATTCCTACCCCCAAAGACTTTGGTCAGTATCTACAGAATAAACGTAACAGGAGAAGAAAGAAATGACGTTAGAGTTATCGACAGAGGAAAAGATTATCGTAACTATTCTTTGGATATTTACGATATTCTTCCTGGTGTTGGTTTCCGGAATATTTGAAGGTGGGCATGAGCCTATAAAGCCGCCGAATATCCCGCCACCGCCGCCTCCATCTCGCCCTCATCCTCTGCTAATTCCGTCGCAGATTAAGAGTAAGAACTAAAAAACGAAGAAAATATGTTATACGAAGCAAAAGAAGGAACAAAGGCTTACGAATACATTAGGGGTATTCTCGAAGCTGAAGAAAAAGAGTATCAAGCTTACATGAAGAGAGTGGAAGAAGCTGTAGACTTCGAGTTTGATAAGTGGCAAGGCTATCAGCCTAACCGCAGTCTGCTGCGAGAGTATTATATAACCGCTATCTGGGTACCGTCCGAGCGATACGAAACGCTGGATAAAAAGGTATGGAAGAAATGCGATGGCAAGAAACTGGAGGATGGCTATTATGTAGCTGTAGCGCCTAACAAGCGATACAAGCAGGGTAAGGCTATCGCCGCCGTACTTGCCTCTTATAAAGGAGTAACCAATCATTTCAAGATATTGAAGGAGTTGGGCATAGGGGGTTCTCAAGGTAACTCTATCTACATCACTCAGCTTCTCCGCTGCAAAGACCGTATTTTTGCCTTCTTCGATGATGGCATCCGAGCTGAGAAATGCAACTCCGATTTCACGGAAATCACGATTGGTGAATATGAGGATCTTATTAATAGTGATAAAGAAGGATAGCGTATGAAGATAAATATGAATCATGTAAAGGAGAAGATTGCAGGTTTTATCTTTGACCTTATCATAGAATCGGGCAGTAAGTCTAAATTCTTCCGTAAGTACACCAACCACCGCTTCCGTAAGCAGTACGAACGATTGACGGGTAATTCCGCTGATAGAATGTACAAACGCAACAGCAATTTGGAAAAAGAGATAAGCAAGCTGCGTGAAGAGACTTATACTTTGAAGTGTAGACTTCGTTCAGCTTATAATAAAATAAAAGTCGTAGCTACGGAGTACCCTAAAAACATTCCGTGTCCTCACGGAGAAAAAGATGAGATAAACCATGACCTTGTCAGAACAGATTCCGTTGAATGCTGGTGCTGCCCAGGTCACGTTTGTAGAGTACCCGAAAATGGTACCATCATCTGCTGGAATAAGAACTTTGAACAAAGTGAGGATTTAGAAAAAGAGAAGTAGATTATGAAAACAGAAGAATATGTAAGCATCATCAAGAATATGCTAAAGTTTAGTAATATGGTTGAATGCGTTCATCCCGACCAATACAAGTTTGTCTGTCATCTGCATAATATTCAGGAGCGTGAAGCGATGGATATGTACGGTGATCTGCGTAAGATAGCTTCGGGTCAGTATTGGAGTATCAAAGATAAGAAGGACGGGTATCTTTATTCCATGATAAACATGGCGTTGGAAGCTAGCAAGATCCAAGTCTTCAACTCTCTCATCGAAGATACCGCAGCTAATTGCGAGGATAGAAAGCCGAATATCCTTGCATTCTTTAAAAGAGGTGCTGAGCGTTTTCAGCAGGAGTTTAATTTACAATGGCAGGTTGCATATCTTGATATAGCCGAAATGATAAAGAACGGCTATACGCTAACGGCTACCGCCCGCCAGGTAGATAATGTTGATGCCAAAGATTACGTAGGCGAGAATAAGGGCAAGAAATCATATATTCCTATCTACGATGGCGATGTAATGCTTTGCTATGTGAGTAAGCCGAAATGGTGGAGTTCTGATTGCGAGAACAGCGGTCTGTATCTCTGTAAAGATGGCGCTTACTATCGTCTCATTTATACTCCAGGTAAAGGTTATATCAGACACGGTGAGCCTGATACTGACGAAGCCTTCGAGTTGGATATCGAAGAGAATGCTTTCAGCAGCTATGTGATGACTCTCAGCCAGAAGTGGTATAAGCTGGGCAATATCCACGCTGGCATCGGATTCTTGATTGAAAAGCCAGAAGATAAAAAAGAATAGCGTATGACAAAGCAAGAGTTGTTATCTAGCCCCGCCTTTCAAAATGCAAGGGATGATGCTATTATCTATCTCGTAGCGTGGTTCGATGGCGGTCCATGGATAAGATATGTTACAGCTCCTAAGAAGGAGGATCAAACTAGATATTGTATTCGTTTCCGCTCATTCGAGCCATTGATTAGCAAAATACGTCTGTTGGCAAATCTTTCTTTTCGCCATTCCATGGGAGATAAAGTTTTAACCTTCCAGTACCCAAATGGCTGGCATAAAACGGGAGAATGCAGCGTTGATATTGACTCAGACGGAAATATCGTAATTAGAGAAAAAATAAAAGAAGAAGATTATGCAGAATAAAGAAGAAACTCCTGTAAAAGGAGCATTGATTTATCAGCCGCAGGGTGCGGCTGGTGAATATGCCAAGTGGGCAATCAATCTATACCATGGTTGCTCTAATGGCTGCACGTATTGTTATAACCGCAGAGGAGTGTTGAGTCACGTCTTCGGCGATAAGCCGGAACTGGCAGCACCTGTCATCAAGCAGCGAGATAAGCAGCTCAATGAATATCTGAAGAAAAACAATATGACTGCACACGATGCTATTAAGAAAGGTGTTGTAGGTTATGAAGGCCTCGTGGCTGCCCTTGGCCTTGTCTCGAAGGATTTAGAGAAGATAGGAATAGATAGAATACGTCAGGATGGCGGCATCTTTTTCTCCTTCACTTGCGACCCATTCGATATAGAAGCAGATATGCTTATCCTGCAGCAGGTAGTTTTACATTTGCTATTCGATCGTATTCCAGTCACGATATTAACAAAAAACGTGCATTGGGTGCAGACGGTTTTGTGGAAGAGAACACTTCGAGACCTTACAACAGATTATAAGGATATAGCCCGTCTTCTCACCATCGGTTTTACTATCACCGGTAAAGATAAGCTGGAGCCTGGCGCTCCTTCTACCGAGGAACGTATCGAAGCTTTGCGTGAACTGCACGACAAATACGTGGTTAAGAACTTTGTGTCTTTGGAGCCGATAACGAGTATTCATACTGCATCGGAAGTAGTCAAGAAAACATACAAGATTACGGATGAGATACGTCTCGGTGCCCAGTCGCCTATCAAAAAAGATAGATATGATCCTAACGAATTCTTCGGTTTCATTACTGCGGTTAAGTTTCTGGCACGCGACCTCCATTGCCGTTTTATGGTGAAGGATAGCATGTATAAACAAGCTGAAACCTTCGAGGATACATACAGAGATATGTGCATCGCAAAACTCGATGAGATAAGAGAAATTTATGCAACAAAAAGTGAAGAATAAAATTATGAAAAGTAAAATGAAGTATTACGCCCAGATTATCGGTGTTAACCTGTTGGCATTTTTGGTACCCGTTCTTGCCGTTGTTCTTATTTATGGTCTCGGCAAGCTGAAGAACATCTATACCCATCCTTGCGTTCTATCGCAGGAAATATACGATTGCTGCCTAGAGGCAACCATCGTAGTGCTGGCTTGTTTCTCCGTAGGCCTCTTGTTCCTTGGCTGTGCAGATAGCTGGAGGAAGGCAAAGCTATTCGTTCTAAAAAGCAGGAAAGAACGAGAGGAACGTGAACTGCTGCATATCAAGATGGAGGTAGAGCCTATCGAGGAGAGGACGGAGCAGAAGAATACGCCTGCGCTTGGCGATTCCGAGTTTGAGGATATTTTCGGCTTGACGGTTAAGGAGATTTATCACCTTTATCAAGGTCGTAAGGTCCTGATTATAGCAGCGGGTAATGTAAAAGGAAATTTTTGCGGCCGTCTTGCTGGCTATGACAATGAAGGTTCTATTCTTTACATAGGTTTCACTCAATACTGCCTGGGTTCTTACTCCCTGGATGAAATAAACGCTATGCGTGATACAAATCCCGAAGTCAGCTACGTGGAGCCAGTGTATAAAACTTACGATTGTCGTATTCCTAGCCTTATCCGTATCTGTAAGTAAGGATTATAAAAGTAAGGAAAAGAGTAAGGAAAAGAGTATGGAAAAGAGTATGGAAAAGAGTATGGAAAAGAATTATTTATTTGATGTTGATGGCTTGCTGCAGGTGCTGCAAGCCATCAAGGAGGGGAAGCCGGTGGAGTATCGCCCATTGGAGGAACCTGATTGGCGAGACTTCGACCCGGAGAATTGCGATATTGATACCGAGAACTGCAAGTACCGTATCAAGCCTCGTGAATATGGCAAGAATATCGGTACCACGCCTATCTCTCCCGAAGATTTACAGGAGGATAGAATCTATCTTTTGAGAAGCGATATTGATGCCGGTACGATCAGGGGCTTTATTTGCGTAAAAAATAATGAGTGGCGGGGAAGAAAGGTTATCACGCTGCATTTCTCTTGGAATAGCGATGGCGTTTGCTCTACGCTTTATGTAGGCGATCCTGATGTGGATTTTTGTTGCAGTGAGCGGTCTTTTGGCTTCGCTAACAATATTTGTCCTAACCTCGTGACGAATAACTTTGATAGTGTTTCCATCTATCACCCTTCCATGGCACAAGTTCAGATGTTAGAATCTAAACTGCGAGAAATAGGCTATGAGTTTAGTAACGGCAAAATGCAAAAGCTCAATGGAAACAAAGAATAAACAGACACCGCTCCTTACCAAGGAGCAGGTAACAGAGCAGCTTCTTCAGCAGCATTTGCGCGGCAGGAAATCGAACCCTAAGTACATCGTAGAAAACCTGTACGTGTTCGATTGGGAGAGTGATATGCTCATCAAGACCCGAAGCGGGTATTGGTATGAGGTGGAATGTAAAATCTCCCTTGCTGATTTTAAAAACGATTTCACCCATAAGCGGCAGAAGCATGAATTGCTGAAGAATGGGGATGAGAAGCGTCGCCGCCCGAATTTCTTTTATTATTGCGTACCTTGGTACCTTAGTGCGAAAGTATATCCTCTCCTTCCTGATTATGCCGGGCTGATTGTACTTAAAGCGGATGGTAAGCTGAATGAGATAAAACATGCACACTGTCTGCATTTGCAAAAGTACACCGATGAGGAGCTGAAGCTATGCGATAAGTTCTATTACGCCTACCGCAACTGGAAGGAGAACGTAGAGCGCCACCAGCCTACTGCAGAAATCAAGCGCTTGAAAGATGAGATTGCTTTCCTCAAGGCAGAATATAAGGCCGTAGCCGGGTGTGATATTAAGGACGCATTTTAATGATTAAAAGATTTATAGATTATGGAAAAGATTGAATTTACAAAGGAACAGATAGAAAAGATAGCTGAAGGTATCAGCGTTATCTGTTTTAAACGTGTCCCCAAGACAAACAAGTATGTGCTTTGGGAATATCCGAAGCCTAAAGATGTGTTTGGTGACTCCTGTATCTGGGAAGAGCCTTTATATAATAAGGAACACCCCAAGGTGGCAATAAGTTTACTGCCTAGTTTCGAGGCGGTACATACTTACGGTTCACCGTCATTATTTAAGCCAAGCCTTGCAGAGGTTATCCGGGCATGCCCTCTTAAATATTTCGGCAATTTCAACGCTGTTACTATCCAGTATAATGATTTTACTGATGATGGTTCCAAGCATAAGAGTATCGTGACTCCTTACGTGATTTGTAAAAAGAAGAAGCCATTTGTCTATTGTTTCAGTGAAGAAGATGAGAATATGTTGCATCCTTCGCCATTGAAGATAGGCGACCTTGTAGGCACCATCATCGATGAGTTCTGCCAGGTAAGCATTGATACTATCCAGCCTGATACCCGTAACCTTCAGATGTTGTTCGAGGGTCCACTGAATGAAGTTCCGGAGAAATACCTGGATAAGCGTTTCCGCCCGATAGAAATTATCAAAGACAGCGAATATAAGATTCATTTGATTATTAACTAAGCGTTTTAAAGCAATAGATCATGTTTGAAATATACGTAAAAATGAAGAGAAAAAAGTGCTGAAAACTTGCTATAGAGGTTCCCAACGCTTGGGGTGGAATGCCTCACCTCTGGATGTATCTGGAAAAGAAATACCTTCAATCTTATGTACCCGTAGGAGCTGATGGAAAGCCGCTGGATCTGGAATGGGTGAAGGAAAAACAGGCAAAAGGTGAATATGTAAGCCGATGGATATGTGCTTCATCCAAAAAGGAGATAGAGGACCTACAGAAAGATTTCCGCTTAACTTATGAGGAAATGATGGTATTCAGATCTACCTTTGATTTTGCAAAGGTTCTAGGCGAAGATATACCAGTTTATCTTGAATGCTTAAAGGTTGTCGCTGATGAGTGTGGAGGTATATATCCACAACAATACGAAAAACTGAGTGCCTTTATTAAGGTTCACAGCGTAAATGATATAGAGGCAATCGCTTTCAATCAGACAAGCGTAAACTGTGCCTGTGATTTCTTTGGCAACAGATACAATGAGTCAGCAGATAACTTCTGGGACTGCATTTGCCCAAAGGATTTTTATAACAACCTTAGAAAAGAAATGAAATAAAGATTATAGCGTATGAGTATAGATAAATTTAAACCCCGAAATGATATGGCAAGGGTTCTAATGGCACACGTTAGCCCAGCCGAGTTCAATGCAATTATGGAAAATAAGATAAGCGTAGTGTTCGTATGATACAGATTCAAGATTGGAGATATGATAAGAAAATCATTGTCGTAGATGAAATCAATCACGGCACCGTACAGGTGGAAGTACCGAAGCCTGGACCTTATAAGGATAAATATTACCAGCATGCCGATTGCGCCATCTATAACCTTTGGGTGGATGAGAAATATCGCAAGCAGGGTGTGGCACGCCTTCTGATGGAGACTGCGGAGAAGGAAGCCAAGAAATTAGGATGCAAGTCTGTGCAGTTGGAATATGATAAGGAGAGCGGGTCTTTCGTTCTCCAGTGGTACCAGCGCCTTGGCTACGTGGTGACGGCTTGTGGCATAGGCGGTCCGCTGCTGCTGGTAAAGAAGCTTTGAGGCGACTTGTCCTCACCACTCAAAAATAATTTTGTAACTTTGCAAACAGAAAATAAGATTTATAGAGAATATGACAGAACAGGAACAATATGAACTCCTGGGGGAGTTGAAAGACCTTGCAGAATGGATGCAAAAAAGCGCACCTGGTTTTGATGTAGAGGAGTATAGATCGCTCGAAGAGCAGATAAAGAGTCTGAATCAGGAATCGGGTGATTTCTATGAGGTCATTATTGAAATCCATTTTAATAATGGCAGATACATCATTCTCCACAATCAAGCCTTTGAGACTTTGGTGCAGGATTCATATATAGGCGATGAGATTGATGCTACGTCGAAGGATACGGTGATAGGAGTTACATACACAGATCCAGAGACAGACTATACGCAGATGGTGATTCCTATCAGTTCCATCTGCTACATTTCTGCCTACACCCAAGAAATCAAGTGGCAGGAGCGATGGGATGCGCTGAGCAGAGACAAGAAGGATGACTGCATTGCAGCCTTCGACAAATGGTATTCCAAGAGCCAGCAAAATAAATAGGAAGTTTTCATGCTTCTAAATAATATATATAAGTGTTTTTAATCTTGTTTTAAGATTGTTTCTATTTATTATAATGCTTTTTGTTTACCTAAGCCATCCTTCGTTGTGATAACGCGGGAGGATTCTTTAGTCAAGGTCAAACGTGTAATAATGTAGTTTTTCTATTCTTATAGATAATTGGTTTTGTATAAAGAAGAAGGGCGGGTGTCGTGATGACATCCGCCCTTTTATCTTTAAACGTTCCTTCCGTCCGGCAGTACGAACCAACCGATATTTCCTCGCCAGAACTTGCAGCCCAGATATAACGAGTCGAAGGCATCGGTGAAGTCAGTACGCTGCTGCAACGGCAGGTTGTCTTCCGTTTCCGGCTTCTTCTCCTGGCTCTTATCCTTTCGGAATCCCTGATAGCCGATGCTCACCTCACAGAGCTGCAGGGCAATAATCAGGTCGGGATTGTTGGGCTGATTGATACGGATGGCAGGATATTCTATGCCGGCAAGACCATTATTGATGATACGATGCTTCACCTCGTGCTTCTCCGGCACACCCATATCTATTGCCGTAACATTCCAGCCATTGCGCTCCAACTCCTTAATCACTGCCTGGTAGAATCGCTCATCGGTCAAGGCATACGATGCACCTTGCTTTGCGGTAGCATCATAGTAGTAAACCACATCTCTGTTCACGGCTCTCTTCGGAGCATAGTAATGCGAGAAATCATCTACCAACTCTCTCAGCTTCCGCTCGTTCTTCACGTAGAAACTCTTGATAACATTTACTGCCTCTACTCCGTCACGCTGATATACCTGACCTACCACCAGGGTATTGATATTGGCATTATAATCAAATGCGAGATAAAGAGGAAGGTCGTTTATGCAGTCGCTATCCATACGGCAGTCGTTTCTCTCGGACAGCTCTTTTAAGTCCGGCTGATAACTTTCTGATGTAATCTTCTTGCCGCCGATGATGCCCGTAGCCTTTTTTGTTTCCCACTTCGCCACTGAGAGCGGATCTATCTCGTTGTCGGGGATATAACCGTGTACCCTATCTATATCCAGGTTAGAGTAAAAACCGTCATTTGATTTCTTGATTTTGATGTTCAATATTGAAACGGCGAAGGTATAGGCAGGGAGATCTCGCTTTAACTGCCTGATGTAATCCTCACCGAGAATGTCCACATTCTCGAGAGTAGATGCCCTGCGTACTACGAAAGCTGAACGCCTCAATTCTCTCAGATATTTATCTTGGAATTTCTTAGAACGTAAAAACATCTGCATCTCGAAATCCTCTTCTGGTGTAATCAGATATTCGTAATCATAGATGAGTTCGGCATCTTCTGCAGTAACCAGTTTGTAGTTTACCGCCATATCTACCATGTTTTTGGTAAGATGATTTCCGTGTTTAGGTAGAATACGAAACATGCCCTCATGCTTCAGCATTTTCAATGCTATTGCACGAATCATCGTTCTTACTTCCGCAGGAACCACATGGGGTGTGTGTCTTGATTTTTGGGCATTATAGAGGAGGTCATTGTAAAAGATAACTTTATTAGCATATTCTTCCAACTGCTCCTGTACCCATCTGTAGGTTTTACTTTTAAAAAGTCCGTTCTCTATCACTAGGTCTAACTTCTCATCTTCTCTTTCCAGCCAACTGCCTTTTGCGGTCAGAGCAGCATCGGAAACGAAAAGCCTACCTCTATAGTAAGGGTTATATTCAGAAAACTCTATATTGCCTAATGGATGAGTCTGTCCTGATAGAGAAGGCATAAACTCCTCGTCGATTTTCTTTTTGTTTGCAAATCTACCTTCATCCAAAATGGCGTGTGAAAACGTATAAGAGTTTGCTGATGCAGTTTGTGCAAGGGATATGGAAGCCCATTGTGCGCCGTTGGCGAACCATATAATATTATCATAATTTTTTGGCTTAAAAATGGCAGGGCGGGCATGTTTCGGTGGCCTTCCCCATCCCATGTGAATACCTATTGTGAAGCCAAACATTCGTTCCATTGCTGCCATGGTACCAGGAATAGTTTTAGAAAATGCTTGCTGTCTTGAAATAGCAAGCCAAGCTCCCAACATGCCGGGCATAGAGTTTGATACCGCCCATACGCGTGGCGCTACCAATCCGTCTGTTTTACCGGTACGTCGTCCAGCTATGACGATTTCGTCTTTTGCCCCCATATAAAAGAGTTCCTGCTGGAATCTGTTTAAATATATCTGATGTGGTTGCTGCATAATAATAAAAATGTTATCCTGAATGTATGTTTTTTTAGCCGCGTCCTTGCGCCCGTTAGGCGTTCCTGCGGATTTGAAATCCGCAGATATACCAGGTCTTTTTACAGTCTTAGAGAATTTTTGCGGGCTGGCAATCATCGATTAGCTTGCGTGTTTCTTTGGCACACTCAGCCACGCATCTCTCGACTGCCTCGGTGATGTCTTGAATTTGATCCTCACGCATATTGCCGTATTTATCGCAAGTGTCGTTTATTATTTTGTAGAGAACCTGATTTTGTAAAGCCTCCATATAATTTACGTACTCTTTGCAAGTACTGCGCCGAGGTGCTTGTACCCATTTTAGAAAGTCCTGTTTCCAGTCTTTCCATGTTTTTATTTTTATTACTATCATTGTTGCTTACATTTTAAATTGTCGTTTCAAAAACGGGTTACTCTTTATGAGTTCTATTATTTCTTCTTCCGAGTGCATTCCCTCCCAGAAGAGTTCGGTATGGTCTCCGACCCTGTCTTCATCTACAGAGAAAGGCACACCGTAGTTGGTGTAGGTTTCGCCGTGGTGTTGAACCAGGTGGCGACCTGGGTTTTTCCGGATGTTTTCTATCCAGACTTCATTATCACACTCGCACCATTTATTATATTCTTCTCCTGTCAGTGTCATATCAATGCCGATAGGGTAGTGCCCGGAACACCCATTGGTTCCGAAATAAATAATCTTTGCCATAATTTCGCAGATTTAAAATAAACTCGGCTGTGCCAACTCTAACTTGATACGCTTGCAAGCCTTGTCGTAATATTCTTTGTTCAGCTCAAAGCCGATGAAGTTTCTTTTTTCTCTGATGCAGGCGGTGGCGGTAGTGCCGCTGCCCATGCAGTTATCAAGAACGCACCCCCCCACATTAGTATAAGTACGTATAAGATACTGGATAAGAGCTACTGGCTTTTGCGTAGGGTGGAAGGTATCGGCAGAATGTTCTTTGTCGAAGCATATAATGCTCTTTGGGAATTTTTCATCTGATACGATAGTAGGCACTTCTTTATGATCGCCGTAGCAACCTCGCTTTAAACTATGAGAACCATCGCCCCTTCGATGATTCCTTTGATGTGGTGCGCATTTTGCCATCTGAGGATTGTAGATAGGTTGTTTCCGATAGAATACTGCAATATCCTCATGCGAGCGCAGAGGCATTTTGTTAGCATTCAGAAAACCTGTT
>ERZ1034917.558-NODE-558-length-33205-cov-64.534419_pt1 | contig 33205 bp, 42 predicted proteins | sample MGYA00520605_ERZ1034917 | MGnify/ENA primary metagenome ERZ1034917 (study PRJEB33766, sample SAMN09781784) | gut metagenome | biome: gut microbiome | host: Homo sapiens | place: Madagascar | study: EMG produced TPA metagenomics assembly of the PRJNA485056 data... | reverse complement strand
CACGCAGGGTGTGGCATCTGCTACAGGCTTGAAGGGCGCGGCATCTGCTACAGGCGAGGAAAGCGTTGCTGCTGCGCTGGGCATTGATAGTAAAGCTAAAGGCGCTTTAGGATGCTGGATTGTGATTGCAGAGTGGGAAAGAGACGATGGATTTAACTGGCATCGTAAAGATGTGCAGTGCTTTAAAGTTGACGGTGAAAACATCAAGCCCGACATCTGGTACAAGCTGAAAAACGGAGCCCCTGTGGAGGCCACCGAATGACCAGCTTTTGTGGGCATCAGGACAACCCCTTCCCGCCCTATGATGATGAACCGATTGGAACGGACGCTGACGGCGTACCGTACTACGAGGGCGACGAGATTGTAGACCTAGACGGCTCGATTTACCGCTACGATGATTTGGACGTGAAAACAGTTTTGACCGCGCTCGGCATCCCGATTGCGGTTGCAGCAGAGGGATAAAGATGATTTGCGAGAGAATGAGAACCGCATTCAAGGACAACGCCCCTGATAAATACCAGAAACACTTTCAGGCCATGCAACAGATTATACATGACCGCTCTACGCCAGACTTCATCAAATATCAGCAGATGCGAGACCTTACGCTTTCCGCTGAAACAGGGATGAGCCAGAGCATGCGCAGATTCGAATACATGGAGGTTTGACAAATGGAAACGAAATTGCAGATAATCACGCTGAAACAGTTGCCCATTATCGAAGAGCATCTTCAGCTGGTGAAAGCCGATGTAGAGACCCGCACGAAGAACGCGATGCAGCTTGTATGCACCGAAGAGACGCGCGGCGACGTTAAAAAAATCCGCACCGAGCTTGGCAAGGAGTTTTCCGCGATGGAAGAACAGCGCAAACGGGTCAAAGAAGCCATCATGGAACCGTACAACCAGTTTGAAGCAGTTTATAAAGACTGCATCTCCGACCCATACAAGAAGGCAGATGCCGAGTTGAAGCGCCGCGTTGACGAGGTCGAGACGGGCTTGAAAGCTGATAAGGTCAATGCCGTACAGAGCTACTTTGATGAGCTTTGCAAGGCGAATAACCTGCCCTGGCTTCGATTTGAGCAGATGAACCTTAAAATCGGGCTTTCTACCAGCGTGAACGGCACAAAGACAGCGCTGACCTCGACGGTCCTTAAAATCGCCGAAGAGGTGCAAGAGCTTTCCCAGCATGAGGACGCTGCGGAGCTTCTGGTTGAATATAGGAAGTCGCTGAATGTTGCGCTTGCATTGAGCACCGTCCGCGCACGGCATGAGCAAATCGAACTGCAAAAGCAGCGAGAAGCTGAACGCCGCGCAGCGCTTGAACAGCAGTATGCGGCAGAAGAAAAGGTACAGCAGGCCATCGAAGAAGCGCAGCAGGACGCCGCGCCGCCTGTTGAAGAAGTATCTGCACCCGATGAAGAACCGCCCACAGAAGCGCCTACCGTAGCACATGACGTTTATGAAGTCAAATTCGCCGTGCGCGGCACTATCGAACAGCTGAAGAATTTGAAACAGTATATTTTGCAGGAGGGTATGAGCTATGACGACATCTAATCAAATGGTACAGCAGAAAATGCCTTTTTCCGTGGCGGTAAATACACCGTCCATGCAAAAACTGATTGCTAACGCCCTGCACGACCCGGCTCGATGCGCACGGTTTACAGCAAGCATCGTAAGCGCAGTTTCTGTTAATCAGGCGCTTCAAAACTGTGACCGGAATACCGTTATTTCCGGCGCGTTACTGGGCGAAAGCCTTAACCTTTCCCCTTCCCCACAACTTGGGCAGTATTATTTGGTTCCTTTCAACAACAAGAAAAAAGGCATCCAGGATGCGCAGTTTGTGTTGGGTTATAAAGGATACGTTCAGCTTGCCTTGCGCAGCGGGCAGTACAAGAGCATCAATGTTGAGATTGTAAAGCAGGGCGAGTACAAAGGCCGCGACCCGATGACCGGCGATCCCCGCTTCCAGTTCCTTGAAGATGATGATGAGTGGGAGCGCCTGCCTGTTATCGGATACATGGCGAGTTTTGAATATTTGAATGGATTCCGCAAGGTGCTGTACTGGTCGAAAGAAAAGATGATGAACCACGCTGACCGATATAGCGCAGCATTCAGCCGCAAGGCTTACGAGAATCTGATTGCCGGGAATATCCCCCAGGGCGAGATGTGGAAATACAGTTCGTTCTGGTATAAAGACTTTGACAGCATGGCAAAAAAGACTATGCTGAGGCAGCTGATTTCCAAGTGGGGAATTATGAGCACTGAGATTCAGATCGCGTATGAAGCCGATAGCCGTGTAATTGAGGAAACCGAAACAGGACAGCTTGTACCGCAGGTTGAGGAAGAATCGCCCCAGCAGCTTGAAGAGCCACAGGCCGCAGCGCAAATTCCTGCTCAGCCTGCTGAACCCAAGCAAATCGACTTGAGCAGCCTGTGACATGGATTGCAAGATTATTTCAACTGGGAGCCAAGGGAACGCCGTTCTCATTCAGAACACAATATTGATTGATTGCGGCGTTCCATTTTCTCGGTTGACAGACGATTACAAAAGCTTGAAGCTCGTACTACTCACACATATTCACGGCGACCACTTTAACCCCGCCACGCTGCGCAGGCTTGCAAGAGAGAGGCCTACATTGCGTTTTGCGTGTTGTGTGTGGTTATGTGCAGCCCTCGTGAATGCTGGCGTTAAAATGAGCCAGATTGACGTGATACGAACAGAACGCTGGTACAACTACAAGAATCTGTGCAGAATTAAGGCGCAGGAAACAAAGCATGATGTACAAAATTGCTGCTGGCACATGGAACTGCCGCAGCCGCCTGTTGAAAGATTGTTTTACTCCACCGACACGAACAATCTGAACGGCATTAAAGCCAAAGGCTATAATCTCTATCTCGTGGAAGCCAACTACACAGAAGCGGACATAAAAGACCGCATAGCCGAAAAAAAAATTAACGGCGAATATGTGTATGAAAAGCGCGTGATGCGTGAGCATCTGAGCAAAGAGAAAGCCGATGATTGGCTATACCAGAATATGACAGCGCATTCAGAATATATTTATATGCACTGCCATCAAGAAAAGGACAACTGAATATGGATAAAACAGCCTATATCAAATTATGGCTCGATTACAGATGCTATTTTGAGACGCTCAGTGACGCTGAGGTAGGGCGTTTGGTGCGTGCAATGCTCGATTATGAGCTAGACGGAGCAACGCCAAAGTTTAGCGGGAGTGAACGTGTTCTGTGGCCTGTAATGCGGCGAAACATTGATATTGACCATGAATTTCTAGAAAAGCAGGCGAAGAACGGTTCAAAGGGCGGCAGACCCAAGAAACCCAAAGAAACCCAACAAAACCCAGATAAACCCAAAGAAACCCAACAAAACCAAAAAGAGAAAATAGAAAATAGAAAACAGAAAATAGAATATATTACTACTACGACTACCGCGCACGCGCACGAGAGCTGGCAGCAGTGTGTGGAGTGCTACGAGCAGAACATCGGTGCTATTTCGCGTGCAGCGTTTGACGGCATTGCAGGTTATCTCGAACAGGTAGAGCCAGACCTTGTTTGCGAGGCAATCAATCAGGCAGCTATCAACAATAAGCGCTCGTGGGGCTATGCGCAGGCAATCTTGCGCGACTGCCTGCAAAATAACATTACCACCCGCGCGGCGTATCTTGCCGAGAAAGAGGCCAGAAGCCAGCAGAAAGGAACTTCACAACGGAAGCAGATGAAAACCACACAAGAAAAGCTGCGCGAAATCGCGAAAGGAGGCATGGCAGATGACTTATCAGCAGACGGCGGCGCTCCTGTCGCTGGCTATGAACTACTGGGATAACATTTGCAATCGAACGGATGAAGAAGAAACCGCAAAGGCGTGGGCGGCATCACTGGCGGATATTCCCTACAATGCGGCGTTGAAAGCGGTGCAGGAGCTTTCTAAAACGCATCGCTTCAAGCCAACTGTTAGCGAAGTGCGGGAAGCTGCCGTTAAGCATAGTGCGTACAACGTTGCCGATAATTGGGCAATGCGCCTTGCATGGGACAGGTACACGGAGCTTGGTATCCCGCTGCCAAAGTGGTTTTCTGCTGGTGTGCTGCAACTTGGTGATAATGCGCCTGAACGCTACAAGATGGCGATATTGGGAAACTGTGATAGAGAAAGAATTTCATGTTGAGGTGAAAATATGCTGAATGTTGTTGCTATCATGGGCAGACTTGCCCGCGACCCGGAGCTTCGCCAGACTACTACCGGCAAGAGCGTTGCATCCTTTCGCATTGCTTGTGACCGTGGGCGCAAGGATGCCAACGGTCAGAATCAAGCAGACTGGCTGGATGTCGTGGCCTGGGGCAAAACCGCAGAGTTCATCTGCAAATACTTCCCCAAAGGTGCGCTGATTGCCATTGATGGCCGTTTGCAGATCCGCCAGTATCAGGACAAAAACGGCCAGAACCGCACAGCCGTTGAAATCGTAGCCAAGAACGCCCATTTTGGGTCAAGCAAGGAAAGTATATACCACAGCGCAGAAAACGCGCCAGAGAGCGCCGCAGCCGCCCCAGAGCGCACGCAAAGTGCACAGCTCACAATGCAAAATGCTGCACAAAGCTATTCGGCTGGCAACGGTGATGATTATGCGCTCATCGAGGACAACGGCGATTTACCGTTCTGACCATGAAACGCATTGAAATCATCACCTACTCCCGCTCTACCGGGGATATCCGCCACTCTCACCAGACCTACACCACCACCGGCGCTGCCGAAAAGGAACTGAAAAAGGCTGGATTTACCCAAAATCCCCGCCTGCCGGACATCTGGTACAGCGAGAAGTACTACGCCAAAGTAAAGGAGATTGTACCGTGAAAGTATTAGTTGCCTGCGAGGAATCGCAGACAGTCTGCAAAGCATTCCGCAAGCGCGGTCACGAAGCATACAGCTGCGATATTCAGGAGCCATCCGGTGGACACCCGGAGTGGCACATATTGGGAGACGCACTTGTTCCGCTGCGAGGTGGGATTGTAACCACAATGGACGGAAAAGAGCATGATGTAGGTATATGGGATTTGCTTATTGCGCATCCACCCTGCACTTACTTATCGAACGCCGGAGCAAGACACTTATGGAAAGGTCATGAACTACAGGCCGACAGAGTCATGCTTGGCATTCAAGGCAGAGACTTGTTTATGCGTTTTTGGTGGGCTGACATCCCCCTTATATGCGTTGAGAACCCTGTCCCATCAAAAGTGTTCTGCCTGCCGCAGTACACGCAGGCCATTCAGCCGTATCAATTCGGCCATCCTTACACCAAGAAAACCTGCTTGTGGCTCAAAGGACTGCCGCCGCTTGAATCGACAAATGCTGTGGAGCCTGTTGCTACATGGTGTCCGAGCGGGAGTTACAGTCACAAACATGGCGAACAACATAAGGGAATGTTTACTACAGACAGAGCTAAAAACCGTGCAAAAACCTTTCCCGGCGTTGCGGATGCTATGGTTGAACAATGGGGCAGTTTATGATACAAAAATACATAATCTACGGCAAGCCCATCACCAAAAAGAACAGCCCCCGCATCGGATACGTTGGCGCACACTGCCCGGTATGCCATAAGGGAAAGTACGCAAAAGTGCTGCCAAGCGCAGCCTACTTGAAGTACGCGAGAACTGCCAAGATGTATTTAAAACCAGCGCCAAAAAATCCGCTGGATGGCCGCTACAATGTCAAGTGCTTGTATTACATGCCTACACGGCACAGGGTAGATAAAACAAACCTTGAAAGCGCCATCATGGATATTCTGGTTGATGCCAGAATTTTGAAAGATGACAACAGCAACATCGTAGCAGCAACAGACGGCTCCCGCGTACTGTACGACAAAGCCAATCCCCGCACCGAAATTTTTATTGAGGAGATGCCGGACGATGAATAGCCCCTGTAAAGACTGCCCAGACCGCCATGCGCACTGCCACAGTGCTTGCAATCGCTACGGCGAGTATGCGGCCATGTTCGAGAAAATCCGCGCACAGCGGCTTGCAGATGCCGCAGCGGACGCGGCAGATGCAGAGCGCGGCATTAAAATCCGCCGAGATGTCAGAAAATACGGATTGTATAAAACAGGAAAGAGTTGAAAGACATGAAATGTTATGCCAAGCGCCACGCGCTGACCTCCGACGCTATGAACGCTGCACAGCTCGTCACAAAGCAGCTACTTGAGGAATAGTCTGACCGCATCGCGGCACGCTGTTATAATGAGGTCTGGTGCGCCATGCTGCAAGCCAACCTGTCCCCCAAAACCATTGCCCGCGTTCAGAAAGCCCTTGCAGAAGCCGTGTTGCCTAAACTTGATGGTATCTACACCCCGGAGAATAAAAAGCAGCTCGACAATGTGCAGAATGTCGCGGACGCTGATTTGTGGGTAAAAGCCTATTTGACCGACCATGGCGTGCAAGTCTGGGCGACACAGGAGAAAAGCAAATGACCTTTGTAACAAAGCCGTGCCAGTGCTGCGGCAACATTATGGAAAACGTAAATCCTCAGACACGATTCTGCGAGGATTGCCGGAGAATCAAGAGCAACGCCGCCGCCCGTGCCGCATATCATAAAAACCGCGAGAAAGTTTTAAAGCGGCGCAGGGAAAGGCGCATTGCTAAAAATGCTGAAAAGCCGAAGAAAGTCGTGGTGCCGAAAGAAATCAAGAGAATAAAACCGATCGAACAATGTACCCGCGAAGCCGACGCCCTTAACCTGACCTATGGGCAGTATGTAGCACGCGGGCTGGATAAGGAGTGTTTGTAATGGGACTTGATATTACAGTCAGCCGCTGCCATGCAGAAAAATGCCCGCACTGCGGCAAGCCAATCAGAGACACAATCCGCGACCAGGTAGATTCTTGCGGCCGTTTTTGGGTAGAGTATCTCGAAGAAATCGGCTATTATGTGCCCTATGAAATCCGTGAGAAAGAGCCAGAACGCGATTTTTACGGGAAAGACATGACGCTCACCACTGAACAGGCGAAACGGCTTGCTGCGTTTGCCAAAGTATACAAACTATACAACTGGGCAATCATTGCGGAGCTTGTAGATCGCGCCATAGAAAACGGAGATTCTGTAGTTATCAATGCAGATTGGTAAGGAGTGAGACTATGGACGCAGTTAAATTTATCAAAGAAATAAACAGATTATGTGAAGCGCAAGAAGATTGTAAGGATTGCCCCCTAATAGGTCATGCCTGCGATGTAAACACGGCTACCATAATGAGCTGCTATAACATTGAAAGCGTTCAAAAGATGGTTCAGATTGTCGAAGAATGGGCGAAAGAGAACCTCGTCAAAACCCGTCAGAGCGAGTTACTGAAGATATTTCCAGATGCGAGAATTGATAGCGGAATCATCGATTTTTGTCCAAAGGGATTCTTGCAAGAAGGAGCAGGAGACGCATATTGTGGGAAGCACAGCAAATGCAAAGAGTGTCGCAAAGACTACTGGCTCACGGAGGTAACCGACAATGACTAACATCACAACCCTGCGCCCCGGCGAACACTTTATGTTCAAGAATTTCGAGTGGGTCTGCCTTGACCCGAACCACCCTGACGGCGGCGTGTTGGCAATTATGGCAAAGCCGTTGGCAAATGATGTAAAGTTCTGCCCAAGTGATATATTTGCCGATGAAAAAGGCAACTGGAATAACTACCGCACCAGTAATGTGCGGGGAATTTTATCTGATATGGCGAACGCTGTTTTCAAGGGAAATAGTCTGTTGTCGCACACCGTTGACCTTGTTGCAGGCAACGGAGACCACTCCTATGGAACAGTGAAAGACACCGTTTTCATTCTCACTTGCGATGAGTACCGAAAGTATCGTGACTACATCCCGCACTACGACAGCTGGATTTGGACTGCAACACCGTGGTACTGCGGTGATATGGATTCCGACACGGGCTACGCGTGCAACGTGCGCTGTGTGAACGCGGGTAGTCAGTTGGACTACGACCGTGCGCACATCGGCGGCGCTGTCGCTCCGGCTTGTGTTCTTAGTCCTAAATTTCTCAATCTGCGCAAGAGCATGGCGTATGTAGAGGAGGTATCCGAATGACAATCATAGCAAATATTATCGGCGGTGCAGCGCTTGCCGCTCTGTTTGTTGTATTCTACGCTCTGGGCGTATCTGCTGGCCGGGAAGCGACGCAGAAGCGGGGAGAAGATATCAGCATGGAACATACACACGGAGGTGAACACAGATGAAAAGCATTGTACTTGATGGAGATAAGATTGCTGAAGCTATCCAAAAGGCAAAAGATAAAATGATAAATGGAGAATATGACAACAATGATTTGATTTTGAGAGGCGATGCCTTAAAAGCAATCAGACAGAGGTGCATTAGCGAGCATTTGCCTTTTAAATCAAACACGCCAGTTGGCGCGCGGGTTCTTGATGCTCTTGCTGCTGTATATCAGGTTAAACCATATAAAGACGTTTGCGGCAAATGGATAAGCGTTAAAGACAGACTGCCAGCCAAACACGAACGCGTACTTATCTACGATTCTGTTTGTCACAACATTTATATGGCATGGAGAGACGACGATTTGGACGTATGGTTCAGTGAGGAATATTTACCAGACTTTGTAAATGTCACTTACTGGATGCCACTTCCCGAACCCCCGGAGGTGACCCCATGACCATTATCCTTGTTATCGCCGCCGTCTGTGTTTACGACCTGTGCGGCCTGCTCGCCGTCCTGTACATCAACCACACAGACCGAATGGACACCGTAGACGGCGCAGACAACGTTATTGCCCTTGTTTTCTGGCCGCTGCTGGTCGTAACCCGTATCGGCATTGCGATTTATCGTATAGTTAGGAGGCTGCTAAAATGACTTCTACCCCAGCAGGAAACACCCAGCGTCAAAAATGGATGGAAAAATACGCCGCCTATCAGAAAGCCTTCATCGAGGCCCGCGATAAATTCTATGAATCCAACGCCGCAATGTCGGCTCACCCTGCCGATGGTATGCCCAAAGGCAACGCCCACTCTGACCCGGTGGCTCGTCTGGCAGAGCGGTACGATAAAGCCTATGCCCGGTACTGCCGTGCCCGCGCCGAGATGAACACAGCCTATTTAAAGCGGCACGAAGCTATGAACCCCCTCAACTCTGACCAGCAATCTGTCCTGATTGCCATTTACTTTGAGGGCAAATCACGCCGTGACACAGCAAAAGAACTGAACCGTTCTGATTTCTGGGTACGTGCGCAGGAACGCACTGGACTGTTCCTTCTGGAACTCCCCTCCGGCTGGGAACTTGATATTCTCCCCTGACACAGCAAAGCCCGCGGCTGTCGAGAAATCCTCGTCAGCTGCGGGCTGATTTTTTATTCCTGCACTGCCGCAATATTGTGGTAGTACCGCCCGACCTTATCTTCCGGCGCGTCCTTGTCCTCCAAAAACGCCGCCGCAAGGTCTGCGTAAAACTCCGGTCTGTCCACGCTGTTCTTGCGTGCTACCTTGCAGTAGTCGCTGTACATCATGTTCATGACCGCTGCCCACTCCCACGCATCGCAGGTAATACCGCGCGGCTCCATGTAAGGCTTTGTCTGCGCAACATCCCAATGTGCGCCAAACGTGCCGTCTTCGTTTTTCATCTGGTACATCCATGCCATCGCGTCTTCCTGCGTCAGCTCGCCGCCTTCGGCGCAGGCCGTGCAGTTCTTCACGTGCTCCCAGCATTCCAGCATCGCGGTCAGTGCCGCGACGGTGCGCTCATTCACGGGATAGTTTTCCACAAACTCGTCAATCTCGTGTTCCAGCTTCTCCTTGTACGCCTTGATCTTCTCCATCTCGCGCACCTCATGCCAGCTTCACAACGCTGGCGCAAACGTGGGTCACGGTTCCGGCCACGCCGCTCAGCACGGCGCTGATCGTCGGCGTGCTGCCGCAGCATACAGGGATGTACACGACAGTTTCCGCATGGAAAGTGGAAACCTCGTTCGCAGCCACTGTCGCGCTTGCCGTCATGCAGGGCAGCGCAGCGGTATCCTTCATACCTTGCAGCACTTCCGTACCGGCAGCGCCCGCCGTAAACGTCACATCATAGCTGATGCGGTATAACCCACTGTGTCGGATGATAAATCCGCCCGCGTTCGTGTCGATGCTGCACCCGGTATCTGTGTTCAGGATGCCAAGTACATTGACGGGCGTTGCGGTCGCGGCCATCGTTTGTGCCGTGTTGTTGTAGGCATTCTGTGCGCTCTTGAAATGGGGATTTTTCAGCCTTTCATTGCAAGCCATAAAACTATACTCCTTTCCTCAAAAAAACCCGCACAGCGCTTGCCGTGCGGGCTGACGCTGTTACAGCGGTTATGCGCAGCCGCCGCAGCCACAGAACGGGCTAGGGCCTGCCGTGTAGGTGTAGCCGTTGGGGTAACGCACCACGCCGTACATGCGGTTGTCCATCTGCAAGGCGTTTACCTTGTCGCGCAGCTGCTGAATCTCGTTGGCCTGCATCAGCGCACGGGTCTGCTCGCCTTCGGCGCGGATTGCATTCGTGATGTCGCAGGTCTGGCGGTCCATCTGTGCGGACAGGTTTGCCGTCGCAAGCCGGTTCTCGCAGCAGCAACTTGCAATCTGCTGCTGGATATTGTTGCCGGTCTGCATTACGGTCTGGTTAAGATTGCTCTGGCCCAGCGCCACTTCCTTGCCAAGCTGACCAATGCCGCCCTGCATCTCGAAGCCGAGATTGCAGACGCCGTTGCCCAGATTGGTCAAACGGTCGTTGATCTGCCCGAACTGCTGGCCAAACAAAATTTCCTGCTGGCTGGCAGCGGTGGCATACTGGCCAAACTCGCCTTGCCGGTTGCCCCAGAAGCCGCCGCCCATGAAGCAGAACAGAAACAAAATCACGATCCACCATGCGCCGTTTCCGCCGAAGCCGTTGCCGTCACCGGTCGCCGCGCGCAGGTCGCTCAAAGAGTACCCATTGTCCATAGTATCCAATCCTTTCGTAAGATTTGTATTTATAAGCCGTGTCGACCCGGCCTATATCAGTACAACACACCCTTAAAATTTTCCGCTATCGCTTTCAGCTGTTCAAACTGCTGCTGGCTCATCCGCCCGTCAGCAAGCATCTGCTCCACGATTTTCTGCGGGTCTTTCCCCTGCATCTGCTGCTTGAATTGCGTAAACTGCTGTATTATCGCCGCGGGGTTATTGGGTATTGTGCTTTTTCCCATCGCCTGTAAGATCGGGTTCGTCATGGAATTTTGCCTCCAATGCTGTAATGCGCTGTTCAAGGCTCGCTACATCCACCGGCGGCGCGGCCTTGTACGGCGTGATCGTGTAGGGGGTCAGTGTCGGGTAGCCTGCACCGTCCGTTGTCTTCAGCCATACCAGCGGCGCGGTCTCGTCCAGCAGCAGTGCGCTGGAATTCGGTGCCATTCCAAACGCCCTTGCGCCGTTCTCACCGCTCACCTTCGTGATGCTGCACGGCTGTAACGCCTGCTGCATCGTCTGCCCATAGGGGTTGCTGTAGGGGGTCTGCATACCGTAGTTGTTCCAGTACATCCCGATCACCTCGTCTTTCTAATTTCATTGTACTACAATCCATCCCGCGCCGTAGGCCATTCCCACGCCAGTATCACGTCACTTTTACGCCAAAACAAAAAAAGCGGGCAATGTGCAAAAAATGCACACTGCCCGCTTTTTCTTTGCCTTCCCCTTCGGAGGAAGGTGGCCCCGCAGGGCCGGATGAGGGGCGGCCTTGCCTTTATTACCCACTCACCCTTTTACATTATCTCTGCATCTTCCCCCGGATGCTCCTCACTGCCCGGTTCACCGTCCTTTCACAGCAGTGTAATTCTGCCGCGATCTCTGCATTTCTACGTCCTCTGCGCCGCAAATCCAGCACAGCCTTTTCATCGTCCGTCAGGCTGAATACAAGCTCGTCATACTCCGCCCGGTTCATGCAAAAATCAAACTTCATACAGCACCTCAATAGGGATTCTTCCACTGCTTGTTTGTCTTTGTCAAATAGGCTCGGCGCAACTCGTTCGTCAAATCCATCTCGTTCAAACGTGCCATAGCCTCGCCCTTATCGACTTTGCCGTTGCCGTTCGTGTCGGGAATGGTAGCGCGGTAGTTTACCCAGTCGCGCAGCGCATCTGCGCCGTAGCTCTGGTAAATCTCTGCACCGGCCTTGTCGGCATACGTGCCGCCCTTTTCCGGGTACTTGCCGTTCTTGTCCTTCTTGTAGTACGCTGCCAGATACGCCCTCGCAAAGTCGTCTCCGCTCAGGCCGTATCTTTGCATACCGTAACCGACTGTAAACTTGTCCGGGGTCTGCCCATCGTCCAGCGTCTTTGCCACAGCGCTGTAAGCCTGCATGTAGGCGGTGACCGCCTTGTCTCCGGCAAGGTCTTTGATGTTGTGCACAGCACTGTCATCGTCGGCGCTGTCTACAAAGTTGCTTACTGCATCATCGCCGAACTGCGAATAGAGCGTGTCCCATGTCTCCACGGCGTTCAGCTTCGCATCGTCATTGCCGCTCGTCTCCCGCTTTTCGTCACGCGCAAGGTCAGTGGCGTTCTTCATCAGCACATACTGGCTGAATCCTTCCGCGCCGCCGTCCCGGTATGCCTCGTACTCCTTTGCGCTCACACCGCTCACGCCGTCGCCAACAGCGGCCACACCACCGGCGGTCTTGGCTACCGTGTAGGCATCCTGCACAAGCGCACTCTGCTGGTCTTCCGGTAGCTGCAAAAACATACTGTTCTGCCGCAGCTCGTCAATCAGGTCATAGGCCGTCTGACCGTAGGCTTTGTCGTATGCAGTCTTTTCCTGCGGCGTCAAACGCTGTTCGGTGCTGTCGCCGCCGTCAAGGCTCGGCACGCTGACCGTATACCCTCTTGCACTGCTATTTTTCGGCAATACATTCTTGTCTCCGGTGTTCTTGTACAGTTCCTCTACATACTGGCTTACTTCATCGCCGTCACTCTCGGAATAGTAGCCGGGCGACAAAAAGTTATAGGCCGCTCTGGCAGCGTAATCGGCTGCGTTTTCTCCGCTCGACGGGGTAAAGTTCTTTTCCTCGTTTCCCCAAACATCAATGTACGGTTCGTTGCTTTGGCTCAAAACCGGGATCTTGTTTTGAGACTTCCGCCCGAAATAGGCAAAGTTTTTCGCGGCTCCCGTAAGCCCTGTATAGGTGCTGCGCCGGGTCGGGTCGATGGTGCGCGTCAGCTGTCCGCTCAAAGTCGGGATAGCCTGCGTAAAGTAGTTGCCAAAACCGCTTGTAAACAAGGTCGCTGCTTTCTCGCCGCCTGTCTGCGCATTGCCAAGCTGGTCAATCGTATTGTTCAGGCTAGAAAGATAGCTGTTGTCAATTACCGGGTCAAGCACGCTGACGCAGGCGTTCAACACTTTGTCAACAACGCTTGTGCTGTTATCGTTGCGCGTGTCCCACATCTTGGCAAGATTTGCTCCTACCATCATTGGCCCTGCCCAGTTGGAAAACCAGTTGATAGTATAGCTATGCAGTTTGCCGTTTTCGTCCGTAAACTGCATAGAGTTTTCCTGCGCGCCTGTCAAATCGGCTTCGGCCTTTTCCTCGTCTGTCATACCCGGTACAAGATGTCCAGTACTCCACAGATATGCACCAAGCCCGGCGATGGCACTGCCGGTAAGACCGGCGCTGAATGTGTCCATCGCCTTGTTGATGTCTTTTTCCTTTGCGGCATCATAGCCCATCTGCAAAAGGCCCTGCATCAAACCGCCGGGGCTGTACCTCCATGCTTGTATGCCGACATTGGTGGGTGTCTTTACAAACGGCAACTGCCCTTCGACCCAAGCACCCAATAGGGGAACTTTATTCGCGCTCTTCTTAGCGCTGCCAATAAAATCGGTTAGCACATTCGCTTCATGGTAGGTGTTTACAAGCGCCTGCTGTACTGCGTAATCTCTGGCCTGTTCCAGCATTGCTTTGGATGCTTCATCGGTTGCGTCAAAAATCGCATCAGTTGCGCCGTGCGCTTTCAGGTAGCTGGCAAGGTAACGGCTGTAGTTGTTTTTCAAACCTGCTACGCCGATAAAACCGTTTTCGCCCATACGCTTGGTTGCATCCTGCGCAAACTCGGCTGCTTTTCGCAGAGGGTTATTTTCGTTAAGCGGTTTCGCAAAACTCAGCAAACCGGACGTTCCGTACACATCGGCATCTTCCAGCATAGCGCTGGACATCTGGTCAATGGTTCGCATCACGCGGGTGTTGAATGTCTGCCCTGCGTTTCTGGCGGCTTTGGCAATTTCAAAGTTTTCGCTGGCTCCCGTCAATTGCCGCCACCGGCTGTTTTCAGTATCGGCAAATGCACGACCTATCAGGTCTCTGTCAGCCTTGCTTGCCGGGTTCAGATACCCTACTGTTACCTCGGCAGTATCATTGCCCATTGCCTTTGCCACGCGCTGCACAGCACCGTTTACGCCGTCTTTTAACAGGGCAAGTGTGCCCTGTCCAACGTTGTTCACGGCGTTTTTGATGTTCGTCACCGCGTTAAACAGCATGCCGGTATAGCGCATGGCGTTCCATTTATCCCAAAAACTGCCCTTTACATTCCCAGCTGCAATCGTGGCGATCTCATTCTCAATATCAACGCGGGCTTTGCTGTCTTTGGGCAGCGTTTCCATCTGCTCGGCAAGCTGCTTGATGTTGGCAACCTGTTCATCACTCAACTGCTGTATGCCAAACTTAGTTGCGGCAAGGTCTTTCACCGCTTCGCCCATATACTCGTCATTGTAAGCGCCGCTGCGCAGCAGCTCCAAGAACTGGTCTCGCGGAGCGTTCACAGTTTTGTTTGTATCCGGGAAAATCTGCGCAAGGCGTTTCATGGCGCCATCAGACAATGCAGAATTATACATCTTTTCAATGTTCTGCACTACCTCTGCCGCTTGGTTGTCGTCAACGCCTAGATAATCTGTAATGGTATTTTTTAAACCGTCCAGCACTTTGGCTTTGCTTGCGTCTGATTCGCCGGATAACTTCTGGAATGTAAATTCAAGCTCTTCCTGTACATGGCGCACAGCTTCATTGAATACGCGGCTGTCCGCTCCTGCAGCGGCTTTCTGGTACTGCGTATTGCCGGTTATGGCCTTTTGCAGCCGATCGCCCATTTCGCCGCGCAGGGAGGTCGGCGCGTTGATTTCATCCAAAAAATCGCTTACAGTAGCCTGCATGCCCGCATCACTGCCAAAAGCAGCTTTGTTTGCAATGCTAGTATACCCACCGTCCACATTGCTCACCAGTCTGCGCAAAACGCGGCTGTCCGCGTTTTCCATCTGCTTTTGATATCCGTCGTTGTTCTTGATGTAGTTATACACATTATCAAAAACAGTCTGGCGGTATTCTGCCGGCGGATTCAGCGTCTCCATGATTTCGTGCGCCGCCATGACAGGGCTGATGTCATTGCCGAATGCGCTTGCATCTGCAATATCGCCAACGGTAAATCCGGCACGGTTCAGCGCCGCGCGGAACGCTCTGCCATCGGCGTGCGCCTGCGCACCTGTCAACTGTTTGGAATTTGCAAGCACAAATTCCGCCGTTTTCAAAAAGCTGCTTCGGTATTCGTCCGGCACTTCCACTGCATCGGCAAGTCGGTTTGCTGCCCTACTGATTTCGGATTTGTTTCCAAACGCCGCGCGGTCAGCCAACTGGCGGAATGTGTCATCGTTTTCTTTCAGGTTCTCCGTAAAAGCTGAAAGCACCGTCTTGTTGCTGTACAAACTGCCTTCGTCTTTCACGTTGTCAAAAAACGCTTGCAGTCGGCTAGTCATATCAGGGTTGTTTTTGTAGTTTTTCTGTGCGATGGCTCTCGCCTTGTTCCAAACAGTGGCATAATCGTCCTGCGCATCAAAGGCAAGGTTAAGTTTTGCTTGTGCGGTATAGCCGTTCTTTACCCTTGCTCCCTGCGCAACGGGGGATTCTTTTGCAGTTTCAAAAAGCTGGTTTACGATCTCCTTTGCAAAAAGGTCGTCAGGGTCGGCTTTCTTCAGATTGTCACGCGCATAGTTTCCGGTATTTCTGGCAACCGCCCTTGCCCATGCATCTTCCGGGTTGTCCAGCACCGGCACTTCTTTGGCCACACTTGCAGCTTGCCCGGCGTTACCGTTTCCGGCAGCCTGTTTTCCGGCTCCAACAATTTTGGAAAGCTCGTTCGTAACGATTTCGCCCAACTGTGCGTTAGCTTCACTGCGTCCGCCCTCAACGGCGTTTTCAATCTCCGTCTGTGCTTTCTTAAAGGCGCCCGGATTTTTCTTCTGGGCGGCATCACGGGCATCGCTCAAAATGCCCTCAATATTCATAACAGCCTTTTCTGGCGTTGTAAACTGCTTGGCGGATTCCAGTGTTCTTGCGGTCTTTGTCAATCCCTCGCGCATCTTGCTACGCACAATACGGGCCTGCGTGGCAGTCTTTGCGTACTCCATTGTGTTCGGCTCAAGCGTGTTTAGCTTTTCGTTCAGTTCGCGCAGGGTGTTTCCGGCAAGCGTTTCTGTCTCATCGTTAAAACTCCCGCTCGTGCTATCTTTCACAATGCGGTCAATTGTGGCACTCAATCCCTCATTGCTGCGGATTTGCTGCGCATTGGCTTGCTGTTCTGCGTGGCTTACCCGCTGCACGGTATACGGCGCATTGGTTCCAAGAATATTCTGGTTTTCCGGCGTAAGCGTGTCACGGTCAATGTCCGTAACAGAATGTCCTCGCCCTGCATATTCCTGATAAGGCATTTCTCTTTCTTTGCTGCCTACCGTGTTTGGGTGTACGCTCTCACTGCCGTTCAGCGGGCGGGCCGCAACGCTCTGTGCCATACTGTCCTGCAAGAGAGCGGCGGCATCCGCCGTGTCAGTGCCGCCAAACATCCTGTCGTAAACGTGGCGGGTGTAGTCCGGCATATTGCTGTCAAAGCCCTGCACCTCAAGCCAGTCCGCAAAGTCCTCCGTGCCAGCCTGCCGCCCGGTGGGGCCGTCCAGAATCATGTCCCGGTAATAGTCTGCCGTCGCAGCCGCCTGATCGATATCCACCAAAGCCACGCGGTTGCTGGCCGCTACAGCGGAAAGCAGGTCATCCACGCCGGAACCGCTCACACCGGTTCCCATGTTGGCTAGCTCCATCAGGGCAGTGTCATACGGTAAACCACTCGTGGTAGAAAAATTTGTCCCGTTCTGGATGTTGTACTGCTGGATGTTTTTTAGTCCGCTGCTATACAAAATATCCCCCGCCGCACGTTCGTCCAAGCGGATGGGGGTATTTTTGAAATATTCGCGCAGGGTCGTTGTTGCTTCGTCCAGCGGTTCGGCAAAATCGCTGTCCTTCACAATTCCCATAGCAATGTCCTTTGCCTCGTCAGCCATGCTCTCCCGCGTCGCGCCGCTCTGTAGCTGGCCGTACAGGTCTTCAATGCGCCGGGTGTAAACGCTGCGTCTGTCCTTGCCGGTTATTGATTTTGCCCATTCAGCCACCGCTCCAGCGTCCGGCGCATCAGGGCCTTGTATTCCTCGTCCGTTGCCATCCGCGGTGCTACCAAGCCCTGCTGTACCAGTCTGTCCAGCAAGCCCGCTTCCAACTCCTCCGGGTTGCGGTTCATAGCCTGCGCCAGTGTCAGCGTTGAGGGGAACGTCTGCTCGAACGCCTGCTCCCAGGTTGTAATTTTGAACACCTCCATTTACTTCATTGTAGCCCGCGGCGCGTTGCGCGTCAATCGGCAAACTGTCCGAATTTTGCAAAGCGAGTTTGGCTTCATCTCCGATCTCCTGCTGGCGCTGCAACACGGCGCGGCGCAGCTGTTCGGCTTCTTTTTCCTGCGCGCCGTTCAAATTGACCTGCCCGCGCAGCTCATCCAGTGTATTCAATGCGCTGCGGTTTGCCGCGTCTGGCGTGTTCATCTGCTGTATCTGTGCGGCAAGCCCGGTTGTGCCGTTGGCTTCCGGCTGCACAATGTTTCTTGCCGGTGCGGCGCTTTGCACATCCTGCACGGCATTGTCTGCCTGCTTCAAAGCGTCCTGCGCGGCATCCCCTGCCGTGCCTTTCAGCCTGTTGAACAACGCCCCGCCAATTTCCGGCAGCGCGTTCATCGCCACATTCCCAGCAATGTTCTTTGCGGTATTGCCTGCTATCTTGCCGGGCGTCAGGGCTTCGTCCACCGTCTCGCCGTTCGCAATGGCCTGCTGCTGGTCGCTGTAGGTGCTCAAATCATCCGCCAGCGTTGGTAAGGTGTCCAGCGCCAGATCAGCGGTCGTGTCGGTCAAAATGCGTCCCAGTGCATCACCGGCACCCGCGCCCAGTACATCCCCCAATACAGGGATTTTCTGTGCCTGCCCAACAACGGCATTCCCCGCCTTGCCCATCGTCTGTGCAAGCGGTGTGCCCTCCATAGCGGTGTTGAACAGTTTGTACTGCATTCCCTTGCCGACAAGTGTGCCTGCAGCCGCCGCCAGCGGATCATAGCTCTTTGCGCCCTCAATCGCATTGCTAAGCTGCGGCAGCTCGGCGCCGGTCGCATTCGCAATGTCTGTCAACTTATCCACGCTCTTTGTCAAAAACGGTACACTGTCATACAGCCCGGCTGTAAAGGCCTGCGCAGTCTGCCCGGCACCATTCATCTGCGCTTTTCCCCGCAAGGCGCTATTCTGGTTCAGCTCGGCATTCATGGCAGCCGTCTTTTTTGCGTAGTCCTCTTGGCTCAGGCCATCTTTGTTCGCGGCAGTCTCAAACACCCGTTTCAAGCCTCTAAAACCGGTGTTCTTCGTGCTTTTTTCGTACTGGTTCACCGCCGCCACTTCGGCAGTCGTCAGTTTTCGACCCGGTGCGGCAAGCTCGGCGCGATAGCCCGCATCCGTCTGCAACTTTTTCAAGGCTGCGGCGGTGTCCTCCTGTCGGCTCTTGTAGTCGTTACGTTTGCCTTTTGCAGCCTGCGTCTCTTCCGCGCTGGGGGCGCCCCCTGCGGCGGCGTAACTGCTGCCGATAACTTTCCCGCCACGCGTTACAGCACGGCTCTGCGCGGGCTGTGCGGCGGCGTTACCGGCGTTCTTCTGCTCTGCGTAGCTCTTGCCAACAGCCTTTCCTTTGTTGGCTCCGGCATTTGCGGCAGCTTGCTTGTCTTTAAGCATCTGCGCAGTTCGTTCTGCTTTCTGCTGGGCGCGGTCCTTGATGTCAGCCTTTTCCTGCTTGCTGCCATCGTAGCGGGCGCGGGCGCTTGCATTGCGATCTGCATTTGTGCGTTTTGGGTCGTAGTTGCCACTTTTATTTTTTGCTGTGTCGGCGGCACTTGCCGCACTGTCTTCCCCAAACAGTGCATCCATTGCTGCCCCTGCATCCTCGCTGCTTCCGGTGCTGCTGCCAGCTTTCCCGCTTCTGCTTTTCCCGCTTCCGCGTCCGCTCCGGGCTGCTTTGGCCGCTGCCGCCGCTTCTTTCTCTGCCTGCTTTTCGGCATACTGCTGTGCCTTTTTTTGCTGCTCATACAGGTCGTTTGCTTGTTTGAACTTGGCTTGCGCAAGATTCATCTGGCGGTTCAGCACATCATTGTTCAAGCTGTTTTCTAGGCTGGCACCCTGCACAATGTTTTGCAAAGTGTCGCTGAACGTATTTTTCAGTACAGGCAGGGTCTTGTCGGTCGCATTCAGCAGTGCCGCGCCTTTTGCCCGCGCCGTCTGCGTTTTGTTCTGGCCCTCGTTTACCGTGCTGGCTTGGGCGTTTTTGTACCGGTTCAAATATGCGTTCAACAGCGCATCTTCCCGGTTGCTCACTTTTGCCATCTGTCAAGACCTCCCATATACAAAAAGTGGTGGGGCGGCTTTCCCTTTACCGCCCCATTCCCTTATTCGTAGCTGTATTCCCACTGCCCGGTGCTGGTGTTGAACTTCTGCTGCAAGCGCGGCATACTGGCGGCCATGTTCGCGTAACCCTGCATCAGGCTTATCAAGTTATTCGCGTTGTTCGCCGTCAGGTTGCTCAAATTCGTCTGGTACTGGCTCAAATCGGCTGCGTCGCCGCTGGCGCGCTGGTTTTCCAGCTGGGCCATGTTGTTATGGTAAGTGTTCAAAAGACTTGCCAGCTGGTTCTGTCGCTCGGTTTCCAGTGCGTTGCGGCTGTTGTTGTAGTTGTTCAGCATACCGGCTGTCGTGGTCTCGCTTGCACCGCCGTTCAGACCCTGCGCACTAAGCTGCTGTGCAAGGTTGCGCTGCTGCAGCATGCGGTTAATGTATGCTTGCTGCAGGGCGCTGTCTGTGGCGCTGTTCAGCTGGTTTTGGCCGTACTCATAGTTGGTTTTCTGCTGTGCAGCACTGCGCTGGTAGGCTTCTTCACGCGCTCTGCGCTGTGCCTCCTGCGCGGCTTTCATCTGCTCTTCTGCCCGGCGCTGGGCTTCCGCCGCCTGTTGCTGGGCGGCCTGTAAGGCGCTCTGCATCTGGTTCACGTAGCTCTGCATATAGTCGTTGTTCTGCTGCGGTGCGCTGTAACTCTGCTGCGGTGCGCTGTACGTGGGTGTGGATGCCACCGTGGCCGGGGCTCTGTAGCCGCCGCCAGTGTAGCTACCGCCAGCACCGGGTTTCGGTGCTGTCTTAGCTTTCTGCCGGTTTAGTTCTGCGGCCTTCGCAGCGTTGACCATCGGATTAAAATTCGGATTTGCGTTCATCCTTTGTATCGCTGTGTTTCGTTTGTTCCGGCTGTTGTTCCCATTAAAGCTGTCATGCATATTTTATCCCCCCTTTCGCTCGCTCTGTGTGCCAAAATAAAAAGCCACGACCATTGTTACAATGGTCATGACCGTGTCTGGCTGTAATTTGCTCTGCAATGCCATCACGGCAAAAACCGCAACAACCACAAGCGTCACAATGGTTTTCACCTTGATAAGCGCTGCCAAATTTTTCAAAAAATCACCCATAGATATGCACCCTCTTTCAGCCAATCAGATGCTTCTGCAAGGCTTCCTTTGCTTTCTGCATCTGGTCAAGGTTGTTACCGTCAAGGTTGTGGTCAAGCATGGCAAGCAACGCCTGCATGGTCACGCGCTGCCCCTCGTCCATGCGATCAAGCCGCAATTTGTCGTTTTTCAAAAAGCCCTCCATAGCGTTCACCCGCGCTTCTAACTGGGTAATGCGTTTGTCTTGGTCGGTCTTCGGCTTTTTTATGGCAGTGATGACTTTGCTTATGGCCACGCCCCCGGCATACAGCCCGGCAGCAGCGCCCGCCGCGTAAATCAAAAACGCCCAAGCATCCGCAAGCGTAAACGAGAATACGTGCTGCATCGGCATCACACCTCCGCCCATTTAGATTTATACAGCCCCGCATCCGTCAGGCCGCGCTTCTTGCACAGCAAGTAGATCGCATCCGCATCCCCCTGCGATACCGGCCCTACCGTGATGACCTGCAGCTTGTTTGCAGGCTTGTCCACCGCAGGCAGGGCTTTGACCAGATGATTCAAGTCAACCACGCCGGTGATGCCTGCAACGCTGCCCCACCCGTACTGGTGGATGTAGCGCGGCAGGCTCGTGTCGTAGTTGGCGCGGGTGTCGGCCAGCCAGCCGATGTAATCTTCACACAGATAGGTGTAGTCGATGTTCGCAAGCGCGAACGCTGTGAAGGTGTAAATGCCAGCCGTGAATCCGTGCGTCTTGGCCTTTTCGCAGAACGCCATTGCGATTGCCGTGCGCTGGTCTTTCGTCAGGTTGTCGGCGCGGCCATCGTGCGTCTCGTGGCTCCACTCTGCATCGAAAAACAGCGGGTAGCCGGTCGGTGCAAGGCTTGCGCAGAAATCAGCTTCCTCGCAGGCTTCGTCCACTGTGATGGCCTGTGAGAAGAAATAAAAGCCGAACAGCTTTCCGTTTGCTTTCGCCCCTGCAATGTTGGCATCGTACTGCTCGTCCTTTATCAGCTTTCCGCTGCCGTAGCCGCGATACCCGATGCGAACAATGGCGCGATAGGGAACTTTTGCCCAGTCGATAGCGCCCTGATGGTGGGACACGTCGATGACGGTTTCCCCGCTCTCTGTCGGGGCGGCGCCCTTCGCCGTGCCATAAATGCCCACGGCATTGTCGCAGCCTGCGTAGGCAGTCGGGTCAAGGCCTGTGCCGGTCGCTGTGGCGCGCACCTCAAAATGGCAATGCTTGTAGGGCGGGTTGGCCTGCGCGGCGTTGCCTGTGTTGCCCATAACAGCCAGCGCATCGCCGCTGCTGACCCGCTGCCCCACCTTGACGAGCAGCTGCTTGCAATGGCAAAAATACAAGTAGTTGACGCGGTCGGGCGTCTGGTTGGTGTCCAGCTGCACGCAGACGTACCAGCCCCACTCCCACGTTTTGTTATTGTGGTTAGTGACCTGCCGCGCCGTCACAACCTTTCCACTGATTCGCTTGCCCTTATAGTACGGCATACGGATTGTCGCATCGTCCAGCGCCTCCAGATCAATTCCGCCGTGCCACGTCTTGCCGCCACCGCGCGTCCAGCCCCAGCGGGCGTAGCCGTATCGCACACGGGTGCGACCCTTAAAGATTCCGGTTTGTTTCAATTTTTTGTCCTTTCTCCCCGCAGGGGCGGGGCAGTTAGTCTGTTGTTATGTAGGTAGCCTGAAAGTACCCATCTTTGTCAAATCCACGTGGCGTTTGAATGTGCCCATCCTCATATAGCCATGCAATGCCAATGACTAGGCCACCGAAATTAAAGCACGGAACGGCGATATACGAGCTATTGTGTTTTGGAAGGCCCGTAACAATAGTTTCTTCTGAACGAGACGTAGTGCATTTGATACGAAAATAAAGCTGTGCCACCTTGCCCGTGATAGTCGCGTTCAAATCAGTTAAAATGTCGCCAGAGTTGGCAACCTTAACGTTAGAGCTGCAGTTTATTGTAGATACCATACTTGCCACCGCTGCCGGGCTGGCCGCCCAGCCGTCCGCAGCAGTCTTGCTGGAATCTGCCGTATCGCTCACGCGCACGTCACCGGGCAGGTCAGCCCCACCGAGAAGCTGGTAATAGGGGTTGCGGGTTGCACTCATACCGCCACCCCCTTCGAGGTCAGCCCTGTTTCGTCCCACTCGATAATGCCGCCAATCGGCACATACGGATATTTATACGGATTATCTACCATTACTGGCTCACCTCCAAAACAAACACCGCCGCACTTGTCGGCGCACTGTTCGCATAAAACTTAACCACACCGGCTCCGGGTTCCAGCGCGGCTACCATCCGCACCGCATCCGTCATTCTCGTGTGGTCGGATATGGTAATCCGACTGTCTGCCGTAACACCTGCCACTGTGACAGTGGCACAGGTGTTGTAGCTGCTTGTGCCGCCGTCATCCCATGATATTGTGTAATCGCCGCTCGTCCAGTCGCTTACCGCCACCGTTATGGTTTTGTAGCTATGCTCGGTTTCCGCGCCCACATCCTCCGCACTCAGCCATACCGATTCCCCGGTCTTGCCGTTCACGTTCTGAATAACACCCGGATCGCCTTTCTCCCCCTGCGGGCCTGTCGCGCCGATTGGGCCTTGCTCACCTGCCACGCCCTGAATGCCCTGCGGCCCTCGCTCGCCGGTTTCTCCCTTTTTTCCTTGGATGCCCTGCGGCCCTTCCGGGCCAACTTCACCCTGCGGGCCAGCTGGGCCTGTCTCACCGGTAGCGCCTTGCGGCCCCTGTGCGCCCTGCGGCCCCTGCGGACCTTGCAAACTGCCGATTGGATTCCATTTCTTGGCGTCAACGTCCCAAAGGTACACAACGTTGTCGGTCTCGCTGCCCACCGCGTAAGCGTCGCCCTTGTTGCCGGTGGGGTGTGCCCCTTCCAGCATCGTCAGGCTGTTGTAGCGCCCCAGCACAACAAAGCTCGTGCCGTCTGCGCCCTTTTCGCCCTGCGGTCCCTGCGGCCCTGTCGGGCCTGTTGCGCCGGTCGGTCCTTGTGCGCCGGTCAAGCCCTGCACGCCGCGCGGGCCTTGAATCCCCTGCGGCCCCATGGGACCAATATTGCCCTGTGCACCTGCTGGCCCCTGCGGGCCTACCGGGCCTTGCGGGCCTTGTGCGCCGGTATCACCTTTGCGCAGTGCTATCTGTGTCACGCCACCATTGTCCGTCACGGTCGCGCCCATAAACTGCATCCGGCTCCGCTGCGGCATTTCTTCGCCGCTATCGTCCAGTATCAAATGACCGCTGCTGCCGGTAGCCTGCCATGTCTTGCCGTCGCTACTCGTCTCAATGACCCTGTCTCTGTTCAGCCGGATATACAGGCAACCGCCCTCATTGTGGGTGCGGTTTTCCAGCGCCATTTCGTTCAAGGCCGTCACAAGCTGGTTGAAAATCGGCACAATGACTTCTCGCGGGATTTCGTCCATGACCCGCTGCATCTCTGCTGTGCTGAATCCCGGACTGTCCGGCTTGCCAACGTTGCCCTTGCCGCTCAAATCGGCGGGTAATATTTCTCTGAATGCCATTTCCTCACCCCTTAAAGTTTCCGTTTTCCACAAATTCTGTGGCAATCTGCATCAGGCCAAAAGGCTGGTTCAGTTCCTCGTTCATAAATCGGAACCGCGCCTTGTCCACCCGCTTGATGCGTATTTTGTTGTGCAGCGTTCGCGCCGTCTGGTCGTTGGAGTAGGTGAACTGGTGGTACACCAACTGTGAATAGGTAAAATACCGGCCGTGCAGTCCATCCTTCCATATCTGGCTCCAGATACCACGCTTCATGGCAAACACTGTCACGCTCGTGACAACACTGGGGGCCATTTGCAGCGCCAGATAGCGGAAACTTTTGTTCTTGTAAAACAGCGCCCCCATCAAATCGGGAGTCTCCCACGCGGCGCAGATGGCCTTGCCGTCGTCGTTGTAGCTTGTCAGCGCTTCGGTGTCGTTATAAAACCGATAAATTTTCCCATCGGCAGAGCCAAAATACAGCCTTGTATCGTTCACCCACATGACCCGCGCCGGGATATTCGTCTCGTAAAAACAAGCGTATTGCCGGGTGGAATACGGCTCATTCTTGTTTGCGCCTAAATTCTGCTGCCCGTCCAGCACATAAGCAACGCCGTTCAGGCACAGCCAGTACATATCCTTGTATACACAGGCGTAGGCATCGCCCTTTCCTGCTTCGGTCAGCAGCTTGCCGTTCATGTAATAACTGCGGTTCTGGCTGAATCTCTCGCCCACAATGTCACTGGGCGTGATTGCATAGATGCCTAAGTTCGTCAAAAACATTGGCTCGTTCGCGCAGTATGCAAAACTGTATTTGGCGATTGCGCCCGGTCCTTGGATCGTGTTCGTGACAGGGAACGCCGGTTCATTGTCCACTAAATTGCCCTGCCGGACAATTACGTTTCGGTCTGTCTCGTTCTCGTCCTTGTGCGCCGCAATGCGGTTCTCAATGATGGAATATCCCATGATGGCGCTTTTCTCTGTGCCAACCTTGCTGTACCCTGTGTCGGGCCAGTATGTCAAGTCATACTGCCCGCTGTACCAGTCTTCGTTTGGATAGTCCGGATTCCCGCTTAAAAACAGGCGATCTGTCGCACCGTTCACGCCGAACAAAATGCCGATATTACATTTGTTGATTCTGTCCGCATAGCCTTTCACGGTACGGCTTGCGGTGATTTCAATGTTATCCTCACCGGTAACAGGGCTTTTCCCCGGCGCAGTGTTGAACGTTACCACCCCCGTTGACGCGTTGCAGCTGTATCCGCTGGTCATCGTCTCCCAACTGCCGCTGCTCGTCAGCTTGCGCACCGTCACATTGGCGCTGTCCAGCCCGGAAAAACTCAAATGGTACTGGGTGCTGGTTCCGTCTGCTGAAAAAAGTTCCTTGAACTTCGGTTGTAGCAGGTTCAACGCGTCATACTGCTTGCCGCCGCCGGACGGGGCTTTTGCAATCGTCAGCGTCGGGATGCGGGCATTGTCGCTCGCTTTCTTGATGGTACTGCCGTCATAGACCAACAGGCATTTGCCGTCGGCAATATACAGCTTATCGTCCATCTGCCAACTGCTGCTCCGCGCATCGGCCATCCCGGTATAAATGGCAGACCCGATGTCGCTGCCACTCGTCGGTTTCAGATACAGCGCCGTGCCCGCATGGATCAGCGTCTTGTCTTTCAGGATATGGCAGCCGTTGATGCGGGCAGGGTAGGTGTACAGCTTTTCATATCCCATTCGTTTGCGGACTTTGCCCGGTTCCGAACGGATAATGTTCTGCGCATTGGGGCTTTGGCTTGTGCTTACGTTGGCCGTGTTGCTCGTGTAGTCGATGCCCAGCAGCTTGTCAATCACCAGCTTGGAGCGGCCGATGGGCGTCGGAATACTGAATGTCGCCATCCTTACCACCACCCTGTATTGCTGGTAAATTCCTCTTTCGTCACAGCCTGCGGGTTGCGTAGCCGTTCAAAAGCGGTTTCAAATTCGTTGCGGTAGTAGGTCGCCACCGTAATGTCATCGTCCTTGTACAGCTGGCTTGCCATGTATAGCGGCAGCAGTACAACCGCGTCATCTGGCAGGTCAATCACTGTGTCGTCGGCGGTGGTCAGCGTCAGCATCTCTGGCTTTGCGTCATAGAAAAACTCAAACTCTCCCGCATAGCTGTCCGGAAATACCAGATACTTTCCGCCGTACAGTACAATGCCGCTTACTGGTGCGGGCGTTCCGTCGGTCATCTTGTAGATTTCCATGACTCCAATGCGCCAGAAATTGGGCACCGTCTTTTCCAAGTCAACGGTCAGCGGCACGTCCGCTTCTTTGGTAAAGCGGCAACTCTTGCGCAGGTATCGTCCCGCCGTGCACAGCATTTCAATGGCTTCGTTGGCGGCCTGCGGCATGGCGTTCATGTACTCTTTGTTCGACTCATCCGGGTTCGTGATATCCGTTCCGTCAGAACTGAACATTTTCTGTAAGGTCGCCAGTTTGATTTCCTTCCATGTCAACCGCATTCACCCCCTGTGTCATCTGCCGCTGTGCTTCCAGCTGCTTGTTGATATCTTCCAGCACCGTTGCCGCGTAAGGATATCCGGTACTCTTGTTCCATGTCCAGTAGGTTCTGGCGCTGTTCAAATCGCCGATGGGGCCAAAAGCGCCCGCTTGGAAATCCACCTTTGCCATATCCCACAGCCGTTCACGGTTGCTGGCAAGGTTACTTGCCGGGTCTACCTCAATGATAAATTCATCGTTCCAGTACAATTCCCCGGCAGCGTCCCGCTTCAAAAACTCCATGCGGTCAAAGTGCCCGTACTGCTGTTCGCCGTCCACGTCGGTATCCGTCATGGGATACGGCTCATCCGCATACGCCAGCAAAAATTCAAACATCTTGCGGTACAGCTTGGCGTAGGCGTTGTTCTTCATCTCCCGCTTGGATTGCAAACGACCCGCGCTCTGGTTCGCGCTGAACTGCTTTGCACTGCCGGATGTCGCAGAACTGTCGTACTTGCCTTGGAACGCATCGGTGATGCCCAACGTCGATTTCGCCCAGTTATAGTTATATTCCAGCATATTCTGGTCGTTCTGCACGTTGGGCTGCACATTGAGGACATCGATCATACTGCGCTGGCTCGGATTCTCTATGCGCAGGATTTTTAACTCGTTGTCGTTCAGTTCTGCCTGCACGCCATCCGGCAGAATGACCCAGCTGCCGCCTTTCAGCAGCTTTTCCTGTATCTTCGTGCCGTATTTGTTGATAGCTTGCTGTTGGTCGGCCACAATGTCCACGTCCGATACGCCTAAAAACATATCCGATGCTGCAATGTTCACCCGCTCAATCAGGGGAAAACCGTGCGGCTTGTAGGCGGGTATCTCGTTGGCCTGCATCTCGCCGGGCATCAGGATAACTTCCCCGGTGTCATTGTCCAGCTGTACGCTGCCATTCGGGTTCATGATGGGCACATCCTCGCCCTGTACCTGTGCGGGCAAAACCTCACCGCTGCTCATCGTCACATCCTGAGTCAGGGTAAGCGTCTGCACGGGCTGTTCCTTGAACTTCTTATTCCCGCAAACACATACATCCCCCACCCGGCGGCGTCCGCATTTTGTGCAGACCTCCGCCGTTCGTGCGTAATAATCGGGGAAATCTTCCAACACTTGATTGCCTACCCAGCTAAACATACCCACTGTGCCCTTGTCGTGCTTGTAGTAGACAATGTTCTGGGTCACAACGCCGCTGTGGGTGCTGCCGTCGTCTCCGCCCCGTGCATCCGGCGCATCTTCGGTGTCGGTGTCCAGCTTAATGCCGTACCGCGTTTCCAGAGCTTCTTTGCTCTTGGATATCTGCACAAACACATAATCCATGTCGTCCAGCTTGTACACGCCCGGCTGGGGGATGACCTGCCGCGGGTGGCGCAACTCAATTTCTACGTCGCCAAGTGTGCAGTGATACCCCGCCGCCGGGTTCCATTCCACATGGAAAAAATCAGCCCCCTGCACCGGCACTGTGCGCTCGCTGCGGTCGTTCAGTTCGGTAAAGTGCATCCGTCGTGCCTGATTGCGCAAAAGGCTTTCCAGCTTGCGTGCCTTGTACTCGTCCTCCCGGTGGATGGCCGTCACCTTCGGCAGCGGATAGGTCGAATCCACTTGGCTTTCAATCAGCTCATAGATGATATTGCGCACATTGGTGGCGTCCTTTTTGGCTCCCTGTATTTCGTGGCTGCCGTAGTACATGGCCTCGCGCGTGCGCATCTTATCCAGCGTGCCGCTGTACGCAGATTTCGCGCTGGATAGCTTGCCCTGCCATTTTTCAAGGTCTTTTGTCTGCTTATCGTCTTTCTTCATATCGTCACTCCTGTGGGGTCATGCCCCCGCAAATGTGATAAAAAGTGCCCGCCGATTATGGCGGGCACTTGCATTACTTAACAGTTCGCTTTTTCCGAACTGTTGTCTTCTTCGTCTTTTTGGGCACGTTCTTTACGACTTCGCACTCATAGTTGCCACTTGCCAGCACCTTGCAAACCACAAAGCGGAGATTTCCGTCCAAAAACGTGTCCCCGACCTTCAATCCCTTCGGAACCATTGTTTCACCGCATCAGGTCAGGGTAGTACCAGCAGCAGCGCCGCCCAAAATAACGTGCCGCCAATCGCCAAATCCGGCGCTGAAACGGCCACGGCAGGAAGTGATCAAATCCTGCGTCAGCGTGTCCACATTCTGGAAGGTCTCCATCGAGGTACGGTCATAAAACACGTTGCCCAGCAGGTCTTTGTTGGCCTGAGAACTCATGATGATATAGGGGTTGCTTTCCTCTGCAGCCTGCCAATGGTGGTCAACGATCAACTTCCACATACCCTTGTTGACGTTCACATCATTGAAGTTGCTGCCGACCTGCTGGTCACTGTTGGCGATTTTCTTCGCCAGCACGATCATATCGGGGCGGTTGGCAGGCAGGATAATGGTGTCGAACACATAGCCCATGTGATTTCCGGAGGCATTCATGAAGTTGAAGCCGACATTCGCCAGCTTGTTCAGCATCGCGTCATCGGTGCCCAGCGCATTGGTAAACACATTGCTCTGTGCAGCAACGCCGGTATTACCGGTATGGTCTTTGGCGAACAGGGCTTTGCCGTCCGCAGTGGTGGAATCCAGCCCGGTCTTTGCGCCGTAAGTAAAGGTCGCGGCGGCGCTGGTCAATGCGCTGGAAGCAAACACAGCACGGCTGCGCTTGTAGGCACGCACATAGGCTGCAGCGCGGGCAGCGGCCATATCGAACTGGTTGTCTTCGATCATCGTCTTGGTGATGCGGAACGCCTTCTTGAACTCAGAATGCTGGATAAGTTTGGGCTCCACCTCGCCGAAATCATCCAGCGGGCTGGACGCACCCTCATCGACCAGATCAAAGTTCGAGAAGGTAGACATACCTGCGATCTTCTCGCCGAAACGCTTGGACTTCTTGACATTGAACAGCGCTTTCACAAGCTCGTCATCGTTGTTCTTCTCGTTGTCGGTGTCTTTCATTTTCATGGTGAGCAGGTCAGCCCACTCATTCCAAAAATCATTGGCAAGGCCGCTTGCCTTACTAAAAATAACTGCCATAGTCAGTCTCCTTTACACAAAAATCAAATTGAGTTGTAGAGCTTCTGCAGCTCCTCATCACTCTTGTCCGGGAAATACTCATGCGCTTTTGCAAGCATCTCGCTGCTCATGGTCTTTTCCTTGCCCGGCATATTGGCACCGCCGTGCGCAGCAAGGTGCGTCTTGCCGCGTGCCGCGTTGATAGCCGCCTGTCGACCTGCCGCCGTGCTGCTCTGTACGGCCTTGCCATAGTTGACCGCCTTGTAGGCCGTCACCATGTCCAGCCCCTTGCTCTGCACAAGCTCGACGATTTTGTCAAAGTTTTCGAGTTTGGCAAGGTCGCCGGTCGTTTTTAGGCCGGGTTCCAGCCGTTGCAGCTCGGTAAAGTCGCGCTGAAAGGCCGCCTGCGCCTCATCGTTGACGCGGGCGTGTTCCAGCTCCTCCACGCGGGCATTCAGCCGTGCTTTTTCCGGGTCGTTGTCCAGAATGCGGCGCAGCGCTTCCCGCTGCTCTGCGCTCTGGTTTGCGGTAGCCTGCTCGATGGCACGCTGCCGCTGCATCTCTGCCTGCGCATCCATCGCCGCAAAATAGTCATCTGCGCTGCGGATGGGTGCGCCCGTCTTCGGGTTTTTGTAACCGGCAAAGCGCTGTGCAAAACGGCGGTCAATGCGTTCCTGTGCTTCCCGCTCGCTGCGCCTGCGCGCGGTCGCCCATACGTCGTTGGAAATTTCCGGCTCAGGCGGTTCTGCCTCCTGTTCGGGGGCATCCTCCGGCTGTTCCGCCGTCTCTACAGCTTCCTCGTCGGTGTTGGGTTCAATCTGGTCGGCTACGCCAGCGGTCACGCCGATTTCGTTTTCATCAAACATGGTTTCCTCCGCGTACAACGCCCGCCGGCTAAAAATTTGTATAAAAAAAGCGCCTACCATCTCTGGTAAGCGCTTCTTCTATCGTAGTTGTAGGGGGCGGCGTCCTCGACGCCCCGCTCCTGCCTTCCCCTGTGGGGCTACGCCCGCAGTGTATCGCTATTGCCCTGCTACCCCTTGTGCCCCAACCGGGTTATTCTCCTTCACGGCGACCGGGTAATTCACCCGCATCACCGCAACGTCGGGGGCTTTTTCCCCCATTACGTGCCCAAAATCAGGGCACTGCTTGTTTCGGCAAATGAATTTCAGCACTTCGTGCTCGGAATCAGTGCGGCACTCTATGCCGCAGGTCTGGCATCTCATGCAGGGCTCCCCCATTTCTCAATCAGCATTTTGCGGTCACTAGGGCTTGCGTTCTTGTAGTCCTCGTACATATCCGCCGTCCACGGCCGCTTTTTGATATTCACCGGCTTTTTTGCCGGGCTTGTCCACCAAACGCAAAAATAGCGCAACGCATCAGGAAAATGCGTTAATCCGTGCGGATTCTTCGCATACACATCAGGGTTTTTATCATCCTTCTGTATCTTTGTCAGGCAAGTCCACAACTCGCCCGGCTTGTAGAACGTCAGATACCCCTTCCCTGTTTTTTCGTCCTTGCGTAGCCATTGTTTCATAGCCGCACACCCGGCAGGGAAATCGCGGGAACTTTGCACCAGCGGCAGATGCGTTTCGCTGAACAGCTGCGCACGGCTCTTGCCGCTCTCCTGACTTCGGTTCCACAAATCAGGCGGCGCAAGGTACATATCAATTTCCTCGCCTTCGGAATCTCGCAAAATCAGGTCTGCCGCTTCGCCTATCGTCTTGTTCGGCCCGCCGTCCACCCGGTACACCGTTGCATGGTTGTTCGGGTCAACGGCGATCCAGATAGCCGCCAACATATCAAGGCCGTAGTCAATCGCCACATAGCGTCTAAGCGGCCCTGTGGGAGGTGCATCGACCAAGTGGGTATCTTTATCAAGCTCACTAAAAAAGCGCCCTCCGGGTGCGGAGAGCGCTTCTTCCTCTGTTGCAGGGTACTCCTGCATCGTTTTATCCTCACCCAGCGCAGCGACCGTCTGTGCGTACCACTTCTCACTGCGGCGCGGGTCTGTGCTCCATGGCAAAAACAGCTTGGTAAAGCCGTTGCCGGGGTTCGTATAGATTTCCTCAAACAGCGTTCCCAGCTTGATAGTAGACAAGCCAATGACCCGCCCGCCAAACGGTCGGTTGATAACCGGGTATGCCGCCTGCCAGATTTCCTCTGCGTACTGCTGGAACGCCCATTCGTCTATCACGATCAAGTCGGCAGTAAACGAACGGCCAGCCGCCGGGCTTGACGGAAACGCCTTGAACACGCTCTCCGGGCCGTCCGGCCACATCACAACTACCTGCATCGTGCTTTTGTAGAACACCGGCCCTGTCCACCCCGGAATACTGCCGCCCGGCGTGTCCACCTCGCGGATAAATTCTGGCATATACCGCAGAATCACCGCCAGACGTCGCACAAGCTCTTTGGCCTCGTCCTCAGACCGGCTCAAACCAATGGCAGTCCGGCCTGTGTTCAGTGCTACAAGCCGCGCCACTTCCACCAGCGCCAGCCAAGTAAACCCCAGCTGCCGCGCTTTCAGCACGCACACAAGCCGATTTCCCGCAAACACAATCAGGGCTTTTTTCTGCCCATCCCACAGCGTAAACGGCTGTATCAGCTCGTCAGCGTCCTTGTCCTCAATGTGGCAGTACGTCTCGCAAAAATAAACGGGGTCTTTGCGGCACGCTTCCCGTTCCAGCTCTCTCGCTTCTTCCAGTGTCACCGCATCACCCCGCCCTACTTTTTCTTGTTTGCAAACGTAAAAATAATATTGTCGTCCAACAAGCCGCACCATAGCAAAAGCGCGGCCCACCAAAACGGCATTTTCAACAGGTATGCCACAATTACACAAAGTACCAACATAGAAACTCCCAACTTCCCCATACCCGCCCTACCGGTTTATGCTATGCCGGTCTCACCCGTTGCGGGTAGCAATTCCGCAACGCTTTTTTTTGATTTCCTCTATTTATATCCCGCATAGGAAATCACAACGCGGCATCCAACCAGTTTTATATACCGTCTGCTGGTTTACGGTCTCTGCTTTGATGTAATGGGTTTCGGCGATGCGTAACTGCGTCAGTAACGGAGTCCGCACAAGCAGATGCCGGGCAGACTTTTTCAGGCTCTCGAAGTCCCGTTGCGGTCTGCCATCGCGCCGCGCTCCTGATCGGCTTGCCGCTTTGCTTACAGCGTTTAGGTTATCTATCGCGTTTTGCCTGCGCCGGGCTTTCACCGGTGGGAGCGACCCAG
>ERZ1034917.555-NODE-555-length-33382-cov-12.183095_pt1 | contig 33382 bp, 26 predicted proteins | sample MGYA00520605_ERZ1034917 | MGnify/ENA primary metagenome ERZ1034917 (study PRJEB33766, sample SAMN09781784) | gut metagenome | biome: gut microbiome | host: Homo sapiens | place: Madagascar | study: EMG produced TPA metagenomics assembly of the PRJNA485056 data... | reverse complement strand
CAATTTATTACAACTTTTAGACGATTTACAGATGGGCTTCACTGGTGGCATACTTGTCAATTGTGCGGGGGTAAGGAATGCCCGTTCCGTTACAAGGCTCCGCCTGCATCCAATCCGCACTACCAGCTTGCAGAGAAAGACATGAACCGTTGTGTCTTTCATTCCGATGCGGATATTTTCAATATCCAGAGCATTACTGTGACATTCAGTGATGGCACACAGGCGATCCATACCCTGATTCCATATACCGGAGGCGAGGCGCACCGCAGTGTTTTCATCCACGGGACAGAGGGCTTTCTCCGTGCTTTTCAGGGAAAAGCTCCTGCTCACTGGAAGTGGCGCTCTACCGGGAATCCGGGATGCGGCTGATTCCGGTTCCCCTTGACGCAGATGCAGCGGACGGTCATGGCGGAGGTGATGCGTTCATCCTGAATGACCTGTTCGACTGCATCGAAAATCACCGTCATCCTGAAGCCACGGTCTATGACGGACTCCGTGCGTCGCTGATCGCGTTTGCCGCTGATGAAAGTGCCCGCAAGGGGGAAAGTGTGGACCTGATGCCAAAACTCGCAGAAATCCGCTGAGTGTTTTCAACTGTTTCCCAGTTTTTCCCATGCCAGGCAGGTTACGTTCCCCGCAGAGTCCATCAGTGCGATTTCACCGGCAATGTCCCAGGCAGGCAGAATATTGACGACTGTTCCCCCCCCGGTATGGATTTGCTCCCATGCGTGGAAATGCCCTGCCGTTACGGAGGTGATGCCGTGTGCCGAACATTGAACCGCGCAGGATTCAAGATCGGCGCGCGGCAGATATTTTTTGTGTGCCATGTTACTGGCCTTGAGGGAGAGCCGGATGTGGTCCGAAACACGCGGACCGATGGTCGGAGCAAAGAGTTTCAACAGGAATTTCGTAACAAAATTGCGGATTGCCCCGCGCAGCAGCAGATACTTCCAGTCTCTCCTGTTGATGGTGTCTCCATGCACGAGCCGGATGGTTTGATTCAGATCGTGTTTTTGATCCGTCACCCATGAAAACGCGGTCCGATAGGTATCACTGACGAAGAATTCATGATTGCCTTCGATGAATCCGATTTCCATGTTTTTGGAATGGCTGCGGCACCAGTCGACAAACCGTTTGTGTTCCGGCATTTCATATCCTTTGAGTGCGATCCACAGCTCGAAAATATCGCCGAGGAAAAGAATTCCCGCCGGTTTCAGCGCCGCGAGACGATCCAGCATACGGAAGAAAATTTCCGCTTTTTCCGATCCGCATTGAATATGGGAATCCGCAATCAGAACATATTTGTCATGATAATATTTCATTCTGCTTTGATTCGCTCCACAAGCATCGGTATCATACGTTCGAATTCGACTCCGTATTGGACATGGTCAGGGGATTCCATTGTGCGGGCAATACATGCCACCGTGTAATCCGCAGCCAGTGCGAGCGCTTTTTCCAAAGAGAGACCGCGCACCAATGCTCCTGCCGCAGTGCTGGAAAAAATATCGCCGGTTCCGTGGAACGAAACATGGATGCGACGGTGGAAGTAATCGAAAAATTCATCCTTTTCTGCGTTGTAGCCCATAACGCCGAGCTCATTCGGGCTGAAACTGATTCCGGTCAGAACTGTATTTTTTGCGCCGAGCTCCGCAAGACGCTTCAGAAGGTCTTTGATGTAAGTTTCAGTGTAGCCGTTGCTCTTGTACGGGAGATCCAGCAGGAATGCCGCCTCCGTCAGGTTCGGGACAATGACATCGGCTTTGGCGCAGAGCTGTGCCATCGCATGGGCGAATTCCGGAGTGAATCCCGGATAAAGTTTGCCGTTATCCGCCATGACCGGATCGATAAATACGAGATTTTCAGGTGTCCGGAACTCGTCAATAAAACCGGATATGAGCTTCAATTGTTCGAAAGAGCCGAGATATCCGGTATAGATGGCGTCAAAGCCGATTTTTTCCGCTTTCCAGTGTGCCGCAATGGGGGCGATATCATCGGTAAGATCGCGGAAAGTGAAGTTTTTGAACATGGTATGCGTGGAGAGTACAGACGTCGGAAGTACGGCGCATTCGATTCCCATCGCGGAGATGATCGGCAGTGCTACTGTAAGAGAACATTTACCGACACAGGAAATATCTTGAATCGTTATAATTCGTTTCATTTTATCATCCTTTTTTGAGTCAGTAGTATTATATCACGCCGAGTGTTTTGATTCAACTCCATTCGTCTTTTTTAAGCGCAGGCGCAACAATAAAAAAAGCCAGTCGGTCAGGACTGGCTGAAAAAAACTAAAAAATGGTGGAGCATATTTATGCGAATCAAAACTTATTCTCCGTTTTTGTAACTCTTTGATTACCAAACATTCGCACGGGGACACGGGAATTAAGGCGAAAAATCGGGTTTTGAAACAAGCAAAAATGCTCTCCATTTATCAGAAAACAATACCTCGGACACCAAAAAGATCCCCGTAATAAGCAATTCCGCCGCCTGTCAAAATCCCTGCCATTTATAAAAAAATCTCCGATAAATCTTCTGAATAAATTTCTGCAAATTTTTCGCTAAAAACTATGAGTATCAACATAAATACTGGGAAAGTGTATTAAGAATGAATCTTATACACTTTATATATTTTTCTTAATTGATATTATTTCTGGATATTATTTACATCTGTAGTTTTAGCTGCTTCTATATCTCTCATAAAATTTTCCATATAATTCCAATCAGGTTCTCCATTTTTATCTGCGGGAAGTTTAATTAAATCATCTTTTAATTTTGTAGCTGTTCCCATGTCATTATAAACATATTTTGCAAACATAATTCTGATAGCAGTACAAATAAATTGAGCATTATATTTATTTAACTTTTTATTTCGAAGAATGAAAATGGATGATCCTGCGCCACCCCGCCCAAGAAAATCACTTTCTTGATAAAATGCCGAACCATCAACTGGACTTACTGTTATACAGCCTCCTGCATCAAGTTTTTCATTATTTTCTGGTGCTACAAAATTTTGAACTCCATTATTATAATTACCAGAGGCCACAAAAGGGATATCCCCATCAAAATATTTTGTCTGGACACGCGCCAAAGGCTTCTCTATAACAAACAATCCATCATTGTTATCATCCTTACCAATAATAAAATCTTTCCAATTACTTATATCTATTGAACTTTTATCCCGGGATATAGATATAGATATTTGCCCGTTCACTATATTGATTTTCCCTGAGTATAAAATATCGCACAACAATTTTTCTCCAAATGCCTTGACATCTACACCAGATTGGAACAATAGATAATCAACTGAAGTCTTCACAAAATCATTTTTGTTAACTTTGAATTCAATTTCTGGCATTTGATATGACAAATGCTCTTGGGGGTTAATCCACTGGATAGTTTCATTACCTGCTTGTTTTGTTATTATATCAATCCAATAGTTTTCAAGCTCCCCCCACTTTTCCTTTATATCCTGTCGTCCTTGATTTTTTACTGTCTCTAAGCCATCGTCTTCTATATAACATGCAAAAATCTCTTTTCCATTCTGAGGTATTCCTGAGTCAAAAATAAAAATAGATGTAGTAACTCCTGAAAACAATTTTTCTGGTAATTTTATAATTTTACAAATTCGATGTTTTTGTAACAATCTTTTAGGTTTTGCTTTACCTTCTTTTTCAAGTTTTTTATCTGGCAAAATAAAAGCGCATTTTGTGCCAGCCGGCACACTATTTAAAACATTTTCAACTATTGTAAAGCAACCATATTTTTTTTCAAAAGGAGGATTCATTAAAACTTTTGTAATTCCTTTTGATTGAATCCACGAACACGCAGTTTGCTTTCGTGAGTCTAATTGCGTTATATTTGTTTTTCCATCTTTGTGAATTAACATATTTGCACATGCCAAAGCAAATATCTCTCTGTCAAATTCAATTCCAAATAATTGATTCCTTTTAATATTTCTTGCCTTAGCTGTATTAACACCGCCAGCTTCTTTGATCATATTACACATAGCTTTTACAAGAAATGCCCCTGATCCACAAGCTGCATCCAAAACGATATCATTTTTATTAACTTCAATCAATCTATACATAAAAGAAGTTATGTGATCTGGTGTAAAAACCTGTCCAGATTCAGATTTCTTTTTATAACGATTAAATTCATTAAAGAAAATACCCATAACATCTTCTCCGTTCCAATAATCGGAATTGATGCTGTCTGAGATTTCTTCAACCCACTGAATAAAATTATTAATTGCGGCTTGATTATCTGTTGAATTCATTTTTATTTCACCATATACTTCCAACAGCAAATCAAGTTTTTGATTTTGTCTTTTATCTTCTTCGAGAGATGTGGAGAGAGTAGAAAGAATCGATGTATGAAAAGTTTTAAAATCCATTCCCGCGACAAGAGTAGCTCCATATCTTTTTGCAACTAATGCACAAGCCGTAAATACCATTCGATGATATAGATTTTTTATTCCAAAATCAAAGTGTAGACAATCATTGATTCGCTTGGTCAGTGTATATATTTTTTTCTTGTCAATTTTGTTTTTATTAAAAAGTCCGATATAGTATTCTTTGTTTTGCAGATCAGGTAACACCTGAATTTCTTTTCCATCAACGAAAGCCATTACTTCATGAAAATTATAAAGAATTCCGATGCATTTATTGTATTTTCTGGCCGCAATTCTTGTATTTTTCAGCAGTTCCTTGATGTGCTTTGTACCTAATGTCGTACTACTTGATTTTGTTTCTAGAATAATAGCAGGCAATGTTTGATTTTCTGGCAGATACCAACCATCCGGCTTGTCAGATACTCCATTAAATCCTAATTGATTAAATGTTGTAATCTGCCCAACCCCTTGATTTACACCTGCTTCAACAATATTAAAACCCAGAATTTTTTCTGCGATAGAGCGCACTTGATCTTCTGTTTTATTCATATCAACCTCATATTAAAGTTTTTTTACATTTTGCTTCTGATGTATATTTTTTTATTGTCTTAATGGTTCGTTTATTGCACAGGCACTCACATTCACATCTCTGATAAATTTCCGTAATGCCTTATTTTTAACTAAAGCCTCCACAATATCTTGGGCGACAGAACCACGCTCTGCAGCCGCAGCGTCGATCAATTCAAAACGCTGCGACTCATCCAAATTTAAAACATCGGCGATTTTTTCAAGTTGTGTCTCATCAGGGGGATTGTTTTTGCCTTTTTCAATGTTGGAGATATACATTGTAGTCTTGCCGATTGCTGCAGCAAGTTTTCTTTGTGGAGTTTTTCCCCGCAGTCTTTTCAAATATTCTCCAAATGTTTCTGCTTTCGCTGACATACCATACCTAACTAAATTAAATAAATAAATTGATTTGTTTATAACAAATATACTACCTCAAATCCAAAATACAAGCACTCATTTTTGAAAAAATCTCTTTTTATTGTCCTTGTTCAGCTTTTAAAGACAAGATGCGGTGTCACTGGTTTTATGGTTTTGAAAATGGTTGGAGTTTTGATTGGGCGGTAAATGGTGAGGATTTATGGCTGATTCAAAACAAAAGTGTTTAAATAGAATAGTCTTGGACACGAGAATCGGAGAGTTTTGATTCAGAGAAAAATGGTTGGGGATTTATTTTTTCTTCACTTGAAAAGCGAAAAATCAGTCGATTTTTAGCATAAACGCCGTGTCCCCGACAATCCCCAAACGGAGAATTTTGGCGGTTCTTGCGGAATCTCCGTTCTCCAAATTCTCCAAACAGAGAATTTAAAACGAAAAAACACCCGAGTTTTTCGGGTGCTTTTCTATACATAAGTCGTTGAATATCAACGAGTTAGAACAAGATGGTGGCAAGGACCGGGATCGAACCGGTGACACACGGATTTTCAGTCCGTTGCTCTACCAACTGAGCTACCCCGCCACTTGGCATTACTGCCGTTTGGGAATAGGTCTGTAAGATACATGGCGATCCGCAAAATGTCAAACTCAAAAGAGAAAAAATATCAAAAATATTTCAGTTGATCTTCTCACAATATGAACGCGGGATATGGAAAGCCCGGAAAAATCTGAAGCATGGGAGAACGGATGTCCTCATATTCCAAAAAATTCTCTGGAATGTGCTGATCAGGAAAGATTGTTGAAAACGGGATTTTTCAGAACAGGTCCGGTTTCGTGCTGAGCATCTTGCGGTAACTGTCGAAAACGCCGGCTTTCGATACAAAGCCCAGATATTTGCCGTTTTCCACGACCGGAAGGTTCCAGACGCGCAGACTCTCGAACAGTCTCGTGGCATCATGCAGGGAATCCGTTGCCTCAAGAGCCGGGCCTGTCGGGGACATGATGTCGAAAACCAGAACCATGTCATACAGTTCCGTATCCAGAATAAACGGGCGGATATTGTCCACACGCACGATACCGACGATTGCGCCGTCATCGGAAAGCACCGGGAAAATGTTCCGTTTGGATTTCATCAGAGCTTTCAGGAGAGTCCGCAAGGTATCCGTCTGTTTTACAGGGACATAATCGTTTTCGATCAGGTCGCGGAGCTGCTTGTGCATCATCATGACGGCATCGTCTTTCTGCTCCGGCGTGCCTCCTTTCATGACAATCATGGATTTATATACGTTATGTTTGGCAATGCGCTTGCTGATGAAGCTCGAAAGCGCTACGACGATCATCAGCGGGACGAACAGTTTATAGCCGCCGGTCAGTTCCGCAATCAGGAACATCCCTGTCAGCGGCGCGTGCATGACTCCGGCAAGGACGCCTCCCATGCCGACTGCGATGCAGTTGACCGGGTCAATCACGGTGATGCCTGTAAGGTTCAGGATTTTTGAAATGAAATAGCCGAGAAAAGCACCTATGAACATGGACGGTCCGAAAATACCGCCGTCGCCGCCGCTTTCGACGGACACCGCCGAAACAAACGGCTTGATGACGATCAGGAGTCCCAGCAGGATCACCAGAGTATTCGGTCCGCTGAACAGAGATGAGATCGGGCTCCCGACGGCGATGACGCTTTCCTTTCCGCGCAGAAGATCGGAAACATAGCCGTAGCCTTCGCCTTTCAGCGCCGGGAACAGCAGAAAGAAAACGTAGAGAATCAGGCAGCCGACCGCGCCGCGGATCCAGACGTTCTTATACTTTTCAAATTTTTTTGCCGTAATGACAGAAGTTCTGATGACGAAGGCGGAGACAAGCCCTGCGGCAAGTCCGATGATCACATAGTATGGAATATTGGTGACGGTCCATACGGTTCCCTCATTGAGCTGGATGAACGTATGCTGGTTGTAGAAGATTTCCGAAATGACTGCGGCGGCTGCGGATGCCATCAGGAGCGGCACCAATGCCGGAACCGAAAATGCGGGAAGCAGGATTTCGCAGGCGAAAAGGGCTCCCGCAACGGGGCTGTTGAAGATGGCGGAGATGCCGGCGCCGCCTCCGCACGCCAGAAGAAGCGTCCTGCTTTCGCGTCCGAGCTGGAGCACTTTCGCCACATTGGAACCGATGGCGGAACCGGTCAGGGCGATCGGTGCCTCAAGTCCGGCGGATGCGCCCATGCCGACCGCGAGTCCGCTGGTGATGATATGGGAATAGGTTTTGCTGCGCGGCAGGTCGCTGGTTCCGTTGGTGGTCGCCATAATGACTCCCGCCAGGCTTTTTTCATAAGGCCCCTTGTTGAAAAACAACCGGACGATCACGATACATCCGAAGATGCCGATTGCGGGAACGACGGGAAGAATCCACATCATCCACGGAAGGCGCTCGGCGAGCAGTCTTGCAAGGTCATGGCAGCCGTGTGCAAAGAGTTTCAGAAGTACTGCCGCGGTGCCGGAGATGACTCCGACGACAATGCTCAACAGAAGGATATAGCCTTTATCGCCGAGTGTGCGGTGGATCACTCCCATGAAGGAGTAATTTTGAATGAGCTCTTTCGTGAATAGAAGAAATTTCATGATGCCGTCAACGTTTTTTCGCTCCTATGGTGCGGATCTCGGAGATGAATTCCTCAATGTCCTTGAAATCCCGGTAAACGGAGGCAAAGCGTACATAGGCGACTTTGTCAAGCTGGCGCAGCGCCGCCATTGCTTTGGTGCCGATTTCGACGCTGGAAATTTCACGGTCATATTCTGTTTCGATTTCCATGACGATCTTCGAGAGAAGCGTATCAATCTGCTCCGGGCGGATATTGCGTTTCCAACAGGCTTTTTCGATCCCGCGGCGCAACTTTTCCCTGTCGAAATCCTCATGGGTGTTGTCCCGTTTCAGGACTTTCAGTTCCGCCTGAATGATCTCCTCGTAAGTTGTGAAACGGTGCCCGCAGTTGAGGCATTCGCGGCGTCTGCGAACCCCCGCACCTTCTTTGGTGGCTCTGGAATCCACTACTTTATCATCCTGGCAAGCGCATCTGGGACATCTCATATCCATACCTCCGCTTTTCTATGCGTTGAAAATCATGACTGCAAAAACTCTGCTGCAAGGCAAAAATGCTGACGGTTGCACAATTTCCTCATACCGGATTGGCGATGAAAGAATCGCCTCGGCATTTCTTCAGATAATTCAATGCCGCCACCTGCCCGGTCATTTCCAGATCGCCGCGGTAAACCGGATCGTGCCAGCCTTCGATGTCGATGTTCCCGCGATAGGATGCGAGGCGCAGTTCTGAAATGATGTCCGTCCAGTTGGAATCTCCGAAGCCGGGCGTTCTGTGCCAGCACGCCGCTTCCCTGCCGAGAAAACCGTGTTTCGCGATGACGTCGCGGCGGATTGTGGCGTCCTTCCCGTGGATATGGAAGAATCTTTTCCCCCATTCGCGGATCTGCGGAAGCGGGTCAATCAGCTGAACCATCTGATGGCACGGCTCCCATTCCAGCCCGATATTGTCCAGGGGGACGGCATCGAACATCAGCTCCCATGCATCGGGATTGATTGCAATATTCCAGTTGCCGGTATTCCAGTTGCCGCCCATCAGGCAGTTTTCAAAGGCGATTCTCACTCCTTTGGAGGCGGCGTATTCCGTCAGCGGGAGCCAGATTTCCCTGAAACGCCCGATATTGTCGGGAATGGATTTCCCGGTTTCGCGCCCGGTGAAACCTGTCACCAGATTGCTGCCGAACAGGGCGACGGTATCAATCGCGTGTTTGAAACACTGCCGCGTGTGTTCCGCTTCTTCCGTATGTTCCAGCATGTTTCCGAAGACGGAGATGTTGGATACTTCGATCTGTTTTTCCCGCAGGACCGGCATGACGGCATCCGCGAGTTTCTCCGGCTCAAAGCCGTTGAATTTTCCTCCGCCGTAGGTGAATGTGAAACACTCGAACCCATAGGGGATGATCTGTTCGATGTAGGAGGCGGCTTTTTCATTGGCCTGCACTATGGTGCCGATCTTGATCTGATTCATGCTGATTCTCCAAAATATCGTTGTGGCGCCTGAAATTTCTGTCTGCGGCTGAAAAGAAACGGTCTTCCTGAGACTCCTGTCGATTCTTTTCTCCTTTTCGCAGGACTTGCTTTCATAATGTTAAAACCAATAAAATATTAGCAGTTTGCAGAGAAATCAAGTCTAAGTTGTAAAATCATGCTGGCTTTTTGACGGATTCGTGTTACATTCCTTACTGTATCAAGTGTAAATTCAGGAAAAACAGGAGATTTGCAGTTATGAAGAGTTACAGAAAGGAACTGGTATTCAACATCCCCGGACGCAGGGGTTTTGTCAACATCACGCCGCAGATTCAGAAAGCGCTGGAAGAATCGGGCATCCGGGAGGGACTGCTTCTCTGCAATGCCATGCACATCACGGCGTCCGTGTTCATCAACGACGATGAATCCGGGCTTCATCAGGACTATGACAAGTGGCTTGAAAAGCTTGCTCCGCATGAGCCTACGACAGCTTATCTTCACAATCTGGCGGGCGAGGATAACGCCGACGCCCATATGAAACGCCAGGTCATGGGACGCGAGGTCGTGATTGCGATCACCAACGGCAAACTTGATTTCGGCCCCTGGGAACAGGTCTTTTACGGCGAGTTCGACGGCGGCCGCAGAAAACGCGCCCTGATCAAGATCATCGGTGACTGACCAATGGATTTCTGGAACGCCGGACGCATCATAGAACTGTTTGCCGAGTGCGGCAGACAGGCTCTTGAAATCAAGAAACATCCGAATGCCGCACTGAAATATGACCGGACTCTTGTTACGGATGCGGATCGAACCATTGAGCGGATTCTGGCCGCAGAGCTCGGCGACGAAACGAATGGAGTTTATATTCTCGGGGAAGAAACGCACCGTCAGAAAAGTTCGGACTACCTTGCCCGTGCTCTGACGGGGAAGACGTGGATCATCGATCCCGTGGACGGAACCGCCAATTTTGCGCATCAGCGCATGTTGTGGGGGATTTCCATTGCGTTTGCCGAGGGCGGCGTAATCCGGGACGGCGGCGTTTACATGCCGGAGCTCGGCGAAATGATGATCACTTCCGGCGGCAGGGCGTTTTATTCGCATGTGCCGGGAGTTCCCGACGCGGATTCCCTGCGTTCCAATATGAGGGAGATGGTTCCGCCGGAGATTCATTTTGACGATGCGGCTGTGATCAATCTTTCGCAGGCGATGGTGAAGCGCGGACTTTTCCGCGGCCCGAATCCGGTCATCGCCATCGGGACTTGCGCTTATTCCTGTGTGGAACTTGCGCTGGGCAAGGATGCGGCGTATGTCACGGGATGCAAAATCTGGGATATTGCCGGATCGCTGCCGGCATTGCGCATTCTCGGCTTTCACGGCAGGACTCCCGCCGGGGACGATCTGCTGAGCGGTGAAATCTGCGACAGGCTTTATGATCTGGATTTCGACTCGCCGCGTCTCTTTTCGATTCGCGGGCAGACTTTTCTCGCCTTGAACGATGAAATTATCAATGCCGTTTCCGCGCATTGCGAATTTCCCGCGAAGGCTCCGTCTTGAAAACGGAGGGTTCCGATTGTATAATAAAGCTTTTCATGAAACTGTAACGGGAGAACAAAAGTGCTTTTTATTCAGACATTATGGACCAATCCGGTTTATTTCTTCACCGTGTGCCTGATTGTGACTTTTTCGGTATGCCTGCACGAATATTTTCATGCATGGATGGGAGTCAGGGAGGGGGACTATACTCTTCAGGACCATCTTACCCTGAATCCGGTGAAACAGATGGGCTTCATGTCTCTGCTGATGATGGCGTTTTTCGGAATCGCCTGGGGAGGCGTTCCCGTGAATCCGACGCTGCTCCGCGGACGCTGGAGCATGTTGAAGGTATCCGTTGCCGGTCCCTTTGCCAACTTCGTGCTTTTCCTTGCCGGCGGCATTCTGCTCGGCATAAGCTACCGGGTTCCCGGGCTTGAGGAACAGGCAAGAACGATGCTTCAGCAGTTTCTGGCTCTCTTCGGCATTTACAACTTTGTTCTTCTCTCTTTCAACCTGATTCCCGCGCCGGGGCTGGACGGCTGGCATATTCTGGCGAGCATTTTCCCGAAATTGAACAGCGTATCCTCGGAAGTCATCAAGGGATTCATGCTGTTTATCATGCTTATCGCTTTTCTGGGAGTCAATTTTCTTTTTGTGATCGGTTCTCTGCTGGTATCCCTGATTGCACATCTGATCGGCGGAGGCGCATAAGATGCCGGAGGAGGAGAAAATATGGAGCGTGACCGAACTGAACGGGATCATGCGTGACATCGTCGACGGTTCGCTCCGCCCGATGTGGGTCAGCGGCGAGGTCGGAAACCTGACGCTTCACCGCAGCGGCCATGCTTATATGACATTGAAAGACGCTTCATCCCAGATCAAGGCGGTCTACTTCGGCGGCGCGAATGAATGCGCCAAACTCAAAGTGCGCGAGGGTTCCCAGATCGAAGCATACGGCAAACTGTCCGTTTATATGCAGCGCGGAGAGTATCAGCTCAATATCCGCAGTCTGCGCCCCATGGGGCTCGGCGATCTCCAGCGTCAGTTCGAACTGCTGAAACAGCGTCTTGCCGCGGAGGGACTGTTCGACGAATCCCGGAAAAAGCCGGTTCCATATATTCCGGCGCGCATCGGGCTCGTGACATCTCCCGACGGAGCCGCACTGCATGACTTTCTGAAAATTTCCCTTTCTCGTTTTCCGACGCTTGACATCAAGATTTACCCGGCTCCCGTTCAGGGCAGGGGCGCGGAACGCTATATTGCCGCCGGAGTGAATTTTTTCAACCGTTACGGAAAAGTGGACGTGATCGTGGTAACGCGCGGAGGCGGCAGTCTGGAAGATCTCTGGCCGTTCAACGAAGAAGTGGTGGCGCGTGCGATTGCGGCGAGCCGGATTCCCGTCGTGAGTGCGGTCGGGCATGAAATTGATTTCACGATCGCCGACTTTGCGGCGGATCTTCGTGCGCCCACCCCTTCCGGTGCGGCGGAGATGATCGTCCCCGATAAAGCGGCGCTGAATGAGACCGTGGATTCCATGCGGACCCGGATTCTCGCCTCGATTTCCCTGGCGTATGAACGTGCAAAGAGCCGTCTGGACTCCCTGATTTCCTCGGAGGCGTTGCGCCGTCCCTCCTACTTCGTAATGGAAAAGAGCCAGGAGATCGACACGCTTCTGAAAGATATGTCCGTCGCCCTGGACAATGCCGTGTCCGATGCGGATGCCCGGCTCCGCATGATGCAGGGGCAACTGAAAAGCCTGAGTCCGTTCAGCATTCTGAACCGCGGTTATGCAATGATCTTCGATTCCCGCGGCAAACCGGTCACGGACGCACTGGAAGCTCCTCCCGGAACCCTGTTGACCGCCCGTCTTTCCAAAGGTTCGCTCCGCATCCGGTCGGAGGGAGAGGAATTTGTAGGAAAGTGATGTATACCGTTTCCGGCGTTGGTATGCCGAAAGTAAAAATATCTGATTTTTTACTTTCGGCATCTTGACAATTCGGCTTTTATAGATTATAATTGGTAATATTAAGTTTACCAAGAGAAGGTTTTAACAAATGCCGAAGTCCAAACAGACACAGCTTACGGAGCCGGTCAAGAATTATCTGAAAATGAGAATTGCTGAAAGCGGGAGCAAAACCGTGCCGCTTGAAAGCGAACGGACGCTCTGTCCGCGTTTCGGCATTTCCCGTCCTACTTTACACCGGGCGATTGAGGAACTTCTGGCAGAAGGCTGGTGCATCAAACTTTCCGGACGATGCGGTATTTTCAGTAATCCGGAGAAGTTTATGCCGGGGATTCGAAATATCGGATTACTGAGCAATGACTGCTACAGTCCGTCTTTTATTTGTGTACCAGTGCTTTATTCTTTTATTCGTGAATTTAACGACATGCGGACATTTATCAATTTTACCCGCCTGTATTCCGATTCTCTTGAAGAAAGAATCCGCGAGATTGCCGGTCTTCATCTTGCGGGGCTCCTGTTCTATATGAACGCCAGTACTGTTCCTTTGATCAAAGCATTGATTGCAAAGGGGATTCCGACTGTTGCAACGGTATATTATGACATCACACATTATGACCTTCCGGAGGCAAATTTTGAGCCATTCAATTATCGGAAGTCCTTGGAGAATCGTCTTGATTTCATTCGTAGGAAAGGATACCGGAGGGTTGTCATGATTTCTGACAGCATGGAATATTTTACGACATTTCAAAGTCTTTCCGGCAATCTGCTGGAGCCGGAGAACTTCATTCTTGGGATGGATGATATTCCGGCGCGTTTGCCACAGATTTTGGCGCAATATAAACCGGACATACTGATTTCCGATGGTGGATACAGCCGTTACCAGATTCTTTTCGAAACTCTGGAACATTATTCCGGAGAGGTACCGGAGCTCATGCTTTATCCGCAGGTGGCGGAAATCCTGCAACCCGCTCTCTTAAAAAGGTTCCGAATCCATTATATGGATGATACGAAGATTTTTGAAACTGCAGGAAGAAATGCAGCAATGAAGTTGAAAAAGTTGATGAAGGAACATTGCAGGAAGAGAGAAATATATGACAAAAAGAAGAGCGAGGTGTAAAATGAGAAATAAGATGTTTCGGAGATTGGAGTTCAGATGGAATTACAGATTTACATTAGTAGAACTTTTAATCGTTATAGCAATAATTGCGATTCTTGCGGCAATGCTTCTGCCTGCCTTGAACAAGGCACGGGAAAAGGCAAAGCAGATATCCTGTGCTGGTATGATGAGACAATTCAGCGTTTGTTCTGTCCTTTATGCAGGTGATTATTCGGATTGGCTTCCGACGGCAAGCGATTTGGAATGGATCAGTGGCATTTTCCCTTATTTGTGTCGAGGGGCAAGTTATGCCAGCTATCTGCCTGCATTTAATAAATATGTCCAATGCCCTTCCACCGTGCTTGTGCCTTTGGTTCAGGCCAGCCAGCCCCAAGTGATTCTTTCTTATGTCGCAACTATTGCATTTATGAGCGAGAGCAGTTTTCAGAGTTATGGCAGTCCTCAATGCGGTGCATGGGGTAAATTTTATGCAGACACCATCACAAAAAAAATTCGGAGTCAGCAGAAGCTGCCTGTTGTGACCGGTTCCATAATTGTAGTTGAAGCACCCTTGTACAATAGCAGTAGTTATATTGCTTCTTTCGGAGCACGCCCGTTTTCCTATCACGTGCCGTCTTATACTAACGATGTTGCTTCCGCCTTTCCGCAATGGCGTGCCGCATTCCGACACGAACAGCGAAGTAATTTCACCTTTACTGACGGCAGTGTAAGGAGTTACCGCAACGGACAGCAGTTCGGGGAAAGAAAGGATGCATGGATTCCAAAATGATGGCGGGAAACCGTGTGTTCTGCAGGAAGCCGATTTGTTTGGAAATTTAATTGGTAAAAATAAAGAAGGAGTTTAGCAGCAATGAAAAGAATCATCACTGGAGTGTTGGGGTTGCTCATGGGGGGCGTCGCAGCGGGAACAGCTTCCTTTCATCCGGAAAGCCTTACATGGGATTTCGGTTCAAAATCAGTCCAATTCCGGAATTCAGGTTCCTTTCAGGTTATTTCCAATGGGAAGCGTATTATGGAATGCTTTTTCTATATCAAAACACCTTACAGCGACTGGATTACCAATGGACGCAGCTTTAAGATTGAAAAGAATTACAACGGAAAAAGTATTTGTATAACAGATTGCCGGACAGATAGAAACGGTTTTCTCATACAGGGGCTCTTTGCCTTTCATAAGAAGGACGCTTCCGTTCCGGTAACATGTCCATGGAAAATGAAAGCAGAACTGACTTCGGCAAATAAGATCAGGGTTTCTCTTGAGTATACGACTCCTGATGGAAAACAGGCAATGGACCGTGGATTTTTCTTCCAGTGCAGCAATTACACCGGACTTGATGCAGGAGGAGTGAAATACTCTTTGAGTGAGTTGAAATACTCTTTGAGTGAGTACAGTAATAAAAAACCTAAAATCGGCAAAGAGCGTATCGTCAAGGTAGAGGCGGGTGCGGACTCCATTTTGGTTGCTTATCCCGGCAACTTGGATTTTGATCGCTGGAAGAATGGTTTCCGTCTGACCCCATACAGTCTGCAGACAAGTTTTGAGATTGATATGCTCGATAACACGGAAGCGTCTGTGGAGCGTGTATCAGCCGGGGGAGTGGATTTGAAAAAAACGGACGATCTTGAACTTCCCGGAACCGGCAGGAACCTGTTGCCCAACCCCTATTTCGCCCAGAAAACGCTGTATCTGAATTGTTCAACGCAGCACAGGGTTAGTTTTATGAATTGCTTGAAAGATTCCGGTTCTCTTTACGGGAAGTATCATATTTCAGGCGATCCGGGAATTGGCGTTACTTTAGGCAGTGTTCCAGTTACGCATGGAGAGTATACATTCAGTTTTTTTGCAAAGGGCAATGGTTCGCTGACGTGTGATATGCAGGGAGCCAACGACAGTTTCCGGATACGGAAATCATTCACAGTGGATTCCAGAGACTGGAAACGTTTTGAATTTTCCTTTACGGCTCCTCCCGGCGCCGGAGCCATTACACCATCCCTGGCGCTGGATCATGTCGCGATTGACGCATTGCAGCTGGAGAAGGGGCAAAAGGCAACTGATTTTTCCGCCCTGCCTGTCACAGCTGCTCCGGGAAATGATTTTTTTTTTGAAAGCGGCAGGGTAATTACTCTTCCTTTTGAGCTGTCAACCTTGAAGAACTCGGTTTCCGGAACAGCAGCAGTATCGGTCAGAAATTTCTGGGGTAAAGAAATTTACCGTGGGAGTTTTGATTACTCTTTCTGTCGCGGGGAGTATCCGGATGTGAAACTCAATATTGGAATGGTTCCTGATGGAGTGTATGTCGTCAGGATTGATTACTCCCCGTCTCACACGGAATTCTTCCGTTTTGCTGTGATGCCGTTTCTGGATAACAGCCATCGGACGGCACGTATTTTTTCACTGGGGTATTCCGGGCACACCTCACGTTTGCGTGATATTGATTCTTACTTTGTCGAACGTCTGCGCCGTATCGGCATTGGCGCCAATGGGCATTCCTGTGCCGTTTCGGAAAAAGTTCGGAAGAAATACCGGGATAATCGTGTATTGATTTTTGACGTTGCTGTTGCATGGAGAACTTCATCCGAGCAATATGCCAAACTTTTTCCGGGGCTCAGAATACCGCCGGGACACACTTTTTTTTATATCAGAAACTTTGGCAAAGCCTTGTGGGAGAAAGACAGAGCGTTGCTGCACGATTACCGTTTAACCGGCTGGGACAGCGATTACAGGAAAAAATTGCGTGACGTTATTATTTCACAGGTTAAAGAGAATCCCTGTTTTGCCTATGATATCGGTTCGGAATGGCCTCGGGAAATTAAAGATGATCCTCATTATCCGGAATTTTACAAGACGATTCGCGATGCAATCAAGAGCGTTTATCCTGATGCCATGGTTTATGAAGCAGGCGACTGCAATATGTATGAACACGGCGGTATTGCGCAATATGATCGTTTTCTTGCACGTATTGCCGGCCTGACAAAAACGGATTTTGTTTCTGCGCATGCCTATTTCAAAGACATACGCGATTTATATCCGAATTTCAATGCGCTCCTTGCCATGACAAAAAAGCATCCCGGCTATGAAAACTGCCCCATAGCAATTCCGGAAGGAATGCATTATTACCCTTATGCAGTTCCGGAGTGGGACAATCAGATGGTCTGTTGGATGAGGGAAGGCTGGCGAGGAGGGACATTAAGTTATGACATGGGAAGAACTGAAAAACTCAGTGCCGCTTATTATGCCCGTTCCTATCTGGTTTACATGACTGCTTTTGATCGTGTCTGGTGCGGAACGTCCTCTGCAAGCAATACGGGCAACTTTTCCCTGGATTTTATGCTGACTCCACGCGCATTCCAGAAAATTCCCAATACGTTAGGATGTATTTTGGGCAATCCGGCACGTTACTTGGGGGATTATACATTTGCGCCTGATACAAAATGTCTGGTCTGGGAAGATGAAAAGGGGCGTCCTGTCGCTGCTGTCTGGAACGAAGATCCCGCAGTGGAAAACAGATTGAAGAAGCCGCCGACAGCGAGAATGAATTATGCAGGCGCGGAGTATATCGATTTGATGGGAGTGGCGTTTCAGCCGCAGACGGATGGAGTGTTCTCCGTTTCTCCGTTTCCACTTTTCGTCAGAGGGCGGGCAAATGACTGGAACCGATTTTCCGATGCCATATCCCAAGCGGTGCTGCAGGATTCCGGAAGACTGCCATGCCGGGTTTCCGCAGAGTTTGCATCGACCGACCAGCTGCGCCTTATTCTGACTAATTCTCTTGCCCGCAGACTGCATGGAACACTTACCATTCAAGGGGAGCATTATGCACTTGCAATTCCGGCCAATGGACGTCAGGAAGTTTTGGTGAAGCTCAGTCAGCCGATTGCCTCGAATGCCGTTACCCACCTGGCAATTCCTTATCAGTGCTCGATTGATGGACAGACTGTGGACGGAAAGTTTGATTTTTCAGGCTTTGCTGTCAGAAGGTTTTCTGGAGACTGGAATGAAATTCCATCCATAAAACTTGACAACTACGTTGATGCCGTACCTGCCGAAAAAAATGATTTTGCAGCATCTTTCAAACTTGCATGGGATAAAAACGGACTTCATCTGAGAGTTGAAGTCACAGATGATGTTCTTGCCGCCGGAACCGGAGCAAGATACCGCTGGACCGATGATATTGCACAGGTCTATTTCGATACTCGCTGTTCTGCAATGATGACTGGACGCCGGACATGCGATGATGACGATTATGAATATGGTTTAATGCCGACTGTCGATGGGAAGCGTTGCGAGGTCTGGCGCGCAATGTCACCGGACATTCAATTGACACTGGGAATTGCTGCCCCGAAGAACAGTATGCTCGCAACCGAAATTCCAGCCGGATTTACACGGACATCAAACGGTTATGTCTACGAGGCGGTATTCCCGGCAGATTACCTCCTGCCTGCAAAACTGATTTCAGGCTGGAATATAGGATTTGGGCTTTATGTCTCTGACAGGGATGGCGGAAAGAAGCCGAAACAGGGCTTGTCACTGGCAACGGAAAAGGGTTCCGGATGCTATAACAAGCCGCATCTCTGGCCGGTGGCAGTTCTTGTCGAATAAAAGGTTCCAGGAAATAAGGGCCTGGAACCAACTGGAGTAAACTGAACGGCCGAAAAATCAGACTTCTGCGTATCAGGCAATTCAGGCAATTGGCGGCATCTGCGGTCGGACGCATTTATTCCGACAGACGGTCGATTACATCCTCGCAGTTGACCATTTTTTCAATCAGGTCGTTCAGAGAGTAGTAATAGTGATTGCTTGCCTCGAATCCGATCCGGGAATCCATACGCGCCAACTCGTAAAGCTGATGAACCAGAGACAATTCCTCCTGGACTGTCGCGATCATCGCTGCTTTGTCGCCGGCGTTGCGCTGACGCACAAAACGGATTTGCAGGTATGTGCTCCGCAGATGGCAGTAGGATGCTTCCGCCATGCGGCGGAGTTCCTCATAGGGAGCCTGATCCGACGGTTTCAGTTGTTCCTTGAGTGAAGCCAGAAGCTCCAGCCCCTTTTTCCATCCCTCCGTAACCTTGCGGAACTGATCCTCGAAAATGTCTTCCGGATAAATGTCCCTCCATCCGGTCAGGTCGTCATAAGGATAACCGATCATGGTTGCCCGGTAGCCGGTGTCCTTCAGATACAGAAGATTCATGGAACCGTAGTTCATCGGCCCGACGTAGATCACAGGGCAACTGAACGGGAATTCGCGGAATGCGTCGCTGAACAGGTGCCACGCCTCGCAGATTTTTCCTGCGACGTTCACGCTGAATTTATCGGCGGCGAGCACTTCCACATTCTTGTAAAGAAGCTCAAGATTGCCGCCCGGATAGCCGCCGAGCGTCCAGCTCAGCATCAGGCCGTCCACGCCGAGACGCGAAAGATTGTCCAGGTGTTCCTGAAGCAGATACGGGACGGGAAGATACGGTACCGCGGAAAGTTCCCACGAATTGTTCATCTGAATCTTTGCCACGGTCTTGAGCCCGCGTGACTGTGCGTAACGCCAGACTTCGGCTGCCTCCCTGCTCGGTCCGACCTGTGAGATCGAATAATCCACGACACTGCCTTTGACGCCTCCGGCGCCGGTCTCTTTGCCCCATTCGCTGATGCTCATGAACCAGACATTCTTCGGAAGCCTGTCAATGACTTTCCGCTTGAATGCGGCGTTATCCGTATCGGTTCCCTTTTCCCGCCATGCCCAGTCGGAAACCAGCAGTTTCGCTCCGGGGGAGGATGCATGAATTCCTCTCTCCGCCGCCGCAACGACTTCCGCAATCAGATCCGCACCGTCCCGGTCTCTGCACAACGGACATGCCGTCTTGTTGAACGCATAGTTGCAGTGCGTCGGGTTTTCCGACATTGTAATCATGAATGCGCCCGCAAGCGCCGGAGCCGCCTCGAATACCGCCGCGCATGCCTCCTCAAGCCATTCCAGAGGTTTTTGCCTGCTTGTACAGTTGGCGCGCATATGATTTCTGGGAACGTCGACTCCTGCCCAGTCCGGGTTTTTCTCATAAAACGCATAGGGCATTCCGCGCGGCTCGTTCAGATACAGATAAATGCCGATCCCGTATTTTTTACAGCGTTCCGCAAGAACGGAGAGGTTGCGGAGACGTGTCTCATATCCCCTGGAGAACTCCTCCGAACCTTTCACCGGATGGAGCAGATAAAGAATCGCGTGCATCCAGACCCCCCTGATTCCCATGGAGGCATACTGCTGAAGCAGATTTTCCGGGACCGGGTCGCGCTTTTCGATGTCGATGAAGATGTCCCCGCAGCTTGCCGCATAGGAGTGGATGAAATTCAATTCAAACCGTTCCGTGCCGCCGGAGAATTTCTGCGCTGCGTATTTCTCCGCAAAAGTGAAAGGCTGTTCCGAATAATTCATTTCACATTCCTGCGGAATATGCTTGCGGACCCGCTCACGGAAAAGAGCCGTAGCTTTGCGTTCTTCCGGAGTCAGCGGCATGTATTTCAGTTCCCCGCAGGCGGGTTTGAGGGCGCCGAGTTTCGCCCAGAAGAAATCTTCTTCTTTGAGCGTGTAGGCAAGCTGTTCCGGAGTCCAGTCCAGAAGCTGGAGAAGCTGGCGGTAGTTGAGAAGGTGCCAGTTCGAGCGGATGATCGTCAGGTAGCCGAAAAGCAGCCACTTCGGGTTGACTTCATGCGTCATAGGAAGTCCCAGCTCCGCCGCGGCATCAAGAACGGTCTGCTCCGGACATTGAAGAATTTCTGCAAGTTTCGCCGGCGGAACGTATTCCCAGTTCCGCCAGAGGAAAGCCTGCCATTTGACCGGAAAATGTTCGAAACGGACCGGAACCGGTGCGTTTCCCATCGGCAAATCACTGATATTCATAAGATTGATCCTTGTTTATTTTTACGGATGATTCAGCGTCAGAACATATAATATAATGAAAAAAGGAAAAATCAAGCCTGTTTTTATGTTATATTTAACATAAAATTGTTAAATATAAATGAAAAGCGGAAAAATAAAGCGGGAAAGGACAAAACAGGTTGTCCTTTCCCGCAGGGAACAGCGATCAGCGCAAGATCAGATCAATGAATCCCAAAGTGCCGCATCTTCAAGTTTTGCCTTGACTGCGTTCACAAATTTCGCTCCTTCGGAGCCGTCGACAATGCGATGGTCCACGCTCAATGTGATTTTCATCATGTCGCGGACGACAATATTGCCTTCCTTGTCCACAACCGGAGTCGGGATTGCGGAGGACACCGCAAGAATCCCGCTTTCGCCGGGGTTGATGATCGCGCAGAAGTTTTCCACGTTCATCATGCCCATGTTGGAGATCGTGAAGGAACCTCCGGACATGTCTTCCGGAGTGAGTTTGCCGGAACGTGCCTTGCCGGCCTGTTCCGCAATCTCGTCCGCAAGTTCATCCAATGCTTTTCTGTCGGCATTGCGGATAACCGGAACGACCAGCCCGTTGTCGAGGCTGACCGCGATGCCGAGGTTTACTTTGGTCTTGTGAACGACGGCGTCTCCGATGCACTCGGCGTTGATGTTCGGGAATTCCTTCAGGGCAAGTGCGACCGCTTTCGCGATGAACACATTGACGCTGATACTGATATTCTGTTTCTTCAGAGCCGCGCGTTTCGCCTTGACCGCACTCATGTCGATGGAAACCGTGACATAGAAGTGGGGCATGACGTGCTTGGACTCGGAAAGACGTCTTGCAATCACTTTGCGCATCGTGCTCATCGGTTTCGGGAGTTCCGCAACCGCGTCTTTCACGTCCGCAAGCGTGATTCTGCCGCCTTCGCCGCTGCCGTTCAGGCTGAGCAGTTCCAGCTTGTTCTCCCTGGCGACATTCAGCGCCGCGGGAGTGATCTTTTTCGCGTTGTAGCCGGAAGCCTCAAGATAGTCTTTCACGTCCTTTTCCGTGACGCGCCCGACATCTCCGCCGGTTCCGGGGACCTTGTTGAGGTCGATCAGATAGTCCTTTGCAAAGGCGCGGGCTCTCGGGGAGACCGGTTTCTTCGCGGGGGCTGCCGCCGCCGGTGCCGGAGCCGCGACGGGAGCCGCAGCAACAGGTGCCGCGACAGGCGCCGGAGCTGCTTTCGGAGCCGCCGGTGCCGCTTTCGGCGCGGGAGCTGCCGCTTTCGGAGCCGGAGCCGCAGGCGCAGCTTTGGGTGCCGGTGCCGCCGCTTCCGCCACGAGTGCGGAAATGTCTTCACCGGGGTTGCCGACGATCAGACCTGTGCAGAGAACCGGAACTTCTTTTCCCGCCGGAACGAGAATCTTCAGGACGGTTCCTTCGAACTGCGATTCCACATCAAGAACGGCTTTGTCTGTTTCGACATCGAACAGAACGTCGCCTTTCTTGATGACATCGCCCTCTTTGACCTTCCACGACTGAATCGTGACGGTCTCCTCGGACTGGCCGAGTCTGGGTACTGGTATCTTAGTTGCCATTTAGCGACCTTCTCTCTATCAAAGGATTTTCTTAGCTGCTGCGACCATTTCCTCGACGCTCGGGAGGAACGCCTTTTCAAGGCAGTGCGCCTGAGGAGCAATACCGTTCTTCGCGCCGATCTTGAGGACCGGTGCGTCAAGAGAGTCGAAGCATTCTTCCATGATCCTGGAAACGATTTCGCCCGTGAAGCTTCCGATATCGACGCACTGGCTCATGACAACGCACTTGCCGGTCTTGCGGACAGAGGCGAATACGGTTTCCCAGTCGAACGGAACGAGTGTGCGGGCGTCGATCACTTCAACGCTGACGCCTTCTTCCGCGAGAGCATCCGCCGCTTTGACGGCATCATTGATCGCGGGGCCCCAGCCGACGAATGTGATGTCGGAACCTTCACGCAGAACGTTCGCAACGCCGAACGGAATCGTGTAATCTTCCGTCGGAACCACACCTTTCATATTGTAAAGGAGCTGACCCTCCACAAAGACGACGGGGTTGTCGTCGCGGATCGCGGTTTTGATGAGTCCCTTTGCATCGTAGGGGTTGGAGGGATATACGACATAGGTGCCGGGAATGTGGGCGAAGATGGATTCGAGGGACTGGGAGTGCTGTCCGCCGTATCCCTTGCCGCCGCCGACGGAGCAGCGGATCACCATCGGAACTTTGGTCGATGCGCCTGTCATGTAATGCCATTTTGCCGCCTGATTGGAAATCTGGTCGGAAGCCATCAGCGCGAAGTCCATATACATGAGTTCGACGACCGGACGGTAGCCCGTCATTGCCATGCCGACGCCGGTGCCGACGATCGCGGCTTCGGAAATCGGGGTGTTGAACACGCGGGCGCGTCCGAAGTATTCGAGCATGCCCTTGGTCAGTTTGAACGCATTGCCATAGTCCGCAACGTCTTCTCCATAGAGAACGACACGCGCGTCGCGTTCCATTTCCTCGATCATGCCTTCCTTGATCGCGTCCTTGTAGGTGATGCGGCTTTCCGCGTCACGCTTGATGACGGGGCGGTCGCCGCGCTTCATGAGCTGATTGTAGGGAGCGGGGACGATGTCGCTGGACGTATCGGTATACATGTATTTGATGACGTCTTCCGGCTTCGGATCGTCGGAATCCGCGGCGCGGCGTGCAGCCTTCTTGTTTCTTTCCACGACGTTTGCTTCCATCCCGGCAAGTTCTTCTTCCGTGAAGACGCCGTTCTCGATCAGTTTCTGGCGGAAGCAGGGAACCGGATCGACCGCCTTCCACTGGGCTTCCTCATCCTTCGTGCGGTATTCCGTTCTCGGGTCGGAAAGGGAGTGTCCGAAGTAACGGTAGGTGTTGAATTCGAGCATGACCGGGCCTTTGCCTTCGGCAATGGTCTTCTTGGCGCGCTCGATGGCGTCTCTGACAGCCAGCGGGTCCATGCCGTTGACGACTTCCGCATGCATGTTTTCATTGGAGAAACCGGCGGCGCGGCGGACAAGCGGATTGACGCCCGTCACTTCGCGGTCGGCTCTGCCCGTCATGCCGAAGTGGTTGTTGATGAGGCAGTAGATAATCGGAAGACCGAAGTTGATGCTGGAGAGAGCCGGATCGGTGAACTGTCCCTGGCATGCCCAGTTGAAAGATTCCAGCACAACGCCGTTGGCATAAGCTCCGTCGCCGGCGAATGCGCAGACGACTTTTCCTTTGTGCGAAGGATCGATGTCGATGCGGTTGGTCATTGCCGCGCCCGTGGCGATCGGGATGCCGCCGCCGACGATCGCGTTTGCTCCGAGGTGTCCGACGCGGAAGTCCGCGATGTGCATTCCGCCGCCGCGTCCTTTGCCGTAGCCGGCTTCTTTACCGAAGAGTTCGGCAATGGTTCTGAAAATATGGTCCTCGAGGACGGCTTCCAGAAGTGCGTCGCCGGAGAGGGCGGAGAATTCGGGGCAGCGCGCCTTGAGCTGTGCCTCGGTCATTCTCTTGATGGCGTGGAAGCCCTTCGCAATGGAGTCACCGTGTCCGCGGTGGGTGGAGGTGATTTCGTCCGTGATGTTGAGAGCGGAGCAGACGCCCGCGGCTGTTGCTTCCTGACCGATGGAAAGGTGTGTCGGACCGCGGTATTCATAGTCGCTGAGGATTTCATAGGCGCCGTTTTTGAGTTTGAGGATCATTTCCTCGAACTCGCGGATGACGAGCATGGACTCATAGAGTTCCGCCAGATCTTCCTTTTTGACATGTCCGGCTTTGAGTTCCTTCTTCATGTCTTTGTTATACTGATACTCGGGGATGGAGTTCAGTTTTACTTCTCCGGCCTTGAAATTCGGACCGGAATCGCTCAGGTAGTTGCCCATTTCGTTCTCCTTGAATTTGTTAGAATATGACTTCTATATTTTGGGTTTTCAGCTTTTTCAGAATATTCTGCGGGATCCCCGGATCGGAGATCAGGGTGTCGATATCGGAAATGTCTCCGCTGAAGACAAAGGAGGATACTCCGAGTTTGGAGCTGTCCGCAAGCACGAATACGTGATCCGCGCGTTTCATGACGAGTTCCTTGGTGTAAGCCTCGTTGGTGTCGGTCGTGCTGATGCCTTTTTCCGGATCGAAACCGATGGTGCCGAGAAATGCCTTGGAAATGTTCATTCCGTCGAGAATTTTTGCGGTAAGCGGCCCGACCAGTGTCCGGCTGAGGCTCCTGAATTCACCGCCGACGAGAATCAGGCGGAAGTTCCGTTCCATCAGCGCCGAAGCCGCCATGAGCGAGTTCGTCACGACCGTCAGGTCATGGAAACGCTCCAGCATCTTGGCAAGTTCAAGAACGGTACTGCCTCCGTCGAGGAAAATCGTATCCGATTCCTTGATGAAAGAGACGGCTTTTTCTGCAATGTAAGCCTTTTCCGCCGCATTCCGTGAGGCTTTTTCCTCATAGACCGGTTCCTGATGCTGGCGGAGAAGTTCCGCTCCTCCGTGAACTCTGCGCAGTTTTCCGTTTGCCTCAAGCGTTTCAAGATCGCGACGGACAGTCGCCTCCGACACCCTTAGCTCATTGCTGAGCTCGGAGATGGTCTTGACACCCTCCGACAAACTTCTGCAAATCAGAGTCTCCCTCTCTGTGGAGAGCAGTTTCCTTTTCCTCTCAGGAACCATATTTCACCCGCGTTTTTGTTTTGTTGTGATAAAATATGACACCTTTTGCGCGGTTTTGCAAACTATTGAAAGAAAATAATTCTGTTTTTTTGATGTTTTGCAGGTTTTTGAAAGGTTTTTCTGAATGGAAACCATCGAAAATTTGTTCCGGCGAGGAAGGGCCAGAGTTGCAAGACTCATTTCCGCGCCATTTTTCAGAAACTCTTCCGAACCTTGAAATCCGGCTTGAAAGTTTTCCCAGTAAGTGCTATGATATCAGAGTTCAATCGGAGACTTTTTATGCCGTATCTGGAGTATGACGACCACGGGACAATCAGAAGAGTGAATCTTGCCGGCGACAGGGAGACTTTCATCGGGCGCGATCAGCAGTGTACAATCTGCCTGGCGGGCGTCCCGCAGGTGAGCCGCCGTCACTGCGTCGTCTATTTCAATACGAATCTGAATGCTTACGCCCTGGCGGATATGCACTCCACGAACGGGACGAAGCTCAACGGGGTGAAAATCAGCCAGAACGATGTGACATTGAACGACGGCGACCGGATTCAGGTCGGCGCGATCCGTTTCACGTTCCGCGGAGAACAGGAGCAGCCCGATGTGAAACTGGTGGACCCGCTCAACATCGATCCGCTCTCCTATGCTCCCGTCATTCCCTCGGTTGCTCCCGGAATGCAGAAAAATTACACTCAGAACCTGACTCCCGGCGCATCCATTGACGGAATGGTGGTCGCGGCGGTGCTGTCCGCCTGCGACGAGTCCGTCCATTACCTGCTGACAGACCATGAGCCGGAACAGCGGCGGACCATAAAAATCTTCAAGACGCCGCAGAGTGATCCCGAAGCGAGAAAAGAGTTCTCGGACATCATCTCCGGGTTTCAGTCCGGAACGCTCCCGAAAACGCTTCTGCCTTATACCGGCGGCGGAATCCGCAGTGAGGAATACTGTTATTACACGACGGACTTTCAGGAATATCCATCGCTTGCCGCCATGATTTCCGCACGCGCTCCTCTGGATGAGAAAAAGACTCTGCCGATTATTTTTTCGATCATTGAAATTCTTGACGACGCCAACCAGCAGAGTATCTTTCACGGCAATTTGAAGCCGTCTAAAATTCTTTATTCCCAAAAAGGGTCTCTCATGATCGGATACGGGCTTGCGGCGTGGCTCCGGGCGCATCTGAAAAACAACTTCAAACAGCGTCCCGAATGGTACGCCAGCCCCGAATGGTTCGCGGGACAGGAACTGACATGGAAGTCGGACATGTATTCGCTGGGCATCATCTTCTATCAGATATTGACCGGAGTCCTGCCGTTCCGCGCGGAAACTGAGCAGGAGCTTGCCCGAATGCATGCCGAAGACCCGCTGCCGTTCATCAAAGACCGCAATGAAAACGCGAAGGTCACGAGTGTCACGGAAGGCATCATACGCCGGATGACGATGAAGAATCCGAAAAACCGTTATTCTTCCTGGAACGAGGTTCTGTTCCAACTGAAGAAAGCGAATTCTCTGCTTGAAGAACAGGAAAAACAATCATAATATACAAGACAGGAAACGTAAAATGAGCAACATCCAGCATCTCAACATTCCCCCCGAAAATCATGTAAAGGTCCTTGACGGGCAGGGATGGGTCGGACTGATCGACCATCTCGGTTCGGAGGCAACCATCGTCAACGCCGCGAGAGTGTCTTTCGGCAAGCTCAAAAAAGAAATCGACGAACGCGATGTCACACTGCTTCACTATCTGATCGACAACAAACACACCAGTCCGCTGGAACATCTGGTGTTTACTTTCAGCATTCACTGCCCGCTGTTCATCCGCGGACAGTGGCACCGCCACCGCACGTGGTCTTATAATGAAATTTCACGCAGATACACGGAAGTCGATCTGGAGTTCTATACCCCGCCGAAACTCCGCAAACAGGCGGAAACGAACCGTCAGGCGTCTGTGGACAGCCCCGATTTCGACGATACGGAGCTCCGGCAGTTGATCCGCGAGCATAATCAGAACTCTCTTGCGCTTTATAACAGGTTATTTGATGCGGGCGTCTGCCGCGAACAGGCGCGCGGGGTTCTGCCGCAGAATATGATGGTGACTTTCTGGGGAACGGTCGACCTCAGCAACCTGCTCCATTTCCTTGAGCTGCGCGACAGTGAACATGCGCAGTGGGAGATCCGCGAATATGCAAAAGCGATCAAACAGCTCATCAAGCCGATCATCCCGAACGTGGCGTCCTATTTTGAAAAACACGGGCAGGCATGGTGATGAAGCATTTCGACGGACTGAAGGAAACCGTGGCGGAGATTTCGGATCTTCATGCTGCAATGGCTCTGCTGGAATGGGATCAGCAGACGTATATGCCGTCGAATTCCGCAGCCGACCGTTCCGGGCAGATCGGGACTCTGGCAAAGCTCGCGCATGAGAAGGCATCCTCCGCGGAATTCGGCAGATTGATCGACGCCGCCTCCAGAGAGACCGCATCCATGCCGGCGGATTCCATGGAAGTGTGCCTCTGCCGCAAACTCCGGCGGAATTTTGAAAAAACTTCGCGGGTTCCTTCTTCTCTTGTCGCAAGAACCGCCGGCACCGCCGCGAAAGCGCATCATGCGTGGGCGGAAGCGAAAGAGAAGTCCGATTTCTCGATCTTTCAGCCTTATCTGGCGTCCCTGATCGACCTGCGGCGCGAATATGCGGAACTGTTCCGCCCGTATCAGAACATCTATGATCCCCTGCTCGACAATTTCGAGGAGGGGTATACGGTGGCGAAAGTGGACCCCGTCTTTGCGGCGCTCCGCGAAAAACAGGTCGCCCTGCTGAAAAAGATCGCTTCCTGCAAACAGGTTGACGACTCTTTTCTCCATGCGGAATATGATGAAAAGAAACAGCTTGAGTTTGTGAACGGCGTCATTGTCCGGATGGGATACGATTTCACGCGCGGAAGGCAGGATATGAGTGCGCATCCGTTTACTACGAGCTTCGGGTTGAACGATGTCCGCATCACGACGAAAGTGTTCAGGAAATTGCCGGTATCCTGCCTCCTGAGCAGTGTCCACGAGTGCGGGCACGCCCTCTATGAACTCGGAATCGACAAGGCGTTGAACCGCACTCCGCTGGGCGAGGGGGCTTCGTTCGGTTTCCACGAATCCCAGTCGCGCCTCTGGGAGAACCTCGTGGCGCGTTCCCATGACTTCTGGGTGTTCTTTTACCCGGAGTTCCGGAAGGCTTTCCCGGAACATCTGGCGAATGTATCGCTGGAGGAGTTTTACCGCGCGGTCAATAAAGTCGAACCGTCCTTCATCCGCACGGAAGCGGACGAGGCGACCTACAATCTGCATATCATGCTCCGTTACGAGATGGAAAAGGATATGCTGAACGGCGTGATCGAGGTCGGGGATATTCCGGAGGCATGGAACCGCAAGTCTCAGGATTACCTCGGAATCACGCCGGAGAACGATGCGCAGGGTGTTCTTCAGGATATCCACTGGTCGATGGGCGAGTTCGGTTATTTCCCGACTTATGCGCTCGGCAATCTGATTGCGGCGCAGATCTGGGCACGTGCGGAGCAGGAGCTGCCGTCGCTCGGAGAATCCATCCGCAAAGGCGATCTTTCATCCCTTCTGGGATTTCTCCGCAGGGATCTGCATGTCTATGGGGCGAAGTTTACTCCGGAGGAGACACTGCGTCTTTCCACCGGAAGCGACCGGATTGATCCGGACTGTTTCATCGGTCTTCTGGAAAAGAAATATTCCGCGATTTACGGATTCTGACCTCCGGAAGTTTCAGGGAAAAGCAGGAAGCCGGGTTGAACTCAGTTTCTTTCCGGCTTCCTGTCTGCCTTTTGCCCTGTCCCGCATTTTTTCCGAAAAAATCCTTTTTTTTGCAGTTTACCCTATTGACAATATCAGGATTTTGTTATATAATTAATATAAGTTAATCGAGTAAATTAAAATTTAACAGGAATGATTATGGCAACGATTTATGATATTGCGCGGACGGCGAATGTCAGCCATGCGACTGTCAGTATGGCATTGCGCGGAATCGGCAAGATCAGGCCGGAAACCCGCGAGCGCATCATGGCGATTGCCCGTGATATCGGCTACCGTCCGAACACCAATGCCGTTGCCTTGAAATCCGGCGTGAACCGGATGATCACCATGCTTCATACACCGCACCCGTTCAGCAAGATTGCCGTGGAACTGCGCAACTGCGTCCGGAATGACGGCTATGAATTGAATATGATTGAGCTGGAGCTGGAACCGTCCCGTCAGCGCCGCAGTTTCGAGCTTCTGCTGGAATCCAACTGCGCGGCGGCAATCTGTCAGATGACCTGGCTGAAACCGCTGGAGGATCTGGTGGAAAAATTCCTTGCTCAGCGGAAACCGCTGGTGGTGCTCGGCCCTCCGCAGGACTGGCACCCCATGCCGGGGCTTTACGGGATCACAATGGAGAATCTGAATGCGGTCGGAGAGTGCATCGACCTGCTTCTCAAACTCGGGCACCGCCACATTGCCCACACGGTATATTCCAGCGGGATATCCGATGTCCACCGGTTTCTCACCGAAAAGCTGAAAGCCGCCGGGATCCATGACTGGGATCCTGCATTTCACTGTGAGCTGCATGAAAATCTGAATATCTTCGAGCAGGGATATCTGGCGGGAGGAAAGCTCCTGGAGGAGAAGCCGGGTGTCACGGCGATCCAGTGTTTCAGCGACCGTTTTGCAATGGGAATCATGCGCCGTTTTTATGAAATGGGAGTTTCCGTTCCCGGAGATATTTCAGTGATCGGCTCGGAGAATGACCTTTTTGCCGAATACAATACCATTTCGCTTTCCACGATTGACACCGGCGGCGACCTCATGGGACGGCGCGCCTGGGAGTTGCTCTGCCGTCATCTCAACGAACCGGCGCTTCCGCTGGAAAGTTTTATCGAGACCGTGCATGCGCGTTTCATCCCGCGGGAATCCATCGGCATGGTTTCGGAAAAAAGCGTATTTTTCAAGTTGCGTGAAAATATAAAACAAAGAGGAGCGGCGGCAAAGAGATGAAAACAGCGGCGGATTGTAACTTTTCAGCGGAGAATGCACTGAAGAGAAAGGAAAACAGCTTATGAATTCATGGGGCAAGTGTCAGGAGGAAAATTCCATGCGGAAGAAGAAAAGGGGAATCCTCGAAAGATTCTCGTTAACGGGATGCAGGACTGCTTTGCGGCGGGGTGCTTTCTGCGATCCGGCAAACTCTCTTTCCATCAGGAAAAAACAGGCATTCACTTTGATAGAGCTCTTTATAAGGAAAAGTTGTAAAAAGGATATTTCATTCCGGCGGTGTCAATTCGCGCCTTGCTTTACTTTTCCTTTCTTCCTTCAATCATTCAAATGTTTTTCCGTTCCTTCTTCCTTCAGAATTCCCTGTTCGATATTCTTTCTTCGCAGGGTGAAGATACGGATTTTCACCCTGATAGAGCTCCTGGTAAGGTAGACTTGTTGAAAATGCGAAATATAACACTTTACAAAGATTTGTTTCCAATAAATCGACTTGATATACAAATAATAGCAAAACTAAGGATGTCAAGTGTTTTTTTTGAAAAAGAATAAAAAAATAGCGTTCTGAACTCATTTCCAGAAAGCCCTGGCAGAATACCTGAATCCGTTCTGAATTTTTTTAAGAAATCATCGTCGGAAGAATACGATATTTCCAAAATCGGCTAATGGTTTATCAGAACGCGGCCAATGACTGTCCGGCTTCAACAGATAAGTTACTTTTATCTTGGTTTCTTCGTTGAATCCGTCATAGTCTTTTTCAACAATCCATTCAGGAAATCTCCGGAGACGTTTTTGCAGAATGCGGGGAAGTGTAATGTCTCCGCAGATTGTATGTACCGTAATGTGATCCGTACATACATCAATAGTCAGTTTGAGATCGTGCAACAATGCTTCGTAATCACTGTTAGGGAGATGTTTTACTTTGATTTCCCGATAGATTTTTGCAAAGGAAGCATAGGGTATGGAGTCTTCTATTTCCTTGGATTTTACAGCCTGTATCTTGGCGAAGAGTTCTAGTTTTTTCATTTTCAGCTTGAGAAAAGTATCTTTGAAAATAGCCTGATCAAGATCATCCGCAGCAAGCGCAAGCAAGGATTTTTGTTTTTCCTGCAAAGCTGCAAATTCATCTTCATACTGTTTCAAGTTTTTTTGCCACTCCATTTTTTCATGGTAACGCTTCATACGCACAAAGAGCCCCAACAGCAGGATCGGATAAATTGCATAATACAAGGATGTCTTTTCCTCACCATGTGTAAAAGCAATCCTGCTGTTGCGGCAACGCTTCATCCTCGTATCCAATGTCGGCTTATTGCAATGATAAAACAGGTTTCCGTGGTCTACCAAACATGTCAACTTGCCGCCACAATTTCCGCAGATGAGGCGGCTTGACAATGGGAGCCAATGGATTCCACCTCTGCAATGGTGTTCTTTGCGTTTATACTGGATGATCCGTTGCACCTCAAGCCATTTGGATAATGTTACAATTGCTTTGCCCTGCATTTGTTTGCATTTGATCAACTCACCTTTACTGTCATACATATAACCGGCATAGATCGGTTGTTTTGCCATATGATACAGCGAGGATTCATAAAAAAAAGTTCCAAGTTTACCGAATTTTTCGTTGCAGTCCTTGATAATGGCACGATAAGGGCGGTAAAGCAAGATGTTATCATAGACATATTTTATGACTTCTGCTTTCTTTGGATCAACCTGGAGTTTGTCATTGCCGAGATAATTGATGCCGTACATTCCCATACGACCGCAAAGTAAGCCGGAGTCCCGCCGCTTGTCACGTCCAATTTTGGAGTTCTCTTTCTTTTTCATCAGATCATCAAAAAGTATCTGATTTTTGATAAGCGTCATGAGTTGCTGGTCAAATTTGGAGAGATCAATCATCCCCCCCTGCACCTGCAAGACCTTGACTTTATGAGTCCGAAGCAGATTATTGATATACACCTCGATAAAGCTACCGTTTGCAGGTCGGTAAAGACGTGTCATTTCATTTACGATAATATAATCAATCTCAGGCAACAACTTTAATAAATCTCCAAGTCCGGAACGGAAGTTCTTTTTACCGGTTTGTTGCCTCAACCAGTCAACATAAGCACTGTCTACCACTGCTATATTTTCCGCGCCGGTCGGATAAGTTTCTCCAGATGTGTTCAAATCCCGAAAAATTCCGACAACTTCCAGCTTTTCCCGCTCTGCGAGATCCTGACAATTTTCAACTTGAGCCTCAACACTCTCGCTGCGGTCATCGCTTCCGCTACTCTGCCTTGCGTAAATAACTGCTTTCTGATTTGGTTTGATCATATCGCATCCTGATTTTTATATACTATACTCGAAATAAGTTGTTTTTGCAACATTTTCTGATTTTCTTTTCCTGCAGGAAAGAAAAAACACGAACTTGAAACAAAGATGGAACAGCAAAGTTTTTGAAGAAAGGGTATGGGAAATCCATTTCCCATCCTTTTTTTCAGCGCGGCTTCCGGGTGTGGCGGGCGACCGTTAGGGAGCCGGGGCGCTGTTCTCCACAGAACTTTGTTATTCAGAGAATACCTAAAGATGAGTTATTAACATTTTATCCCGATATTTCCTCGCGTACGCGATAAGGGAAATCTATTTATATTATATGGTAAAAAACGGAGAGGGGGATTTCAGGCAAGAAATCTTCATTCAGGTTCGTATTTCTTTCATTCAAGTTCGTATTTTGATACAGAGCAAATATAATTTAGCCTGAATAGTTTCATTCAAGTTCGTATTATCATAT
>ERZ1034917.553-NODE-553-length-33410-cov-15.135062_pt1 | contig 33410 bp, 24 predicted proteins | sample MGYA00520605_ERZ1034917 | MGnify/ENA primary metagenome ERZ1034917 (study PRJEB33766, sample SAMN09781784) | gut metagenome | biome: gut microbiome | host: Homo sapiens | place: Madagascar | study: EMG produced TPA metagenomics assembly of the PRJNA485056 data... | reverse complement strand
GGCAGAGGCCTGCAAAGCCTTCACCCCCGGTTCGAATCCGGGCGTCGCCTCCAAATTTGAAAACCAAACATGCGGACATGGCTCAGCTGGTAGAGCATCACCTTGCCAAGGTGAGGGTCGCGGGTTCGAATCCCGTTGTCCGCTCCATTGTCTTAGACGAGCTGGTTGGGAAACCAACCAGCTCTTTATAAGACAAGACGCCAGGATGGCGACGTGGCCAAGTGGTAAGGCAGAGGCCTGCAAAGCCTTCACCCCCGGTTCGAATCCGGGCGTCGCCTCCAAATTTGAAAACCAAACATGCGGACATGGCTCAGCTGGTAGAGCATCACCTTGCCAAGGTGAGGGTCGCGGGTTCGAATCCCGTTGTCCGCTCCATGAACTTACAGCGGTCGAGAAATCGACCGCTTTTTATTTTCTCGATCCGAAGAGACATACTTGTACCTTCGTGAATCAACCTGGCCGCTATGTACCGTTTTGGATCGAATAGATTTTCAAAATAGGGTCTTGCAAAGATCCTCGATTCCGGTATTATATCTTCTTGCGTCTTGGCCCCCCAAGATGTGATTGCTGAATCGGGCGTTTAGCTCAGGGGGAGAGCGCTTCCCTGACACGGAAGAGGTCACAAGTTCAAATCTTGTAACGCCCACCATTTTTCAGTTTGAATCAGTTAAATGATTCATTGTGAGGATAAATTCATAACACTGAATTTTATCTTGCCTTGATTCGTTTTTCGTTTAAACTGATTTTAGTAATGCGGACATGGCTCAGCTGGTAGAGCATCACCTTGCCAAGGTGAGGGTCGCGGGTTCGAATCCCGTTGTCCGCTCCATGAATGTGCAGCGACCGAGATAGCTCGGTCGCTTTTTTGTTGCTTCGAATTTTGCAGTCACAAACACCTGTTCGTATGATAGGATACGCGAGACACTAAGCGATTTTCAAAGGCTGGGTAGTATGGGTCAGGATTCCATTGTCATCAAGGGCGCTCGCGAGCACAATCTGAAAAACGTCGACATCACCATCCCTCGTGACAAGCTGGTTGTGATCACCGGTTTGTCGGGTAGCGGCAAATCAAGCCTGGCGTTCGACACCATGTATGCCGAGGGGCAACGACGTTACGTTGAGAGCTTGTCCAGCTATGCACGCATGTTTTTGGGGCAGATGAGCAAACCTGACCTTGATAGCATCGATGGTCTTTCCCCGGCAGTATCGATCGATCAGAAAACCACCTCTCGCAATCCCCGCTCAACGGTGGGCACTACGACTGAGATATATGATTATCTTCGTTTGCTATATGCTCGCGTCGGCGTTCCCCATTGCCCGGAATGCGGTCGCGTTATCAAGAAACAAACCACCGATCAGGTGACCGATGATATCCTGGCCTTGGATCCCGGTGCGAAGGCCATCATTCTGGCACCGGTTGTTTCTGGTCGTAAGGGAGAATTCACCAAGCTGTTCGCAGACTTGGCCCATGAGGGCTTCAGCCGTGTTCGCATCGATGGCGAGATAGTGAAGCTGGATGGTCAGCCTCGTACGCTCAATAAGAAGATCAAGCACTTCATTGATGTGGTGGTTGACCGCGTGCAGCTCAAGGAGTCCGCAACCGGTCGAATCGCCGAGGCGGTGGAGCTTGCAACGAAGTTGGCGGAAGGTCGCGTCCTTGTGCAGGTGCTCGGTCCCGATGGCAAGCCTCAAGGCGAGGCGGGCGGTTCCTCAAGCGGCGCAAAAGGCGGTCTTGGCGAAGGAGAGCATCTATTCTCCCTGGCATTGGCGTGTCCTGAGCACGGCCACTCCATGGACGAGCTTCAGCCGCGCGACTTCAGTTTCAACGCGCCATACGGAGCCTGCCCTGACTGTTCGGGCATTGGAAGCAGGGAAGAGGTCGATGCCAGCCTAGTCGTCCCCGATCCTTCGTTGACGTTATCTGAGGGTGTCATCGCGCCATTTAAGAGCGGCAATTATTACCCTCAGGTTCTTAAAGCCGTTGCATTGCATATGGGCTGCGATGAGAACACCCCGTGGGAGGACATGCCTAAAAAGGTTCAGAAGGCTTTGCTCGAAGGTTTGGGCGAGGAAAAAGTCAGGGTCGATTACACCACGGTCGATGGGCGTAACACCTACTGGTTCATTGAGTGGGAAGGCGCTCTGGCCGCGGTAATGCGCAAATACCAGGAGGCGCAAAGCGATACGCAACGTGAGAAGCTGCAAAGCTACTTCGCCGTCGTTCCGTGTCCTACGTGCGGTGGCAAACGCTTGAAGCCTGAGATTCTAGCGGTCACTGTGGGCGGCAAGTCCATTCACGAAGTGTGCGAGATGAGCGCTCTCGACTGTTATCGGTTCTTCAGCGACTTGCATTTCGATGGCCAGCAAGGCGCGATTGCGAATCCTATCGCGAAGGAGATCGTTGCACGCTTGAAGTTCCTAGTGGATGTGGGCTTGGATTACCTTACCTTGGAGCGTGCTACTGCAACCCTTTCCGGCGGCGAAGCGCAGCGTATCCGTCTGGCCACGCAAATCGGCGCGGGCCTGATGGGCGTTCTTTACATTCTCGATGAACCATCCATCGGCTTGCATCAGCGCGACAACGAACGCCTTATCGGCACGCTCGAGCATCTTCGCGATCTCGGTAACACCGTCATCGTTGTCGAGCACGACGAGGATACCATTCGCGCCGCCGATTATGTGGTGGACATGGGCCCGGGTGCGGGCGAGCGCGGCGGTATGGTGGTTGCCGCCGGAACGCCTGAGGAAGTGGCGGCAACGGAGGGTTCGCTAACGGCAGATTATCTTTCCGGCCGTCGCGTGATCGCCGTGCCGCAGCAGCGTCGTAAGCCCAAGCGCGGAGCTCTGAAACTTACCGGCGCATCCGAGAACAACTTGAACAATGTGACGCTGTCGGTTCCTTTCGGTGCCTTCACCGTCATCACGGGCGTTTCCGGTAGCGGTAAAAGCTCGTTGATCACCGATACGCTGGCGCCTGCGCTGGCGAATCGCGTCAACCATGCCCATCGGCGCACGGGCGCGTACCGCAAGATCACCGGCGTCGAGAATATCGACAAGGTGATCAACATCGACCAAAGCCCTATCGGCAGGACGCCTCGTAGCAATCCTGCCACCTATATCGGTCTCTGGGACGATATCCGCGCATTATTCGCCAGCACGCAGGAGAGCAAGGCGCACGGATACGGCCCTGGTCGATTCAGCTTCAACGTTAGCGGAGGCCGCTGCGAAGCTTGCAAGGGCGACGGGCAGATCAAGATTGAGATGCACTTTCTCCCAGATATCTACGTGCCATGCGAGGTGTGCGAGGGCAAGCGCTACAATCGCGAAACCCTGCAGGTCACGTATCGGGGTAAGAACATCTCCGAGGTGCTCGACATGACGGTCGAGGATGCCTTGTTGTTCTTTGAGAACATCCCCGGAATCAAGCGCAAGCTTCAAACGCTATTCGATGTGGGGCTCGGGTATATTCGTTTGGGGCAGCCGGCTACCACGCTTTCCGGCGGCGAGGCTCAGCGAGTGAAGCTGGCAAGCGAGCTGCATCGTCGCCAGACGGGCAAAACGTTCTATATTTTGGATGAACCTACCACCGGGTTGCATTTCGAGGATGTGCGGCAGTTGCTCGTGGTTCTTCAACGTCTTGTGGATGCCGGAAACACGGTACTCGTCATCGAGCACAACCTCGATGTCATCAAAAGCGCCGACCATATCGTCGATCTGGGGCCGGAAGGCGGCGAGCGTGGCGGTACCGTGGTGGCCGAGGGAACCCCGGAGCACGTAGCTACTGTGAAGGAGAGCTACACGGGTCGATTCCTCGCGCGCATGTTGTAGAATAACTTTGTTACATTGCGACGCCTGCCGATTTCGGTGGGCGTCTTTGACGCTAAAGAAGCAAAACCCGTCTCCGTGCAAGAGGCGGGTTTCTTATTCAGGAAGGAGCGGTAAGGGTGCATCAAGGAGCGGCTTTGCGGGGCGGGCATATGATGCGTGGTATCGTCTGCGCATTGGCTGGGTCCGTTTGCTGGGGCTTTTCCGGCACGTGCGCCCAGCTGCTTATGGGCGATTACGGCGCGTCGGCTTATTGGATCACGTGCGTGCGCATGCTCATCTCCGCGGTATTCTTTCTCTGCGTCGTGTTCGTGAAGGATTGGCGCTCCTTGGGGGCTTTATTCCGCGATTGGCGCTCTATGGTCAGCATCGCTGCGTTCTCCATTTTCGGAATCGCGCTATGCCAGGTGAGCTATTTCAGCGTTATCCATCATACGAGTGCTGGCGTGGGCACTACCATCGAGCAGCTTGGTTTGGTGCTCATCATGCTGTGGACATGCTTGCGCAAGCGCCGTTTCCCCAACCCCCGCGAGGTGTTGGGGCTTGTGTTCGCCATGGCAGGGCTCGTCCTTATCGCCACGCAAGGCGATCTTTCCCGTTTGGCATTGTCTCAGCAGGGTTGCTTCTGGGGCATGGTGTCGGCTGTAGCGTTGGCTTTGTATACCCTTATGCCCGTGAAAGTGCTTGCCAAATGGGGTTCGATGATGGTGACGGGGTTCGCCATGCTGTTCGGCGGCGTTGTTCTCACACCCGTGGTGCGCCCTTGGGAAGTCCCTGTTCAGTTCACACCCGGGTTCCTGATCATCTTCGCGGCCGTTATCGTGGTGGGCACCTGCGCTGCATATATGCTGTATCTGCAGGGTATCAATGATTGCGGTCCGGTCAAAGCCGGCCTTTTGTGCGCTGCTGAGCCGGTGTCGGCTATGGTGCTTTCGGTGATATGGTTGCACAGCGCGGTCAGCAGTTGGGATGTCGCCGGCTGTGCATGCATTCTCGTGATGATCGTCCTGGTCACCGAGTTCGAGCCGAAGTGGGAGAGTGCTGAATCCCGGGTCGAGATAGCGGGCGTGGAGGCGTCGCCTCTTCCTCAAGATCCGCCGGTATTCGCGGGTCGGGCCTCGGTGCTCGGGTATTACAGCAGCCGCCCTGCGACCTTGGCCGATATCGACCGCGTGGAGGCCCTGCTTGATGAAGGGCATCGCGCTTTTACGGAAATGGGCATTGATGAGGGCAAGTACAAGAAATACCCGTCCACGCGCCGTTTGACTCGCAGTATCAAAAACGGTTCCACATATGTGGTGGAGAATGTTCAAGGCCAGCTGATCGCGGTGTTTGCCGTCTCCTTCGAGCCGGATAAGAATTACGAGCGCGGCATCAAGGGAGAATGGGTGACTGACGCCGGCGCATCTCCGCAGCAGTATGCCGAATTGCATTGGGTTGCCGTCGACAAGCCGGTTCGCAGACGCGGCGTCGGGTCGTTCATCATCGATAACGCTTGCCGTATCGCGCGCGAAGGCGGCCGCGTAAGCGTACGGGCCGATATCTATCCGGAGAACGAGCCGATGCGCTGGTTGCTTGAAACGCGTGGTTTCACGTTCTGCGGGACCATTCAGGTGCGTGATGCGTTCGGGCGGGAGAAGCCGCGTTCCGCCTATGAGCTGCGCCTCAGGTAAGTCGGGAGAGGCCGGCGGACCTGTTTAGGTCAGCGTCGTTTTGCCGGCAACCTGGATTCCGTTGCAAATTGTGGGTTGCCAACCACTTGCAGACGTTTACCATTGCTGAGGGTGTTTCGCATCATCGGTGCGAGAAGGGGAAGAGCCGCGTCGACGGCTGAAAGCGAGGATATCCATGACATTGCAGTTTCGCATTGCCGACCATGGCGACTTCGATGGCATCTGGGCCGTGCTCATGGACGGCAAAGCCGCGCTCGGTCGACTTGGCATCGATCAGTGGCAAGGTGCTTATCCTACGAAGCAAATCGTGCGAGATGATATCGAAGCCGGTCACTCCTATGTACTCGAAGAGGACGGCGAGGTGCTCGCTACCACCGTCATCGGCTTCACCGGCGAACCGGTTTACGATTCTATCGAGGGCGCATGGTTGACGGCATCCGACTCGAGCGATCCTCGGTATGCCGTGTTGCATCGCGTTGCGGTAGCACAGGGCCATGGCGGCAAGGGTCTTGGTCGCAATCTGCTGCAATCCGCCGAACCGGTTGCCCGTCAACACGGCTGCGAGAGCCTGCGCATTGAAACGCATCCGGGCAACATCCCCATGCTCAAGCTCATAGAACGATGCGGCTTCAGCCGTTGCGGCATCGTGCATATCAGCCATGCGGAAGGCGCTTCCACCGACCGTGTCGCGTTCGAGAAGCTACTCTAACGCAGGCTTTTCTGTAAACTCTGCGCGTGTGCCCGCGGGGTACGGGCGGTTTGCAGGGCATTCACTATACTTGAACCTATGTCTAACGGAACTCGTGAAAAACAAGCGCTCGGCGTATTCCTTATCCTGATCGTGCTCAGCACGTTCGGGATTGCCTGGTATATGGTTGCAGGGCATTCATGGAACGTCGCCGCATCTTCCATCGATGAGAAGGTGGGCCAGATGGAAGGGTATACCTCCATCGTGTATGCAGGCACGCTTCCCGTGCAGGCGGATGCGAAGACGCTCGATTCTCAAAATGGTTTCGATGCGCAGGTCGAAGACGCAACGGGTTCTGCAGATACCGCTGAAAAGGCCGACGAAGGTGCTTCGGGTTCCCAGATCGCCTCCGATTCGTCCAGCTCTTCGGATGCGGCCGCTTCGGCTGCGTCGTCTTCTGGCGGCAGCGCCGCCTCATCGTCCGAGGACGAGAGCGCATCCGTGAACGGTGGTTCCTCGAGCGCCGGCTCGAGTGTCGGCCCTAGCACCAGCTCCAACAAATCCGGCTCCTCGAAGGCTGGTTCGGGGTCTTCCAAGAAGGCCGATGACCTTGCCGGTCAAACGCATAATGACGAAGCGTCCGGCTTGACGTCCGATGTCGGCAGCGTCGCGGCACCTGTTCCCGATGCCTCGGAACAGGAAGATAGCGAATCTGATCGAACTTCGGATGAAGCCACGGTTCTGAAGGCTGCTACCGTCCGTGGCGATATGGATGTCGCTAAGAGCCAGCCGGTCGCACCCGAGGAGGTTCAGGCCAATTATGAGGAGAAGGGCGCTACGGTGCTCGTGCTCGATACGGCCGATCCGTCGCAATACAGCGATGGCGTTATCCTCAAGCGAGGCTCGAAACGCATCGGCGTGTTCTCCGTCGATGTGCCGCTTTCTGAAAAAGCTGCCGAAGCGCGTGTCAAATATTTCCGCGATTGCAAGGTCGATCTTGTCGTGTGCATCTCTTCGGTCCGCACTTATGTGCGCAACCTACAGGGCGCCGATATCGTGATCACGCTGCAGGATGAGGAAGTGTCCACGATGGGCAGCAACTCCAACGGGTCGTTTTTCGTGAACGCGCCTCATGTGGATAGCGTCGGGGCCATTCTGGTGTCTCCGAGCAACGTCGTGTCCGCGAAGGTCATTGAAAGCTTGTAAACGGCAGGTTCTTGGCTTCTGCGCCCTTGTCTTAGATGGGCGCGGCCTGCATTTCTTATGCGCCCTGTTGCTTAATGAGCATCTCTGACGTTACCTCAACATCATCTTCGGCTGTTTCGCTCTGTTGCTCGCTTTCTTCTCGCAATGCGCGCTAGGGGGTTCTGCCCTGTTGAATAACAGCCTTGTTTCGGATTCGTCGAGCAGATCGGCGTCCTAGCTTCGGTGCTCCGCCGTGTTCCGTGCGAGCACTGCCCTGGGTTCAGCGGGGAAGTTTTTCGGCGCATAACTCCGATGGCTCATGGTGACGCTGAACGGTGTTGCCCCAACTGCGATCGCGATTTTCTTTTTCGTGAACCTCGCCCGTGCATCACATATGCCAGCAAGTGTATTCTCGGCTTATAATATGCAGTTTCAGAATGCCACGATGCAGGAATTCCGTCCGATGCTGAGGCTATTTCAGCTTGATATCTCTTTGAACGGCTGTGAAGCGGAAATGGGAAGCCCATTAGATGGGTAAACAAATTCTCGATACTGTCTAAAACCATGCTTATATTCTGATTGCACCAATAGGAATTGCCGAACAATTCCAAGCATTTACATAGGGAACAATTAGACAAACCGGCTAGATAGTCCAATATTTTGTCACCCGTTATGGGTAATTCGTTCCAAATGAGTGTATTTGTGCACCATTTAGCGGAATGGTGTCGGTTTCGTATCAAATTATGCATTAGCATTGATGAATGTCCGTATGTGCACAGTACGGATATGCGATGCGCCGCTCCGGCGCCTTCTCCCCGCAGCCTCCAATCGGCAAGAGGGCACGGTGGGCGGTTTCGCATCGGTTTTTAGACGAGTGCAAGACGAGTAGGAAAGGAGTGAGGGGCATGAACCTGTCACGCAGGGGCTTTTTCAAAGCAACCGGCGCTGCGCTGGCAACCACGATGGCGTTCGAGCTTTCCTCGCAGACCCAGGCGTTCGCGTCTGAGTCCAAGCAAGACTGGAAGCTGGTGAACACCGAAGAGTACACCAACATCTGCTGCTATTGCGCAGGTGGTTGCGGTTCTCTGCTGTCGGTGCGCGACGGCGAGCTGGTCAACCTGGAAGGCGACCCCGACCATCCCATCAACGAGGGCGGCCTGTGCCCGAAGGGCGCTACCATGTTCCAGCTGCGCAACGTGGTGGACCCCGAAACGCGCGAAGTCATCAAGAACCCGAAGCGTGCGACGCGCCCGTTGGTGCGCCGTCCCGGCGCAAGCGACTGGGAGGACATCTCCTGGGATGACGCCATCGCCGAGATCGCTCGCAAGGTCAAGGACACGCGCGATGCCTCGTTCATCGAGAAGAACGACAACGGCCTGACGGTGAACTACACACCGGCCATCGCAAGCCTGGGCGGTTCCCAGGAAAACTCCGAGGAGGAATACCTGATTCTCAAGATGATGCGCTCTCTGGGCGTCATCGCCATCGACAATCAGGCTCGTGTTTGACACGGCCCCACTGTTGCCGGTCTGGCAGCTTCATTCGGTCGTGGCTCCATGACGAGCCATTGGTGCGACTTCCAAAACACCGACGTCATCTTGAATTGCGGTTCCAACTCCGTTGAGAACCACCCCGTAAGCGCGCTGTGGCTTGAGAAGGCCCACGAGCAGGGCGCTAAGTGGATCGTCGTCGATCCGCGCTACACCCGTACGGCCGAGCAGGCCGATATCTGGTGCCCCATCCGTTCCGGCACCGACATCGCGTTCTACGGCGGCATGTACAACTACATCATCGAGCACCTCATCGAGCCGAACCTGGCCAAGTACCAGGAAACCGGCGACATGAGCGAGTACAACTTCGAGTACCTGCTCAACTACACCAACGCTTCCTACATCCTTGATCCCGACTACAAGTTCGATCCCGAAACGGGTCTGTTCAGCGGTTGGAACGAGAAGACCAAGACGTACAACGCCCATAGCTGGCACTACGAGACCGAGTCCACCGAGGACTGGGATACCAGCGAGAACGGCGCGTACGCCTGGGTTAACAAGCCCGGCACCCCTGAGTTCACCATGCCGACGTTCACCAACCCCAAGAAGGACATGACGCTGCAAGACCCCATGTGCGTCTATCAGCAGTTCAAGAAGCATTATTCCCGTTACACGCTCGACACCGTTTGCGGTATCTGCGGTATGGACAAGGATGTTCTCGAACTCGTCTACAAAACCTATACCTCTACCGCCAAGCCCGGTAAGGCCGGCACCGTGCTGTACGCGCTCGGCCAGACCCAGCACACCTATGGTGCCCAGAACACGCGCGCCATGTGCGTGATGCAGCTGCTGCTCGGCAATATCGGCATCCCCGGCGGCGGCGTCAACGCGCTGCGCGGCGAGCCCAACGTCCAGGGTGCAACGGACATGGGTATGATGGTCAACGAGCATCCCGCTTACCTGAAGTGGGCAAACACCACCGATCGCGCAAGCCTGCGCAAGTGGCTGGAGTCTCAGACCTACTCCGACGGCTACTACACCAACAAGCCGAAGTTCATCGTCTCCTCCCTGAAGGAGTGGTTCGGCGAGAACGCAACCGTGGACAACGATTACGGCTACGACTGGTGGCCGAAGGTCCCGTCCGAGACGGGTGCCGTCGACTACACGCATATCTCCACGTTCGAGCTCATGCAGCAGGGCGTCATCAAAGGCTACTTCAACTGGGGCATGAACCCTTGCCATTCGGCTCCCAACGCCGGCAACGTGCGCCGTTCCATGGCCAACCTCGATTGGCTGGTCGTTGCCGACCAGGTCATCACCGAGTCCGCCAGCTTCTGGAACGCCCCGGATATGAACCCGTCCGAGATCGACACCACGGTCTACTATCTGCCGTGCGCTCTGATCTACGAGAAGCCGGGCATCATCCTGAACTCCGGCCGCTGGATCCAGTACCGCTACCAGGCCGTCGAGCCGTGGGATCAGGCCAAGCCCGACTACGAGATGTGCGACCTTCTGTGGACCGCTATCTGCGACCTGTACAAGCAGGAGGGCGGCGCCAACCCCGACCCGATCCTCAAGACCAAGTGGGACTACTACGTGGACGGCAAGATCGACCCGCGCCCCGTGGCGTGGGCGCTCAACGGCTACCGCGTGGCCGGCACCGAGTGCAACACCGATTCCGCCAACCCGAAGACCGACCTGCTCAAGGGCTACGCCGAGCTGGGTGCCGACGGTTCCACCGCTTGCGCGATGTGGATCTACTCCGGTATGTGGAACAACAACGACGCTCCGCTCGACCCGGCAGAGCAGCCGCTGTGCCGCCGCAACACCGAGGACAAGTCCGGCATCGGCCTGAACTCCGAGTGGGCATTCAGCTGGCCGAGCAACCGCCGTATCCTGTACAACCGCAACAGCTGCGACATGCAGGGCAAGCCTTGGAACGAGGATAAGAAGCTCATGGAGTGGAACGGCGAGAAGTGGATCCTCGTCGACCAGGCCGACTTCGTTGCCGCCAAGGACGGCAAGCCAGTCCCGCCGAACAACAAGACCTTCTTCATGCTGTGGGAGCAGAACGCCCGCCTGGAGAGCTACGGCATGGTCGACGGCCCGCTGCCCGAGCATTTCGAGCCGTTCGAGTCGCCGTGCGACGACAACCCGCTCAACGGCGCGTTCCACAACCCGTGCGCATTCGGCACGCAGTACGCGTCCACGAAGCAGGGCACCAAGGAGCAGTATCCGATCGTGGCCACCACGTACTCCGTCACCGAGCATTGGCAGACCGGCGGTCAGACCCGTCTGTGCCCGGCGCTCGTGGAGTCCATGCCGTCCCAGTTTGTGGAGATGAGCGAGGAGTTCGCAGCCGAGAAGGGTATCAAGAACGGCGATGAGGTGCGCGTGTTCAACAACCGCGGCTCGGTTGTGGTGCCCGCATTGGTCACCAAGCGCATGCAGCCGATGAACGTCAACGGCAAAGTGCAGCACCAGGTCGGTTTGACCCACCACTTCGGCTGGGCCGATCTGTACGGCACGGGCGACGTGGTCAACGACCTGACGCCCAACGTCGGCGACCCGAACTCGTTCACGCCCGAATACAAGGCGTTCCTCGTCAACATCGAGAAGGCATAAGGGGGATTGACATGACTGAAAAGGCTATTTATTTCGATTCCTCCAAGTGCACCGCCTGCAAGGGCTGCCAGGTTGCCTGCAAGACGTGGAACAACCTGCCGAGCCCTCTGGGCACGAACGAGACCAAGTGGTCCGGCACGCATCAGAACCCGGCCGACCTCAACGGCGATACGCGTTTGATCATCACCTTCAACGAGCTTGAGGGCGATAGCAAGATCAAGCCGGTGAAGTGGGCGTTCGGTCGTCGTGCTTGCCAGCATTGCACCGATGCCCCGTGCGCATCGGTGTGCCCTGGCGGCGCGCTCGTGCGCAACGAGGAGACCGGTTTCGTGGAGGTCTACCAGGACAAGTGCGTCGGCTGCCAGTACTGTCACAGCGCCTGCCCGTTCGATGTTCCGCGTTACGAGTCCAACGGGCTTCTCGACAAGACCGTCATCGACAAGTGCACGGGTTGCGCCGATCGCGTGGCCCATGGCATGGCGCCGGCGTGCGTTTCCGCATGCCAGCCCAACGCCCTGCAGTTCGGCGATTGCGACGAGATGATCGCCAAGGGCAAGGGGAAGGTCGCCTGGCTGCATGAGAACGGCTATCCGGATGCCTGCCTGTACGGCGAGCACGAGATGGGCGGCTTGCATGTCATCCAGGTGCTCAAGTACGGCATTCAGGCGCATGGCCAGGTGCAGGACCCGCAGGCTCCCGCAACGGCTCAGCTGACCCAGATCATCAAGCCGGTCACCGGTGCCATCACGGGCCTGACCGTGGCCGGTCTGGCCGCCATGTTCGGCTTGGCTGTGGGCTACAAGCGCGACAAGCTGGCGTACAACCCCGAGACCGAGGACACGGTTTCGGTCATCACCGGCGATGTGGTGCAGCACGGCGACCCGCAGGACGATAAGACGGTGATGGAGCACATCACCGAGAACCTTCCGATCGGTAAGAAGGGGGACAAATAATGAGCCACTCCGTTAACGTTTCCCCGGAAGCCCGCGCCAAGGACGCGGCGTTCCTCCAGGAGCGCGCGGCATCCGGCAAGGAGAAGTACATCGTCCGTCATTCGAAGCAGGCGCGCCTGACGCATGGCATCACGGTCATCGCGTGCATCCTGCTTGCCATCTCGGGCCTGTTCGTGTTCGTTCCTCAGCTTGCGCAGGCGGTAGGCGCCGATACGGTGTTCGTCATCCGAATGTCGCATCGCGTGCTCGGTTTCATCTTCGTGCTGGTGCCGATCATCAGCGCGATCATGGCTCCGAAGGGCGTGGCCCACATCTTCAAGAACCTGTTCGCGAAGTGGAACAGCGACGACAAGAAGTGGATGATGCTGTTCTTCCCGTACCTGTTCATGGCGAAGTGGATCCACATGCCCGACCAGGACGAGGTGAAGTCCGGCCAGCGTTTCGCCGATGGCATGCTGTGGCTGGCGGGCGCTCTCATGGGCGTCACCGGCCTGATTCTGGTGGCCGGTTCCACCTTTGCCGACCTGGGCACGGGTTATGGCGTGGTGCTGTTCCTGCACGACCTGGGCTTTTTGCTCATCGCCGTGTTCGGCTTGGCCCATATCTTCCTGGGCGGCGGCATCTTCCAGCCTTACCGCGGTACCTACAAGCTGATGTTCGGCAACGGTTTGGTTTCCGAAGCCGATGCTCTGTACCACTGGGGGCACTGGGCTCGTAAGGAGATCGCCTCCGGCAAGAACGTGGTCGAGAAGGATGCCAAGTAGCTCCTGATCGTCCCTGAAACCCTGATGGGCGGCGTGCGATGCGCCGCCCATCTAGCCGGCAGCCCGGTGCTTCGCAGACGCTTCCCTTGTGGAGGTGAGCGTCGGGCTACCGTTTACCTAAGAGGTTGCGTGTTGGCGCGCAGTTGGATGGCATGACGTGCATGCAACTGTTTGCCAACAGGCTTCGATCGCGCCGACGGGTTTGCGCTGGCTTTACACGCCCCGTTCGGCTCGATCGTTTCAATGAGATGAAGGCGGTAAGCAACTATGGATCTTAACCAAATCGATATGGCCATGAAGGCCTATGCGTCGAAGCTGTCCGAATCCGAGCAGGAACGCTTGCGCTTCTTCCGCACCTTGTGGGGCGTTCAGGCCGAGGTGCAGAACGAACATGCCGCCAAGGTAGAGCATGTGGTTCCCGATGCAGCTACGCTCAAGGAATGCTCGAAAGCCGAGCAGCCGGTGCTGCGCGCGTATCCTGCCGGCATTCCGGCTGACGTGCTGGTAGATGCTGCGCAGCGATTGGCGGGTGCCATGGCGGCATTCGAGCAGTTCGACCAGGCAACGCGCGATACGCTTGCGGGCGTGCGTTGGGACCGTCTGGTGGCGGCATCGGATATGAAGCTTGCTGGAAGCGACCCTTCCGCATACGTGGAAGCGTTCGCGGGTCTTTTGCAGGACGATGGGCTTGGCGAGGATGTAGCGCGTATGGGTGCTTCTGTGGTTTCATTGGCGTTGCGCGCGCTGCTGGAGCCCACTGCCCAGGAGGTGCAGGCGGCGCGCGTTGACGGGAACGCTGATCAGCCGTATCCGGTTCATTGCCCGGTGTGCGGGTGCGAGGCATCTGTGGCACATGTCGGCCAAGCCGGCACGAAGACCAAGGGCCGCGGTCGCGCATTGTGGTGCGCGCAATGCGGTTGCGTTTGGGATATCGAACGTGTCCGTTGCGCCCGCTGCGGCACGCAGAATCAGGGTCACTTGCATTTCTTCAACGTCGAAGGCGACGACGACCATCGCATCGCGACGTGCGACGAGTGTGGGGGCTATGTTCGCACCGTCTACGAAGAGGACGGTCCCATGGCTCAGCTGTATCCGTTCAGCTATGAGGTTGAGGATGTAGTCATGGCCAAGCTCGACCTGATCGCGTATCGTCAGCTTGTAGCGCAGGAGGCGCAGCAGGACTAGCCGCCAAGCGGTATTTTCCTCTATCCATTTGAAGGCAGGGGCTTCGGCCTCTGCCTTTTTCGCGTTTTGAGGCCAGGCTGCTCGTTGCACTATCCGTTTCCGGTTTCAGCTTCGACTTTTGTCTATCTAAAGTCTATTCGGGCCAATCATCAAGGCCGAAACATCTATGCGGTCAAGGGGACTCGGCTCTTGTCTGCTGGTTGGGAAAGGCTTTCGCGTATTGAAGCTTCTTGTGCACGGCGCCGCGTTGCAGGGACCCTTTGGTGGGTGTAAGGTGCAGCGGACGACGGATATGCAGATGAGATATGATCGTAAAAGCTTCTGAACTGGTACAATGCGATTCGTACTCAATTTGCATGACAGTACTTTTGTGGGCCTTGAGTACGAAATCACGGGTTTGCATGATAGACGCGATTCCTCTTTGGCGGCATTATCGCAATCGTTGAAACGAGCTGACGGGCGAAATCGCCTGTCAAGGTATAAGCGACGCGGGCACCGCCGGTTTCGCTTTGCGACATCCTAAAAAGGAGGAGTCATCAATGAAATTTTTGGGCATGGGTGTTCCCGAGCTGCTTATCATCCTGGTCGTCGTTCTGCTTATCTTCGGCCCGAAGAATCTTCCCAAGCTCGGCAGCGCCATCGGCAAGTCCGTTAAAAGCCTGCGCGAGGGCATGACCTCCGACGAGGGCAAGCCCGAGATCGACCTTGACGAGGAAGAGGAAGTCGAGGAGGAGCCGAAGAAGAAAGCCGTGAAGGCTGCCAAGAAGGCTCCCGCTGCAAGCGAGGAATAGGATTTCCCTGGAGGCGTAAAGCCTCCGTTACCGGAAATACAGCAAACAGTGAAACGCCCGCGCAAGGTTATGCGCGGGCGTTTCACTATATGCATCCCGGTTTGCGGTTTTTCGTGAACTGGATTTGCATGGCGATGGCGGCATGTGGCTTTGCGCATATGGAGTAGGAGCGATGGCGATATCCACTCTGGAAGCGCGAGCGCCCAAGCGCTCGATTTCGCCCGGGTAATCTTGTGGTCCCTTGCGCATGGCCGAGGTCTGAACGGTGCTTGCTGGTACACTTCGATGCATGCAGAATTCTTCAACCCATCATACCGGCGCACCTGAGACGCGCTTCGATCCCGCTCTTGTGCGCACCCTGCTCGGGTATGCGTGTCATCAGGCGTTCATGTTCGCACTCTTTTACATGGGATGGAACAGCGCGCTCACCGTTGGCGGTTTGGCTTTCGAGCGCATTGATTTGCTCATCACCTTGCTTGCCGCGGCCGTCACCCTTATCGTGTTGCGCGCCGTTGCGCTGCGCGTTCGCGATGTACTGTTGAACCGTTCGCTTATGTGGTGTTATGCGGTGCTGCTGGCCATCGGTTCCTCCGTTTCCCTTCCCGCCGAATACGGCCTTGCCTCCATGGTCATGGAAGGCGTTTTGGTAGGCGGTCCTTTCGCCTGCATGCTCGCGGCATGGGGTCGGGCGCTCGGTGCTCGATCGCATGGGGAAAGCTCTCGCGGCGTGTTGCTTGCAACCGCCGTTGCGGCCGTCTTCACGTTCCTGCTTGCTGTTGTCTGCTCGCAGATGCCCCTTGCTGCTGCGGTGGCGAACCTGCTTCCCTTCGGCAGCGCATGGGCGCTTGTCGGCATCGAGCCTTTGCTGTCGAGCGAGCGCGTCGAGGAGAACGCGGGCCCGCAGAAAAAATCCGCTCTTACCATCGCAACGCTTTTCGCTTCCAAAAAACAGCGAGCCGAGACGCATCGCATTTCGCGTAACGTGGTGGGCGGCTCCATTGTGTTCGGTTTGGCGGGTGGCCTTATGGAAACCTACGCGTCTGATCCGGGAAGCGTTGCCACGCCTACCTTTGCGGCTACGTTGCTGTTGTTGGCGCTGTACTGCGCCGGATCGTTGCAGGTTGTGGGCGTGACTGCTCGTCGCGGCGGGTCCGATGGCGAAGTGAGCAGGCTTTTGGTGGGGGTCTATCGCCTGGCGTTGCTGCTCATGATGGCCGGATACCTGTTCATGCCGGTCTTGGAGCCTTACGGTGTCCCGGGAGATTCCATCGTGCTTGCGGGCTATCTCGGTCTTTCCGCCGTGCTCGTCTCGCTGTTCGTTTTGATGGCGAAGTTGACCGGCATGGATGCGGCGCTTTCCTTCTCCAGGGGTTTTGCCGCGCTCTACCTTGGCGAAGCTGGGGGCTTGGCGCTCGGCAACGTTTTGCAGATCGCCTCTCCTTCGGGCGACATTCCCTTTGCAGTCGCCTCTTGCGCCGGTTTCGCCACGCTGTTCGCGTACTTGATCCTGTTCACTGAGGGCGACTTCTTGGCGTTGTCCCGTATCGCCAAGCAGGCTGATCGGTTCGAGGATGCTTGCCGCGTGATGGCGTCCAAATTCAAGCTTTCCAAGCGCGAATCCGAAATCTTGCCATTGGCGCTTCGAGGCCGTACGGGCGAGCGCATGGCTGTGGAACTGTTCATCGCGAAAAGCACCGTTGACACGCATTTGCGCCGCATCTATGGGAAATGCGGTGTACACAGCCGACAAGAGTTGATCGACCTGGGAGAACGCGAATCCCAGACATTGCTATCCGGTAAGGAGTCGTGATCTATATGGTGAACGAGACGCTGTTGGAAACGCTGAGGGGTATCGTTGGGGAGCAGTGGGTGCGCCAAAATGTTCCCATGAGCGGGCTGACCACGTTTCAAATCGGGGGTCCTGCCGCCGTGGTGGTTGAGCCGGCCAGCGTGCAGGAAGCCGCAGATGTTTTGGCCGCATGCCATGAAGCGGGTCAACCGGTGCGGTTGCTCGGCCTGGGCAGCGACTTGCTCGTGGCAGATGCCGGCCTGCCCGAGGTGATTGTGCGTTTCGCCGACCGCTTCTCGGGCATTGCCGTGGAGGGTTCCCGCGTGATGGTGCAATCCGGTGCGTCGAATGCCCAGGTGGCCGAGGCGGCATGCGCTGCCGGTTTGGCGGGCTATGAGTTCGCCAGCGGCATTCCGGGCACCATCGGCGGCGCCGCCATCATGAACGCCGGTGCCTATGGCGGCGAGTTCCGCGACGTGTGCTGCTCGCTGGTGTGCGCAACGCCGCAAGGGCGTATCGTGCATCTTCATGCTTGGCAGGCATGCTGGGGATATCGTCATTCCATGATGGGCGATGCCGGCTGGGCGGTGCTCTCGGCAACCTTGCAGCTGCGTCCCGATTCGCCTGCCGCTATCCGCGAGCGCATGGACGATCTGGGCCAGCGCCGCGCCGATAAGCAGCCTCTGGAAATGCCGAGCGCTGGCAGCACCTTCAAGCGTCCCGCCGGGTACTTCGCCGGCAAGCTCATCCAGGATGCCGGTTTGCGCGGTTTCCGCGTGGGCGGTGCGCAGGTTTCCGAGAAGCACACGGGTTTCGTGGTGAACGCCGGCGGCGCTACGGCGCGCGATGTCCGCGACCTGATCGCCGAGGTGCAACGCCGCGTATACGAGATGGAAGGCGTGCGCATGCACCCCGAGGTACGTATGTGGGGCTTCGACGACGAAGAATAGCGTTTTGTCCGTTTTGGCGAGGCGCAAAAGGTGCGTTTTCGCTAGTCGGGGCGTCGTCAGGGCGTTCCGAGGTGCAAGTTCGAGGTAGGCAGGGGAGAGGCCGGATGTTCAAGATCAACCACGCGGTGCTGCACGTGTTCGATTTCGTGTCGTGCGTGAACGTGTTTTCCGAAGACGAGCTGGATTTGACGAACAACAACGTCAAATCCTACGTGATGCGCATCGCCCGGCATGCGTTGGGCGGCATGGACAACCGTCGTGGCGAGTTCTTCCCCGATAGCGGTTTTGCGGCGGAATTGAGCGCGTACTTCAAGGGCGATCGCGACTTCGTTGACCTTTCCGTGCAAGTGGCGCAGTTCATGTCCGAGGAACTCGGTCGCATGGAAAACCCCTCTTCCTGCGATTTGCTCGTGGTTGATTTCGAGGACCAGGAGAAGCCGCCCGCCATGTCTCCTTTGCCTGATGATGCCACCGAAGAGGAGATCGCCACGGCTACTGCAGCCGCCGAGGCAGCGGCTTATAACGCGCGCAGCGAGCATTACTTCGGCCTGCTGCTGCTTGAGAGCAAGCCGGCCTATATGCATGAGGTTGGCCGTGGGGAAGACGGCGCCACCCGAAACAACATCGAGCGTCATCACGCCATTTTGCCGAACCCTTCCCAGAAGATCGCATCGTTTGCGCTGGTGAACGCCCGCACTATGGCGGTACAGTTCGTCGATAAGCCTCGCCAGATCGCCGGCGAGGAGCGTTGGCTTATCCCCGACGGCCTACTGCAGTGCTCCAACGAGGCTTCCAGCAAAGAACTGTTCGATACCACCATGGGCCTGGTCGAGGAGGTTGCCGAGGAGTTCGGGGTCAACTCCGCCGTTGCCATGGGCCGCGCCAAGGCCTATTTGGCCGAGAACGCCGACGATTCCGACGAGGTGCCGTTCGACGAGTTCGTGGACGAGGTGTTCGACGACGAAGGCCCCCGTCGCCGTTTCGAGCAAGCAGCCGCCGATGAGCAGCTTGGCGACCGCGTGCATATGGAGCGCGACGTTGCGAAACGAGTGAGCCGCAACCATAAGATCGTCACCGATACGGGCATCGTGCTGACGTTTCCCGCCGAGTACAGCCACAACACCGAGCTCATCGAGTTCAAAAGCGCCCCGAACGGCCTCATCCAAATCGAGCTCAAGAACATCGGCAGCATAGAGAACCGCTAGCTATCCAGACGTCCCCGAAGTGTCTGGGGTGGCGTTACTTCAGGTAGGCGCCGGTTTGGCGGTTCCAGAGGTTTGCGTATTCGCCGTTGGCGGCTACCAGGTCGGCGTGCGGGCCGTCTTCGACCACCTTGCCCTTGTCAAGGACCACGATCCTGTCAAGGCCGGCCACTGTCGACAAACGATGCGCCACGACGATGCAAGTGCGGCCGCGCATGAGCGTTGACAAGGCGTCCTGCACAAGGGCTTCGCTCTCGGAGTCAAGGGCGCTTGTGGCCTCGTCAAGCACGAGAACCGGGCAGTCTGCCAGCAGCGCACGCGCGATGGCGACGCGTTGACGCTGGCCGCCGGAGAGCTTCACGCCGCGCTCGCCCGTGATGGTGTCGAACCCTTCGGGGAGATTCTCGATGAAATCCAATGCGTTTGCTTGGGCCGCGGCCTGGCGGATCTGCTCCATGGTGGCGTCGGGGCGGCCGTAGGCGATGTTTTCCGCGATGGTGCGATGGAACAGCAGCGCCTCTTGCGGCACGTAGGCGATGGAGCGGCGAAGGCTTTGCTGCGTGCATTCGGCGATGTTCTGCCCATCAATGAGGATGCGGCCGTCTTGGATATCGGACAAACGCAGCAGCAGCTTCGTGAGCGTGGTTTTCCCCGCTCCGCTCAGGCCGACCAAACCCACTCGTTGACCTGCGGGGATATACAGGTTGAAGTCTTCGAACACCGTTGTTTTCGCATTGCCGTCGGTATAGTGGAAGCCGATTCCCTCGAAATCGATGGCGCCCTTGCGTACCACCATATCCGGTGCACCGGGCAGATCGGCCACCAGGCGGGGTTCGTCAAGGGTTTGCGTCATGCCGCTGGCGTCGCCGAAGGCGCGGTTGAAGCGCTGTAGGCCGTTGTTGATGAAGTTGAACTGGTTCGTGACGGTATAGGTGTAGGTGAACATCATCACGAGCGTGCCCGCGCTGATGCCGTACCAGGCGTTTCCGCCGGCTATGAACACGGCCACCACGCTCATGATGATCACGGTGATGCACGCGGTGATGATGCCGCGGGTCATACTGGCCCACATGCGCTTGCTGTCGCGTTCCACCACCTGGCGGTTGGCCTGGTCGAACAGCGCGCGCTCATAGTCCTCGCGCCCCGAGGTCTTCACTGCTAGGATGTTGGCAACCGAATCGGAAAGCTCGCCGGAGAGCTGGTTTTGCGCGCTTGCGGCCTTCTCGTTCAGCGACAGGATGCGCTTGTACATGTAGTAGGACACGCAGGCGTATACGACCAGCAGGGCCATGAGGATGGCAACGTATATCGGCACGCGCGGCGCCAGGATGGCGCACGTGAATATCACCGAGCAGATGACCGGCAGAAACGGGAAGGTGATGGTTTCGAGCAGCAGCTGGTAGGCGCTCATGAACTTGCTCGTTTGGCTTACGAGCGTGCCGCCGAATCGGTTCGAATGAAAGCTCATGGACTGGTTGCACAGTGCGTCGAAGCTCATGGTGGCAAGGTCATAGGCCGCCGCGATCTCCAGCTTGTACATGGTGTAATCCTGCAGTTTGCTGGCGGCCTGTCCCAGCACGTTGATGGCGATGAGCGCAACGATGTAGGGACCGTACACCTCAAACACCTGGTCAGCTTCCACGCTTCCGGCGCTCACGCGATCGACCACCAGGCTCATCACATACGGGTTGCCGTAGGATAGCAAGGCCACGAACAGAAACGTCGACGCCATAAGGGCGGCGAACAGGCCGAAGTGCTTGCGGGTGACCAGCCAATAGTAGTGCAAGGTGCGGCGGGTAGTGGTCGATCGATTCGTTGCCATGAAGCTCCTTCGGGTGCGTATCAGTCCTGGTTCACAAAATCCAGCAGCGGGGTGAGCGGCCCGTTGGACAGGATGGTGATGGTGCGGGTTGCGCGGCTTATCGTGGTGTACAGGCGGTTTTGCGCCACGTGGTCGTTTTCGGGGAACAGGCCGGCGCCGGCGTCGGGGATGATGACGTGGTCGAATTCCAATCCTTTCGCCAACGGCAGCGTGAGCGCCAGCACGCCGGAGGACGGAAGGCGCCTATCTTGGCCGATGATCTGCGGCGTGTCGTCGCCAAGCAGTTTCTGCAGGCGCTTGAGCTGGCTTTTCCACGGCACCACCACGGCGGTGAGCCCATCGTTTCCAGATGCCTCGCGAATCACGCGGCGCAGGTTCTGCTCGTAGTCCTCCTCGGTGGGGTAGGCGATCAGCGCCGGGGGCTGATCGGCGCGCTGCACGGCCGAGATCTGCATGCGCTCGTTTTCGGGCAAAAGCCCTGCGAACAGCGCTGTGATCTCGGGCGTGGAGCGATAGCTGGTCAAAAGCTGGCAATCCTCGATGGAGCCGCGCAGGCGCAAGAACACCTCTCGGATCTGCTCGTACGATGCTGTTTCCGGGCGGATGGCCTGATGGGGGTCGCCAAGCAGCATGAAGTGCGCACGGCGGAAGAAGCGCGCCATGACGGCAAGCTGGTCGGGCGTGTAGTCCTGCACCTCGTCGATCATGACGTAGCGCGCATCGGGGTTGCCCAGGCCGGTGACGGCCATATTCAGGTAAAGCCACGCGCTGACGGGCAGGTTCTCCACGCCGAGCAGGCGCATGCCGATGCGGTCGATTCGCAGCCATTCGTCGCGCTCGATGGCAAGCACTGCGCCAGCAAAGCGCTCTTGCAGGTAGGTAAGCGCACAATCACGCGCCTCCTGCTCGGTTTGCGGGTCGTACGGAGCGTTGAACAGGCGAACCTGCTCGTCAAGGGACAGGCACAGCAGCTCATCCTGCACCGCTTCGGTGGCGGCCATCTGCTTCAGGCGTGCATCGAGGCGGTTGAACAGCTCCTCGCGCACCAGCGTAACCAGGTGCGGGCCGGCCGGCACGTTGGGGTACTTCTGCATCAGCTGCATGATGGCGCCGGCCGATACCAGGCGAACCCCGTAGAACTTGATGTCGCGCAAATCGGCCAGCTCGAAGCGAAGGCCCTCGACGGCGCTATCGATCTTCCATAGCAGCTCAAGCGGGCTTTCCTTGTCCTGCGGGTTGCGACCGGCGGGAAGCAGGCGCGCGCACAGGTCGTGATAGGTGATGGTTTCGGGATTGCGTTCGCCCAGGTCGGGCAGCACGTTCTCGATGTATTTCGCGAATACCGGGTTGGGGCTGATCAAGAAGACCTGGCGCGGGTCGAGCGATCCGCGGTTGCGGTAGAACAGGTATGCGATGCGCTGCAGCAAAACGCTGGTCTTGCCGCTACCCGCGATGCCGGCGACCAGCAGTGCCGGTACGTCCTCGTGGCGGATGATGAGGTTCTGCTCTTTTTGGATGGTGGCGGTGATGGCTTTCATATGTTCGGTGCGCTGTGCGGAAAGCGATTGCAGCAGCAGCGAGTCCTCGATGGCCACGTCGGAGTCGAAATACGCGCGAAGCGTCTTGCCCTCGATGTCGAACTGACGGCGGTTGAGCAGGTTGACTTTGATGGTGCGGCCGTTCGCCTCGTAGGAGGTAGGGCCGTTTTCCTGGTTGTAGTACACCTCGGCCACAGGGCTGCGCCAGTCGACCACCATGCGGCGGTAGTTCTCGTCGGCAACGCCGGCAAGGCCGATATAGATATCTTTGGCCGGGGCGCCGGTGCGCATTTCCAGGCTGATCTTGGCGAAGTAGGGCTGTTCGAGCAGTTTCGCGGCGGCGGCCAGACGCTCGCTGTCGGTGTCCTGTTCAAGGTTGTAGTCGCGGATGAGGTTGTTGAGCACGGCGTAGTCGACGTAGGTCTCCTGCGCCTCGCCGTCGCTGGCGAAGTTATGCTTCACTTCGCCCTGCATGTCGTCTTTATCCTTGGCGGCCTGCCAGCGGCGTCGTTCCATCTTCTCCGACAGGGTTTTCGCTATAGCCTCAAGCTTGGCGTACGTGTCGGACAGGTGGTCCTGTTCTTGCTGGAAGACCGGGTCACCTGCCTGGTCGGACGTGGTTTCGTTGACGTTATCCTGCATGTTGTCGGCCACAGCTGCCCACCCTTCGCTCGAAATTTCGGCATTCCAGTTTAGCGCAAGCAAGAAGAGGCCGCCCGAATGCGGGCGGCCTCTCCATAAATAGGTGACGCGAAACGACGAACGATGCGATTGCCAATGGCCCCGATTGTCCGGGAGCTGGGTCTTGTGCGGGTATTCCCGGACAAGAAGGGCGTTGTGACACGCGGGGTTGCGACCGGTTCCGTGGCTGCTGGCGTGTTTGGTTCCGGCAGCTACTTGCGCAGCCCCTTCACGTTCATGCAGCGCATGGCGTTGAGGATGGCGATGATCGCCACGCCCACGTCGGCGAACACCGCCAGCCACATGTTCGCGATACCCACCGCGGCAAGCACGAGGACGGCTAGCTTCACGCCCAGCGCGAACACGATGTTCTGCCAGACGACGCGCATGGTGCGCCGCGCCAGGCCGATAGCGCGCGAGATGTTGGAGGGCTTGTCGTCCATGAGCACCACATCGGCGGCCTCGATGGCGGCGTCCGAGCCCATGGCGCCCATGGCTATGCCCACATCGGCGCGGGTGAGCACCGGGGCATCGTTGATGCCGTCGCCCACGAATGCCAGGTTCGCGCCTCCGGCTTCTTCGGAAAGCAGGCGCTCGACCTGGGCGACTTTGTCGGCAGGCAGCAGCTGTGCGTGGAATTCGTCGATGCCCAGCTGTTCGGACACCGCGCGGGCCACCTCGGCGCGGTCGCCGGTGAGCATGACCGTTTTGCGAACGCCGGCAGCGTGAAGGCGCTTGATGGCCTCAGCGGCATCGTCTTTCACCACGTCGGCGATGACGATGTGGCCCGCGTACTTTCCATCGATTGAAACGTGCAGGATCGTGCCCGTAAGCTCGCAATCGTGGTAATCCGTGCCGTTTGCCTTCATGAGCTTGTCGTTGCCCACCAGCACCACATGCTCGTCGATCACGGCCGCCACGCCATGGCCCGCTTCCTCGCGCACATTATGGATGCGTTCCTGGTCGATCTTGCCGGAATATGCCTCCTTGACCGACAGCGCGATGGGATGGTCGGAATAGGATTCCGCATGTGCGGCATAGCTGAGCAGGTAATCGGGGTCGACGTCGTGCTCGGTATGTACCGCAACCACGTTGAAGGTGCCGTTGGTGAGCGTGCCGGTTTTATCGAACACCACGGTGTCCACCTTGGCAAGCGCCTCAAGGTAGTTGCTGCCCTTGACCAGCACGCCCAGCTTGCTGGCGCCGCCGATGCCGCCGAAGAACGACAGCGGTACGCTGATGACCAGGGCGCATGGGCAGCTGACCACCAGGAAGGTAAGGCCGCGCAAGATCCAGTCGCTCCAAGCGCCCATGCCCAGCAGCGGCGGGATGATGGCAAGCAGCAGGGCAAGCCCCGTGACGGTGGGGGTGTAGTAGCGGGCGAAGCGCGTGATGAAGTTCTCGGTGCGGGCCTTCTTCTCCGCTGCGTTTTCCACCAGCTCAAGGATGCGGCTGACCGTGGACTCGCCGAAGGGCTTTTCCGTTCGAACGCGCAGAAGGCCGGTCATGTTCACGCAGCCGCTGATGACGTCCATGCCGGCTTCCACGTGGCGCGGAACGGATTCGCCGGTGAGCGCCGCGGTGTCAAGCTGGCTTGCGCCTTCGATGACGGTGCCGTCGATGGGCACGCGCTCGCCGGGCTTCACCACGATGACGTCGCCGATGGCCACTTCAGCGGGGTCGACCTGCACAAGTTCGCCGTTGCGCTCGATGTTGGCGTAATCGGGGGCGATATCCATCATGGATGCGATGGATTTGCGCGATTTGCCCACGGCATAGCTTTGGAACAGCTCGCCGACCTGGTAAAACAGCATTACCGCACAACCTTCGGCCATCGAAGGCTCCGCGTCCGGGAACGCGATCATGGCGAATGCGCCGATGGTGGCGATGGCCATGAGCAGGTTCTCATCGAACACCTGGCCGTTCTTGATGTTGCTGGCAGCGCGGAGCAGCACATCGTGTCCGGCGATCAGATAGGGAACCAGGTACAAGGCGAACAGGAGATAGACCGCAGCCGCTTCGCTTCCGAGCATGTCTGCCAGCGGCAGCAGATGTTCGGCGGCGAAGATGACGGCGAACAAGGCCAGCGCTACCAAGATGCGGTTGCGCCACTTTCGTTGCTTTTTATTCATGGTCGTGATTCCTTTTAGGCGGCTTGCGCCCCTTTTGCTTAACGAACGATGTCGCAATCGGGCTCGAACTTGTGGGCGACCTTTTGAGCCTCGTCGACGATCTGCTCGAAGCGGGCGTCATCGGCGTCGATCATGAGCTTCTGGGTCATGAAGGTGACCTTGGCATCGTTCACGCCTTCGATCTGCTTGATGCCCGCTTCGATCTTCGCTCCGCAGTTGGCGCAGTCGAGCTCGTCGAGTTTGAACATCTTACGCATGATGGTTCCTTTCGTTCGGTGGATGGGGTCGAATGCTTTCGGGCGCGTGCCCGGCTATTCGCAGATGTGGGTCATGCCTTGTGCAAGCATGGTGTATACGTGGTCGTCCGATAGGGAATAGATGACGGATTTGCCGTCGCGCTGGAACTTCACCAGGTGAGCTTGCTTGAGCTGGCGTAGCTGGTGGGATACCGCCGATTGCGTGGCGCCGATGGCATCGGCAAGCTCGCCTACGGACATGGCGCGCGCCATCAGGGCGAACAGTATCTTGATGCGCGTGGTGTCGGCGAACACCTTGAACAGGTCCGCTAAATCGTAGAGCAGCTCCTCGTCGGGCATGGTATCGAAACGTTGCTGCGATTCCTGACGATTGCGTCCGCACGGACAATCCTCGTCCTGTATGGTTTGGGTCGGCGCGGCAGTGGGGGGTGAATCGGTGCAGGCTTTGAATGGTGTCGGCTGGTCGACGGTAGCAGCATCACATTGCTCGGTCTGCGGCTGGGAAGTTGGGATATCGCTTGCCATAGTTTGAACCTTTCGATTAAGAACTAAACATATGAGCAACCGTTCATAAGTATAGCCTGGCGTGTGATGTTGTCAACATCTTGAGCTCTATTCGGTATGGTGGGCGAACAGTCGGCGCACGGTTGCGCACCGACGCGGCCGAAGCCATCAACGAAAGTTGCCGACTTCAAACTCTATCTTGACTATACCCATAAGGGGTATATACTTGAGATGAATAACATGCCCCTAGGGGGTATATTGAAACACTTGATGGTCCGATACGAGGGGCAAGCAGCGGAAGGATGTGCTATGAACGAAGCTTCGACTGATGGGCAGGGGGCGCAAAAGCCCTGCTGTTGCCACCATAAGGCAACGCCGCGCAGCCAGCAGATGCAAGAAGACCTGCAAAAACGGTTGAATCGCGTGATAGGCCAGCTCAACGGCGTGAAAACGATGATCGACGACAACCGCTATTGCGGCGATGTGCTCGTTCAGCTTTCCGCGGCCGAAAGCGCCGTGCACAGCATTTCCGCCATCTTGCTGCAAAACCACTTGGAAACCTGCGTGGTCGAGCAGATCGAGCAGGGCAATACGCAGATCATCGATGAAGCCATGCAGCTCATTAAGAAGTTCGCGCGGTAAGCGCTGAAAGAAGGATAGGTATGAAACGTACATTCGACGTGACGGGCATGACGTGTGCCGCATGCTCGGCGCGTGTCGAGAAGGCCGCTTCGAACGTGCCGGGCGTCGCCGCGGTGTCGGTCAACCTGCTGAAGAACAGCATGGAAGCGGATTTCGATGGCGAAGACACCACCCTCGCCGCAATCTCGGCGGCGGTCGAGAAGGCGGGCTATGGTGCATATCCGCGGCCCGAGGCGGGGTCCGCGGCAAACAGCGTGCAGCAGCCTGTGCGCCCGGTGAACGATTCCGCCGCGGAGGCGAAGCGGGTGCGCATGCGCCTGATCGTGAGCTTCTGCTTCACCATCCCGTTGTTCTATCTGTCCATGGGGCATATGTTCGGATGGCCGCTGCCCGGGGTTTTCCTGGGCCATGAGAACATGCTTACGTTCGCGTTCACCCAGTTCCTGCTGCTATTGCCCGTCATTTTCGTGAACTTCAAGTTCTTCCGTGTGGGCTTCAAGACCCTCGTCCACGGTGCGCCGAACATGGATTCGCTCATCGCGCTCGGCTCCGCCGCATCCATCATATACGGAATTGCTGCCATCTACCGCATCGGTTGGGGCATGGGCCATGGGGACATCGATTTCGCGCATGCTGCCGCCATGGACCTGTACTTCGAATCCGCCGCCATGATCTTGACGCTCATCACGCTCGGCAAGTACTTCGAGGCGCGGGCCAAGGGCAAGACCACCGATGCCATTACCAAGCTTATGGATTTGACTCCGAAGGAAGCTGCGCGCCGCACGCCGGATGGCGGCGTTGAGCAGGTGCCGGTCGAGCAGGTACGCGTCGGCGATATGCTCGTGGTCAAGGCCGGTCAGAGCGTGCCGGTCGACGGTGTGGTCGTCGAAGGCGACGGCGTGGTGGACGAGTCGGTCATCACGGGCGAGAGCGTACCGGTCGGCAAGCATGCCGGCGATGCCGTTACGGGAGCAACCCTGAACAAGTCCGGGTGGTTCGTCATGCGGGCGGACCGCGTCGGCGGCGATACCACGCTTGCGGGCATCATCCGCCTTGTCGACGAGGCGACTTCCACCAAGGCCCCTATCGAGAAGATCGCGGACAAGATCGCAGGCGTGTTCGTTCCCATCGTCATCGTCATCGCTGCCGCAACGTTCGCCGTATGGATGGTTCTCTCCGCCGATGTGTCCACAGCGCTCACGCATGCCATCTCAGTGCTCGTGATCAGCTGCCCGTGCGCGCTCGGCCTTGCGACGCCTACGGCCATCATGGTGGGAACGGGGCGTGGAGCCGCCAGCGGCATCTTGGTGAAGTCGGCTGAGGCGCTTGAGGTCGCCCATGATGTCAAAACGGTCGTATTCGACAAGACGGGCACCATCACCACAGGCAAGCCCGTGGTCACCGACGTCGTGCGCGCCAGCGGCGTGGACGAGCAAGGGTTCGCAAGCCTTGCGCTTTCCATCGAGCAGCGAAGCGAGCATCCGCTCGCCCTGGCCGTTGCGGCTTGGGCCGAGGCCGCCGGTGCGCAGGTTCAACCGGTTGATGCGTTCGAACAGGTTGCCGGCGGTGGGGTGCGGGCAAACGTCGGCGGGGCCTGCGCGCTAGCGGGCAATGCCAAGCTCATGCAGCAGGTGGGAGTTGACTTCTCTGCATTCGAGAAGCAAGCTCGCGAGTTCGCCGACGAGGGCAAAACGCCGTTGTTCTTCGCGTGCGGGGGCAAAGCGTGCGGCCTTGTCGCGGTTGCCGATACCGTCAAACCCTCAAGCGCCGCAGCGCTCGAGGAGCTGCGTGCCATGGGCTTGCGTACCGTCATGCTCACGGGAGATAACGAGCGCACTGCGCAGGCCATCCAGCGACAGGTCGGCGCCGACGAGGTGATAGCCGGCGTGCTTCCGCGAGATAAGGAGCGGGAGATCCGCCGTCTTTCCGAGCAAGGGCGCGTGGCCATGGTCGGCGACGGCATCAACGATGCGCCGGCGCTTGCGCGCGCTGATGTGGGCATCGCCATCGGAGCGGGCACCGACATCGCCATCGACAGCGCCGACGTCGTGCTCATGCGTTCTGATGTTCTGGACGTGCCTGCTGCCATACAGCTATCGCGCTCAACGCTGCGCAACATCAAGCAGAACCTGTTCTGGGCGTTGATCTACAATGCGGTATGCATCCCGGTGGCAGCCGGCGTGTTCTCGTTCGCGGGTTTCACGCTCAACCCCATGATCGCCGCGGCGGCTATGAGCTGTTCGAGCGTATGCGTCGTCTCCAACGCGCTGCGGTTGCGCACATGGAAGCCGCGATTCGCATCGGCTGCGGCTCAGCAGTTGGCTGGCGGGCAAGGCGAACCCGATGAGGAAGCTGCGGATGCAAGCGCATCCGAGCAGGATATCCAGGTAAACGATGCGGGTGTTCCCGCGGAACAGGAGATCGTCATGGAAAAGAAGCTCACCGTCGAGGGCATGATGTGCCCGCATTGCGTCGCCCATGTGAAGAAGGCGCTCGAGGGCGTCGACGGCGTGTCGGAGGCCGTTGTGAATCTTGATGCCGGCACCGCCGTTGCGAAGCTTGCCGATGCGGTAGACGATACCGTGCTCGTGAACGCCGTCGTCGAAGCCGGCTACGAGGTGAAGGGCATCGAGTAGCTCGGCCTTCACGCTTTTCGTGAATCGCGGCGCCGTCATCGCATGGGGTACCTTAGGGCCCGGCGCGATGACGGCGCCGTTTGCGTTAGGCGGGTCAGTTTCCGGCTACGATCTGCCGCAGCGCGTCGATGAACCGCTCGTTGTCCGGTCTTGTGCGCACGCTCACGCAAAAATGGCTGCCGGGCGAGACCCCGGGCGTTCGATCGAGCGTGCGAACCGGGAACCCTCGTTTCTGCAGCTTGCGCACAAGGTCTGGCGCATCGTCGGCTCCGAGATGCATGGAGCGTCCCGGGGCGAACGAGCACATCACATAATTCGCCTCCGCCGGGAAGATGCTGATCCCGGGGACCAAGCTGAGCATGCACTGCATCCAAGGGATCTCCGCTTCAAGCACCTCGCGCGCCCGTTCCAGATGATGATCGGGAGTTGCCAGCTTCAGCAGGCGTGCGCTGAGCGCGGCGGACGCCGGGCGTTTGGCTATCTGGGAGATGCGGCTGGCGACGGCGGGGTGCGCCAATGCGCACGACAGGGGCATGCCAGGCAACGAGAAGGTGTCAGTAAGCGACCGGATGACGATGAGGTTCGAGTGCTCGGCGATCATATTTGCCGTCGATTCGCCGCCGAGCGTCAGGTCGATCCCCCGCTCGTCCACGATCACCCACGCGCAGGCTTGCAGGTAATCGAGCAGCGTCTGCCGAGCCAGCAGCCGACTGGTGGGGAAGGCGGGGTTGGCGAGCATCGCCGCATCGAAGGATAGCCCCATGCGCCGTACGGCTTGCGGATCGGGAACCACGAACCCATCGGGGCCGGGAACTTCCACGATGCGGTGGCCGGCGGTTCCCAAACATCGTTCGTAGGCGGCGCGCGAGGGTACGGGTACCGCCACGGAACGTGGCTCGAACGAGTTCGCCACAGCTGCCAACACATCGGTGGCCGACGCGCCGACGGCAACGCAATCGGGATGCACGCCGTAGCGCTTCGCCAACAGCCCGGGAATCTGGGCTTGCGCCGTGTGTTCCTCTTCGGGCGTGATGGGATTTCGCGTCAACAGGTTCAGCGCCGGGCTGAAGGCCTCGGGCATGCCGAGCGGGTTGAGCGTCTGCGAGAAGTCGAGCCAGTCGATGATGGAGATCCCGGAATCGGGCAACATATCGGGAGCCGCCGATGCGGGAGCGAGGGCACCCCATCCGGTTGTGCGAAGGCGTCCGTTCAATCCGTCCATAACGCCCTCCTTCCCGTTGGTGCTCGATATCGCGATAAAGCCGAACGCTTATAGTAGCACAGCGTTTCGCGCTTCGCGCCCCGTGGTAAACTGGAACGCATGATCGATTCGAGCGAACATGAGGGCATGCTGCCATTGGAACCCTGGGATGGGCCGGCAATCCTGCTGGTCGACCTTGATGCGTTCTTCGCCTCCGTCGAGCAGCTCGACCATCCCGGATGGCGCGGCAAGCCCGTCATCGTCGGGGGAAGCGCCGACAAGCACGGCGTCGTATCAACGGCTTCCTATGAAGCGCGCGTGTTTGGCGTTCGCTCTGCTATGCCCGCGGTAACGGCGCGCAAACTTTGCCCGCAGGCCATCTGGGCCGCAGGCAGGTTCGACAGGTACAAGCAGGTCAGCAACCAGGTCATGTCCATCCTGAACGACGAGACCCCGCTTGTACAGCAGGTCAGCATCGATGAGGCCTTCCTCGACGTCACCCCCACGCGCACCAATAGGGAACACCCCGTTGCCGTTGCGCGGAGAATCCAACAACGGGTGGAGCAGCTCGGTGTCACCTGCTCGGTAGGGGTGGGGACTTCCAAGACGGTTGCGAAGATCGCCTCCGATATGGACAAGCCCCGCGGTCTTACCGTCGTTTATCCGGGAACCGAGCGCACGTTTCTCGATCCGCTTCCCGTACGCAGCATGAGCGGCATCGGCGCCGCCGCCGAGCAACGCTTGAAAAGCCATGGAGTGGAAACGCTCGGGCAGCTGGTGTGCGAGGGCCCGGCGCGCCTTGAGCGGATGTTCGGGAAGAACGGGCGCGTCATGTATATACGGGCCTGCGGCTTGGACGATTCGCGCATCCAGCAGCATGCGCCGGTGAAATCGGTGTCGAACGAGGTCACGTTCGCAAACGACCTGCGCACGCGCGAGGATATCGAGGCGGCCATCAGCACGCAGGCGGCGAAGGTGGGCCGACGGTTGCGCGGCAAGGGCTTGCGCGGTTTCACCATCGGTCTGCGCCTTCGGTATCCCGATAGGTCGAGCCGCTCGGTCCAGCGCAGGCTTGCCCGGCCGACCGACGATGAGCTGCTGTTCGCTCCTGAGCTTTGCAACATGCTCGACGAGCTTTGGGAGCCTGGCACAGCGGTGCGCCTCATCGGGGTGTCCGTGTCCGGGTTTTCCGAGTTGGAAGGCGAGCAGGGCAGCCTGTTCGATGTGAAGCAGGTCGCCCCGCTTGAGGGCGATGCGAAGCCGCGCATTCAAGACGAGTCGAAACGACGTGGCTTGCTTGCGGCGACCGACCTGGTGAAAGATCGCTTCGGGGAAGGGGCGGTCCGTTTCGGCCACGAGCTGCGCAACGACGGCAACACCACCGGCACCGCCGCTAAGAATCCCGCCGATTATAAGTAGTTGATACATGGAGCGCCTACGTCCTTGATGACACGCAGGCGCTCCATGTATTGGCTGGTTCGCGGGCTTGGCGGCGGCTCGTTTCACTGCATGGTCTGCAAGCTTGATAGCGGGCCGCCCGCTGGAACCCTCATGCGCACGGCCGATCGGTATGCATGGGGGCGCGGATGAGCGGCTAGTAGTCCCAGTAATCCTGGATCAGTTCCTGCCTGTTCGCTTTCTGCGACTTCTTCAGGATATTGTGCACGTGCACCTTTACGGTTCCCGGTGCCAGCGATAGCTCTGCTGCGATGTTCTGGTTGTCCTTGCCCAGCAGCACTAGCCGCAAGATCTCGGTTTCACGAGGCGTCAGCTTGTGGGATGCCGCGTACGGTACCAGGTTGTGGTCGATATACGTTTCGACTTGCTCGCCTCCTTGCGTGGGAGGGTCGTTGTGGCGCACGGAAAGATACGTCAACGAAGAGCGCAGCGCCACGAACTCGCAAACCAAGGCAAGCAGGTTCTCGGCGAAGTTGCGTTCCGGGAAGAAGCCCAGGGGGATATCCACGTGCCCCTGGCCGATTACCAGCAAGACGAAACCGTTCTCGGCGACCACCGCTAGCAGCAGCACCCATAGCAGCACGTAGAACTTCGGGAAGCGGCTTAATCGCAGCCGTAGCCGCTCGTCCTCGGTGGTGATGTACTTATATGCCGCGAAGAACAACATCCAGGCGATGAACACCTCGCGCAGCGAATAGAACACGAACATGTGCACATACCCTTGCGGAAGGAACAGCGTTACGGCAAGGCTTGCGCCGATGAATAGATACGCCGGGCCTAGTTTTATGATGAGGGAATCTTCCTCCACATAGGTGCATATCATCAGCCAAAATGACATAAGCGTAGCGCAGCCGAAGATGATGGAGAAGGCCGGGTCCCCGATGAAGAACGCCTCGTGCGTTACTGCCGGATCCGATGCCATCACGTAATCGTCGCGGAACACGAGCATGCAATCGGCGTAGTACATGAGAAAGCCCACGAAACAGTACAGCTGGACTTTGTTGCGCGAAACAAGATAGGACGCCAGGCAGCATGCCGAGGTCAGAATCGCGCACACTTGCATGGCGATCGAGTAGTAAAACAGGAACATGCTTGAATCCACAGCACATCGCTTTCGTTTGGTCGTGGGTCCCAATCAAAACGGGTCCAGTATACGCTAAATCTCCCAAACAAAGAAACACCTGATGAAAGGGTTATATACCCGGTTTATACCTGGGTATATACCCAGCTTTCTTCTGGCGGTATACGGCTAAACCTGACAAAGATGTGGTCAGCCCGAACAAGACGGGCGCAAGTCGCTCGCAGCCAAGCGAACTGAGCCAAGCAGGACGCGGAAGCTGCGACAACGCTATACCGGATGAGAATCCGGAACTCCATGAAAGGGGGGTGCATATGTCTACCGAGGCCGCTGCCGTCGAC
>ERZ1034917.552-NODE-552-length-33450-cov-10.381524_pt1 | contig 33450 bp, 36 predicted proteins | sample MGYA00520605_ERZ1034917 | MGnify/ENA primary metagenome ERZ1034917 (study PRJEB33766, sample SAMN09781784) | gut metagenome | biome: gut microbiome | host: Homo sapiens | place: Madagascar | study: EMG produced TPA metagenomics assembly of the PRJNA485056 data... | reverse complement strand
AAATCTCGTTGTTCTGTTTTGTAACCATGATTCTATGTATTTTGTATAAGGGTTATATTTGTTTTCTCCGCAAGTGCCGCTATTATATCAGCGTCATCTTTCATCACATCATAAACTGCTTTGTTTAGACTGATAGTAATAGCCGTTGTTGCCTCTGAATTATTTATCATATACAGCACTGATTCTTTTGACAACACCTTGCTGCCATAAAATTTAATGTTTTTTGAAAGGTTCTTAATATTGATTGTTTTAATATTGCCCCCAATATTAAGACTATTATTGTCTGGCACACCGCCAACATCGAAAGTACCCATTATTGTCAAAGGTTTGGCATTGCCTTGACACATCCAATTCATAGACCTCATTGATAATTTGACAGAAAAAGCCTTCGAGTATTGTGTTGGAATAAAATTAAGTACCTCTAAATTATCTAAGTTGCCAGTAGTTGCAAATGATGAACTTAAGTTAACGTTAGATTGATAATAAGAACGTTTATAATCTGGGCAAGGAATATTTGTTCGAGCAGAAGAATCTCCGAACCCATTTAAGTTTGGCAGTCCTATCCACCATCCCCAAGTCTTTTCATATATCACCCTCATCTCCTTCTCGGTAATATCCGTTAGCCCGTTCAGTTCATAGAAGCCCGTCGTCTCGTTGTACTTCGCGCCTGCTGATATGTACAGGTCACGGAGTGTGCCGGAAGTTGTGTCGTAAATAACCTTAGGGTCTTCGGGTACACGTGTTAATGCTGTATTTACAAGGACTTCATAGAGTTTGCCGTTGTGGAACCATCTCGTGTGTTGTACATCGTCGCTAAGTAGAACCTCACAGACAGGCACATCACTATTATCTATTGTTATTAAGTCGCCAACTTTAGGTAATCGTGCTTCAAATGCACTGCCGATTTGCTCAACAGAATACGAATAAGCATTCAAAATAGAATTTTCTATCGTTTCGGCTTTCACTGTATCAAGGTCCAACAATAATTTTCCATCGTAACACCTCCTATAGTTTTCAAGTATAGTTTTTTTAGAACTTTGCACGCTTGTAAGGTCGTTTTTCAGCTCTATCTTATAAACACGATTATCTTTACCTGTGTATGGAATAATTATATCTGTATACTCGTCCGGATTCTCTTGATTGCGCAATGCGGTGATTGTGATAAATCTTGATTCATCATCCGTAACTTCCTCCATTAAGTCACCGGTTTGCGGTTTTACCGGGTATACCACGCTGTATTTCCTATAAACCTTTGGTGTCAATAAATCTTTTATGTCGGCTTTTGACAAATCGGGCGTGAGGCTTTTAATATCGCTTGAATATATATTACGTTTCGGCGAAACCTTGCTCCACGGCACTGTCAATGTCGCTATATCGTTCGCTACGGTAAAAGCAAAAATATAAGTATCGCCGTCATATTCTACAGTAACCGAATATACACCGCTTATGCGTTGCGCACTTGTAACAGTAGCCCACAGTGGCGCAGTACCAACAGGCACTCCCGATAATGAGCCTATTAGTATACGGTCCCCGGCTTTCGGATTGGCAAATACTTTATTCTGTATTGCCGGGACATCGGTATATAAGTCGTCGAATACGTCATAACTCGTTTGGAATTTCGGGAGAAGTGCCTTGGTTATATCCGAACCGTCCTGCAAGGATGTAAAGCCGGGTTTATAAAAATCAAAGAAGTAAGGAATATCATGTACAAGGTTCATGCCAGCGGCTCCTGCCGCACCGTTCCCGGGGCTGACTGCCGGAATAACCTTGGTCTTTTCCGCTTGACTTCCGTTGACGACATCAAGGGTTTTATATTTCAGCGTTACACTATCAGGTTGTGTAGTTTCAATATTTATTAATGCCGCATCATTATTATCGCCAATGACGTAATCTGTCATACGTGTATAGAAGTCGTCCACTTCTTTTAATGTACTGACTTGTTCTTTTGTCATCGCACCATTGTTTGCCGGTGTCGCCGCTTCAATGCTCAATTCGGAGGCTGTTTCCGTGCCGTCGGCATTAAGTGTCGGCACTGATAGAACCACGCCTGTACCTTTTGCAACAGCGGCGACATTACCCCCTATCAACAAGGGCTTTTTGATGGTCGGATGTTGTATGGGCAAACTTGTCTTAACCCACGTTCCGGTTGTGTCCTCGGTGAAGACTGCTATTTCGGACGCATCGACTTTGATGTTGTTGAAGTTCGGGTATGTGCCTTGTGTGGAGGCGAGATAGAACAGATTGCCGTCCGTATCTGCCGGCACCGTGCTTGGCACAGCCACGCCAGCGAACTGGGCGTTGCCGCCCAAGTTATCAACAATGCTTATCAGTGTCTGTTGCATTATTGCGCCCGTAATTTCTTCGTTGCCGTTGGTCTTAATCACGTCGGCAATCGCTTTCTTTAGTTTAATCCAATTAGCCATAATCAAATGTTTTAGTTATTGAAATCGTTATTGAAATCGTTATTGAAATCCCCGCTTATCGGCTCTACCAATCGCCCTATCTTTTTAACAACGGTGTCGGTTGTAAATTCCGCTTCGACGGACGCCAAATTGCCTTGTGTTTGCCATTTAGGGGTGATTAAAAAGGTATCGCAATTGTATTCGTTTCCCATACTCGTTACAATTACATGGTCGGATAAACGAACCAATCGCAAGGCGTCGCACATATATTCGGACGCCAAAAAGACGAACCGGAATGTTTTTGCGCTCAACTGCTTTTCCGGGAAAAAAAAGCCATCCCGGGTTTCGCCCTCTTCGTCAAACGTATATTCGGGCTTTCCCAACTGCGTACACAAATACACGAAATTTCGGTATGAATCCCCGTAATCAATGTGTCCGCCATCGTAATATAGATTTTGTTCATCATACCAAACAATTTTAAGGTAGCCCGAAACATCGTTTACGACCGTGAAATTATCCGAATACCAACGTTGTACGCCGTCGTACATTTCGGCATAATATACGCCCTCCGGTACTTGCAATCCCATTGGGAACAACGCCGGGTAAACTATAAGGTCATAGCCGTTTGTTTCAAAACGCTTAATATGCAACCCGGTATTCTGTATTGGGGTTGTAATATCAGCAAACAACGTCCCGTCCCGGTTCCTTAACAGGACGGAACGTATTGTATTGCTTCGTGTCGCCCGGCGCAATTGAAACGGCGGCAACTTTCCCGACAAAGCAAAGAGTGGATAAACATCGCCATACGCATACGATTTGCGGGCGTTTTGCTGTGATATGTCCGTGTACCACGGCAACGGGGTTAAATTATTATTCGGTGTCATACTTTAATGTGACTTTATTTGAACGACTGCACAAATTTACTGAAATCTTATCAATTTGACCATCCCCGATATACGTTTTAATCAAACGCATAGGGTTTATGTCTTGATTGGTTGGGAAAACAACCGTTTGTTTCTTCATTCGCTCAACCCCGGCGACGAATATTTCTGTACTCTCATTTATCCGAACGCTCCGGGCGGGCAAATCATAAATGTAATAATTGGGTTGCAAATATATCATTGCAAGATACCCATTTTGCAACGTATATTCCACGTTCTCGACCGTCCGTTGAACAAAGGGCAACGCATATTTCGGCAATATGGATACTGCCAACGGGCGGTTCTTCATACCCTGTATTGCAACTCTCCGGGTTCCGGCGGGAAAACTTACGGGTTGGTTTGAGAAATCCCGAACGGTTCCCGTTCCTACAAATTCATCGCTTTGCCCTAAATACTTACCGTTGGCGTCCCAAAATGTAGCCAATACGGACGTTACACCCCGGACGGTTCCGGTTGCGTATATTGTGCCAATATCGCCGGACACATTGGCGACCAATGAAACAAATTCGCCACTATTGTATTTTTGCCCTCGCCAATAAAACGTACTGTCTTGCATCTCTTGGCTATAATTCTGAAAACTCGGGACCGCCGCAAACAGGGCAAACCCGTCGTCCGATACGTTGGTGGGGTTCAGCAACATATAATCAATATCGGCGTTGAAATTGGATATATTCACCTCCTCAATCTTTCCGGCTGTAACATACTTGCTTAAAACGTCAATCGGGTATCCCTCAAAACCTTTTGTACAATCGTCCATCCATGTGAATTGGTAACGTTCCGGCATATCGACTTTATCAAACGACCATGCCGACGACGCAAACCCCCACGGCTTGCGGTTCCGGGGGTTCAATACCTTTGTCAAATCGTAATCAACAATCGGATTGTATCCATATTGCCCGCCATTACGGAACCATTGAATATGCTCAATTTTAAATTTCCCGTCCTCAATGTACCAAAAGCAGCGGAAACAATCCCGCAACATATTCGTAACTTGTTGTAAGGTTATCGGGGCTTTTTGGGCGGGTTGGTCGTAATAACTGTATTTAATATTCGTTTTTTGCGTCATAAGCAACCGAAACGCCGTGTGTGTTATCGGGTTGGATTCGCCGTACAAAAATTGCGAATATTCCGGGGTTCCGTCGTGGGTAATCCCCGGTGCAAACTGTTTCAACAAAACAGATATAACGGAATATATCGGGTATGTATCCCGCAACGTAAATTCCTTTCGTCCTTCTGTTTCAAAAAAACTATCCATTATATCAAAACCAAACCAAATTGACGCATACCGCCACGTTGACCGGGCGATTGGGTAAAACTTTTGTCCCCAAAGCGTGTGCGGTTCCGTGAAATATCCGCCATTATCCGCCAATCCGTACTCGGTTGGCTCTGACTGCGTGTAATTGTTGATATACGCCACGTCGATTGCGTACCCAATGACATACCGATAATTGCGGTTATTATCTACAATATCATCGGCGGGGATTGGATAAGTATTTAACCCATCAATTTGTTCAACGTCCAACAGGTAGCGAACATATACGTTATACGTTGCCATTTCAACGGTTAATGTTCCGGTTGCCCCGGAACCGCTTACGGCGGTCATTGTGAAATCTTCGTTATCCCACGGGGTGCTACTCTCATGGATTTTAATATATTCATACAATACCACACCGTCCGACCTCCTTACAAATTCCACCTTAACAAATCCCCAAAACGGCGGCTTATATTCTTGCGTAATGCGCATATAGTATCCGTTGTTGCTGTCTGACGACATGTTGCCCGTGAAGTTCTTGCCGTCAATAGACATACGACCGATATACAACCCTTTCATTGTGTTGTCGCCTGTTTTTCTCGGCGTAACGTTCATTTCTTTCAACATGTTGCACAAAGCGAAATGATAAGTCTTTATCAGTGCGTTCCGGTCATCCACGGCGTTTGCGTCTTGCTCCCAATACATACCACCCAAAAAGCACGAAACGACGCTATCGCCCGGCAAATATACCTGTATCAACGGGCGTTTCTGCAACGTCATTCGGGTAATCGCCGGGGCTAACGGTATGAGATTATATTCTTTATCCAATCCCGCCAATACGTCGTTATATTCATCCAATGCGTCCGGCTGTACGGTGCATTTCTTGTCGTCGTCGTTCCACTCGCAATCGGTTTTCATAAATTTGCCCTTGAAATACTCCGACCATGTACCCCCGCCGTCGTCGCTTTTGTAAATCGTTAGGAAAAATTCAGTTTCAAAACGCATTTGCGCCAAATAATCATAATCCACGCCGATAAACGATATTTTGCCGGACAACTTGCAACGATAAAACCGTTGGTTCGTTTCTAATTCATACTCCTTTGCCAAATCGTCCTTATACGTCGGATTGACCACCTTTTGCAAATTGTCGTTCGTGACAATAGTGAATTTATAAATTGGGTTCATATCAATTTTTTATTTTACGTCTTAGATTTTTGTACAACTCAATCGTCCCGTCTGCGGTCGGGATATAACGGCGGCGGTTCATTTCCTTAATTTCCCGCACGTCGTTTTGCAATTCCCGCAAATCCGGGTTATCCCCGGCAACGTTAATGGTCATACCATTTGCCCCGCTGTATGCGTTCATGTACTTTTTTTCAAAGGACCCATTGTTCAACGCCCGCACAACGTCGGGAATCAAACGACGGTAGCGGCGAGAATTACGTTTGTTAAACACGGCGAAAAATTCGCCCCCCTCGGCACGGCGGCGTCGTCCGTCCGGCTTGGTCCCTAAATCCACGTCGTCCCCGGATTGGTGAGAACCGCCCGTCAACAATTCAACCGTACCGTCCCCGTAACTTTCCGACCCCCCGGCGGCTTTACTCATTTGTGCGGCTTTAATTTTGGCGGCGGCAAATGAAGCCCACATAACAGCGATTGCCGGGATTGCGAACGGGAACCCCAATTGCGACCAAATCATAGCCGTTGCCGTTACCATATCTCCGATTTGCTGTAACGTCTGTATAGCGGCTTGTTGTTTTTGGGCTTTCTGCTGTTCTTTCAACGCTTTTTCTTGGTTGCGTTTTGCCATATCCAACTCCTTTTGCGCCATGACTACGTTATTTGCATAGCCGTTCGCTCTTGCTTCCAATTCTGCATCCAACGCCGATTGTGCGCTGTCAACCTCTTTGTCTGCTTGTTCAACAGCCGCATCAGCCGCCGCAATGCGTGCCGCCGTAAATGTATCCAACGCATCCAACGCATACTGCATTGACGTATTTATTGCCTCCTTTTGTTCGTCGTCCAAATTCAATCCGAATAACCCGTATATGTCCGTCCCTCTTTCCTCGCCTTTTGACTGCTCAATTTCTTGGTCAATTTTTTTGATTGTGTTTTGGATTGTCCGTACCTCGACATCCGACAATTTATTAGCCGCCTGCTCATTCAATTCTAAAACCTTTTGCAAACGTTCCTTTTCTGCTTGCAAACGGTATTGGGTTTTCCGGGCTTCTGAATTTCTTAACAAATCAAATTCAGATTGCGCCAACTCTTGTTGTTGTTCAAACATCTTTAATTGGGCTTGCAAATATTCGTCGGCAATTGCGCTTTTTTTAACGTCAAACCCGGCACTAATCACCCCGGCGTCCTGCTGTTGCCCGGTCGGCTTTTGCTCATTCTGCAACAATGCCGTCTGTCTTTCATTCTCTACTAACTGCATTCGCAATTGTCGTTCTTGCTCGCTTCCCTGCTTAACCGCTTGCAAGCGTAATTCAATGCCATTTTTCTGCAATGCCAATTCCTGCAACTGCCGTTCTTGCTCTATTTTCAACAACGCCTTTGTCTGCTGTTGTTCCAACGCCGTAATTGTTGCGTTTATAGCCCGCCGCCCGGTTTCGCTCAAATCCTTTTCGGTCTGTAATTGGTGTTGCAAATCCTCAATCTGTCGTGTATATTGATATTGCGTTTGTTTCCGACGCTTTGCCCATTCGTCGGTTTCCAACTGCAATTGTGCATCCTGCAATTTTCGGGTTGCCTCCAAATTCTTTCTATATGCCGCTTCAATCTGCTTTGTCTGCTGTCCTGCTGTCTTTCTCGTTTTGTTCCTACCCCTCGTTACGGTTGGGTTCTGCGTCGTCACGGGCTGGTCTGTTTTGGGCGTTGGAACATCTCCAACAGAAACCGGGATTGTTAACGGTTTTATTTTCTTTTGCATGCCCTCTAACCCCTCTTTGAAATTTTCTGTCATGTCTTTAACTTGGGCTTTGACCAAATTTCCGTATGCCACTGCATACTCCGCCAATCCTTTTTTAACGTCGTCAAAATTCAACGTGAACGCTCCCTTTAATGCGGTCCCGGTCGCTTTGACAATATCAATAAAGAATCCAAACAGATTTCCCAACGTATCAAATGCATTTTTGAACCCGGTAACGATTCCATTCCAAATTGCACGTATCAAGACACTTTCGTTGTATAATTCAATAAAGTAGTTGATAACATTAATAACCCCTTTTATTATCGCCGTCAATCCTTGGGTAACAAAAACTTTTGCTTTCGTTGTCAACGTTTCAAAATTTCCTCCGGTGGCGTCAAACAACCCGGATAATGCGTTTTGCAACTCGATTTGGCTTTGCAATTGTTCCTCCTGCAATTGCGCCAAAACTCCGGCTTTACCTTTTACATCATCCATATTTGTCGAAATATCTTTCAACGTGCGCAAATACTGCAATCCGGCATCCTCTCCTGGACCCCCGAATATGTCTGCGATTGCAGTCCCGACCGTTGCCGCATTATCCGGCAATTCTGCCAATTTGGCGGAAACTTCTTGTATAACATCGAACGTCGTTTTGGTTCCGGTCTGCAAATCTTTCTGCACTTGCTCCGACGAAATGCCTATACCGTCCAAAGCCGCCGCCGTCGCCGTTGTCATTTCTCGCAAACGCAAATTTGCCTCCTTGATTGCGTCAACGCCTTTGTCTGAAAAGATACCCATTTTGTTTGTTTCGGCAACAATGGCAACAAATTGGTCTGCCGATATTCCCGCCTCCTTAAAATATGCCGGGTATTCTTTCAACGTGTCTAAAAATTCCCCGTTCGCATCTGCTCCGGACACAAAACCATCTTTGACCAACTCCAACGCCTCATTTGTAGATATACCAAATTGTTTTGACAGTGCGTTTGTTGCAATCAGAGTTTCCCGGAAATCTGCGCCGAACGAATCCGCAACGGCTTGTACCTCGTTTCTAAACACTTTCAAATCATCGCCACTTTTCCCGGTAAATTGTTGCGTCAACCTTGTTGCCTCAACCAATCCGGCGTTATAATCGTACCACCATTTGAACGCCGCACCCGCCGCCGTAATCCCGGCAATTGACAAAAATACAGGATTTGAAAGCAACCCCAACAAAGTTTTCCCCAGCGCCTTTGCGCCATCGCCAATTGCTGTAAATACTCCTTTGCTTTCTGCGCCGCCACGCCCTAAGGCTAAAAGGCTCTCGCCAAATGAATTATTAAGCCCTAAAGTCTGTTTCAATTTATCGCCATACGCAATTATGGCGTTGGACGCTTCTGTATAGTTACCGACGTTCAATTGATATTTCCCGGTCGCCTCCTGCAAACGCTTCATTTCTTCGTACATGTCACGTGTCTGTGCAACTAACTTGCGCCCCTCCTCGGTATTTTCTCGCTCGGCTTTCGTCATGTTGTTCAGATAGATTTTATTCAGCGAATATTGCGCCGAAAGTTTGTTGTAACTGCCCTCCGCTGACTGATTGATTTTGACAACAAGTTTGTTTATTTGGTTGGCTTCTTGTTGTGCCAATTTCAACTCCGCCAACTTCTTTGCGTTCTCGCTTTCGGCGAATGACAAATCACGTTGCGCTCGTGCCAAACGTTCCGCATCGTCTGCGGCTTTTTTGGTCGTGTTCCTGCCATCCTCGGTTGCCCCGGAAACCTTTTGCAGTACCGCCGCTAACTGAATTGCCTCTGCCTTGATATTTTTCAACGCATTTGTATATGTGTCCGAAAGTTCATCCAATTGCTTTATCAAATCAGTAATCGAATTATCGGGGCTTACCAAATCAGAATATTTAATTGGGTTGTTATTGTCTGCCATACGACTATTTCTTTTTATTTTCGGGTAATTTGCCCTACAATCAATTTTCTTTTCTCAAATATATAATTTATCATCTAAAAAATAAAACGCCTTAAATCGCATTATTTTGGCTTTTTCTGCCTGTTCGCTTTTTTCGCTTGCTCCTTAATGTATTCAAAGGCGTTGTAGTATTCCAAAACGGTAAATTTTTTCGGGTCAACGTGCAGATTTTGGGACAATATCAAACACATATTCTCAAATTGTCTATCATGCTTAATTTCCACACCATCCGACCCGGTAAATTTTTGCGGGTTGAAATACGTTATCAACTCCGCCGTCATGTCGTCAATCTCTTTTGCGTCCGCCTCGGTTGCCCGACCATCTATAATCGTCCGTAATACAACAATCGTTCTTTGTTTCAGCCTGTCGTAATACTCTTTCAACGTCGCATCGTCGAACAACCGGGGGAAATACAAACGCAATTCTTCATCTATTTTTTTTTTGACCGCTTCCAATTGGGCGGTCAACTCGGGGGTCGGTGTATCGGCGAATAAATCCAATACCTTTTGCAAGCCGTCCGCCGTCATATCGTTGTATTCGGTCCCGTCCACGGACTTAACCAAACAGGCAAACGCCAAATACTTTGGCGATATGGCGGATTGGATGAAATAAACGTTTTGCCGCAAATTATCCAATTCCTTTTCCGCCAAATCCGGCTTTCCTTTTCGGATAAACCGGATTGCCTTTTCAATATGCGCATCCCAATTGCTCAAATCCGACCCAACCCCGGCATCGATAAGCAACATTTTGTTATATGCGTGGAATCGCATAATCGGCAATTCGTCGATACTGTCGTACAACACAACCGCCCGTCCCCCAATCTTTGTCGTTTTCATAAGAATATGCGGGTTATGACGGTTGAACAAAACGGGACCAATAACAATGCCGGGTTCCCGGTGCATATAGCAAACAGAACGGACAAAACGACTCCCGCCCACCATGATAAGCAAAAGCCGCAATTAAACATTTCAACAAAAAAGTCGTTGCCGTGAACTTGGACGTACTCAATAACGCCCCATTTTTTTAACAGGGTTAACAGGAACGCCGCCACGGTTGCCACGACCAAAACCCAAATAATGAAAGTTACCATATCGTTAAATATTACAAGGTTGATTAACTGACAATACACCCTCAAAGCGAAAACCGCCGAATGGGTGCATTAAGAATTGATTATCTATTTCATCTAACGTAAACCCACGGTACACATTTTCCGCCAACTCATAAATCCGGTTTATTACAATTGTCCCGTCTTTCAGCCAAAAGCCGCCATTGAGGACGGTTAATATTTCATTCTTCAATGCCTCGGTATTCCGGTTGTTGAGTTGTCCGGGGTAAACCTTGCGCAAATCGAACCAAACAATAAGGGAAAACGGGGCTTTCACCTCGCTTTGCTCTTTGGGAACCCAACCAACCGTTTGCGGGTCGTCTATCCAAAAGAACGAAAAATTGCCAATATTGGCATCCGGCGAAACGTCGATATAGTCGTTGTTGCCTCTCCATTCCGTCCCGCCCGCATATACGTTCGGGGTATAATAGCGTTTGCCCTGTATCACCTTGGCGATACGTTGCGCCCGCCCAAATGCGACGTCCAACCAATCGACGTTATCCATTAACCCGGTTTGTATGTTCCCCAAAACCCGGTCGATTAAAACCGGGTTGGGAATTATAGGGGGTATTCTCTTATTCGTTGTCATATAATACGTTTTTTGCTTTCTCCATTAAGTCCGGGTATATATATTGCCAAATTAGCACCGCAATATTTTCTTTCGTCAATCCCAATATTTGCCGCCCGTACTTTTTTATTAAATCCTCTGTTTTGAAATCCGACGCTTTTATTTCAAACTGCTTGTCGCCGACTTCCAAAAAAAAACTGCTTTCAAAATCGCCCTCGTCCCTTAACGTAACCCGGTTTGTCGGCTGTCCCAATGCTTTCTTAATTTCAATAGTCACGGGGCTATACGGCGCATAGTCCATAATATCCACGCCCAAACGGTTGATACCCTGTTCATACAATTGTTCCTGTGCGTTCATGTCAACAATATAGGCGTCATTGTCCCAAATGATTTGTTGAATGTATTCGCCGGACGATACCCCGTTGTTGAACGTGGCAACCCGGTTGCGTAAATCCTGTATTGACTTCAAGCCCGCCATAACCTTACGTTGTCCGGTATTTCACGCCGTGGTTATTACACGCAAGGCAAATACGGTCGATACCCTGCGTATCCAACCGCAACGCCTCGTATGCTTTTTTAAGGTCATAAGCCAACCCGCCGGGGCGACCCTCAACGTTGCCGTCCAACTCATAAAGAATTTCCAACCGGCTTGCGTTTACTTGGTTCCGGTTCACTTTAGCATCGGGGTTCATTGCCAACGTGCGCAACATAGTTGCGGCGACCTGTCGTTGGATAACCGTTTGGAAAATCTGCCGTTCCTTAATGATAAAATCCGTTAAGTCGCAACCAACGGTTATTTCGCAATTCAACCCGTAATTCTGCGTATTGGTGTACATCGTCAACGCAATATCCCATAGTTCCGGGTATTCGTCGAATGTTTCCGGGGCGTTCATCATAAACGGGGATACTTGTAAATACTTGGTTATTTCCCGCCAACGCTCCAAATCAACGTACCCCGTACATGTCCCGCATGGTTCCCGGCTCCAATCCTTTGTCATGTTAATTGCCTGCATCCCGGCGGGCAAATCGTTTTGGTTGTAACAAAGAAACCACGACCCCCCGGCGTTGTTTCCGGTACTGATATACGGCAAATAACAATCTTTCAACGGGAACCATTGGAAACCGCCGTTTGTCTGCGTAAAATTCAAATCAAACGTCTTTATCGGGTCAATTTGGGATGAATGGAAAAGATACATACGAACAACTCCCGTTGCGCCCGTCATCTGCAACCCTATTTGCTCAATTTTCATTGTTACGCCCATAGAACGAACCGGGACAATTTCAAACCCGACCAATTTATGATTATTTGGCAACGTCGCCCGGATACGTCCCGCACCGTCAAAAAACGTGCGCCGCTCCAACAGGTTCTTTGTTTCCTTATCCAATCCCTTTATTTGCGTGAATGTTTGTACCATTTGCGCAATACCGTTGCGGGTCAATCGCTCCAAATAATCGGAAATGAAATTGTACGGTTGCCAATAGGGGTTGCCGTAGTCGTCGTTGTAATCGTCGTTAAAATCGCTTTCGGTCGGTTCCTCGTTTTGGTTGTTCCGTGCCGCAATCCATACTTTGTTGTTGTGGCGAACCTTTGCCCCGGTTTTATACTCCGAAATCATATTCCAAACCGGATATTGAAAAACGAAATCATCCGGGACGATTGCCCGGACATTATCCAAAGTAACAAGGGGGTGCGCTCCTTGAAACGTCAAACCGCTTTCCGTCTGCGTTAAATTGTCGTCTATCGCCTTTGCCGGGTCGTATGATTGTTCCCACCCGACGACGTGCAATAATGCGTCCTGTATTTTTTGTAATCGGTACATCTGCGTTTCGAAATAAATAAGGGGACGGGGGATAACCACCCCATCCCCTCGGTTTAACAATTCGTTATGCTCCGGCGTTATGCCCCGGCGGGAAATTCCCCGGCGTTGGTCACATATACAGGCATACCCAACGGTTCGTTCGGATTGCGGGCGGCAATCTCGGCTTTGATAATCGGGTTTGCCACGGTATCCGGTTTGCTGTTGTAAGCAACCATATACGCCACGTCAACGGAAAATCCGAAATACTCCTTAACGGCGCACGTCAAATCGGCGGTGGCGTCGCCCATGATTGCGGATTGGTCGCCGACCGCAGTGTAATAGTGCGAACCAATTGGCAAATCAATGTACGGCAAACGTACAACATCCCATTCGTGGAAATTCGCACGGGTGCGGCGCAATGCCTCACGGTCAACACGGGTAAGAATACCAACATTACCGTCAGCAACTGCAAACATGGTTCCCATTTTGCCCGCTTCGTCGATTACGTTGTTCGTGTAGTGCAGAACCTTGTTATCAAACTCCATGCGCTTGTTCACGTCGTTGTAAACGCCATGTTGCGCAAGTTTGCGAATAAGGCTATCAACCCCGGCGTTGGCGATAAGGTGGATATATTCCGGGTAACAGTTAGCCCGCATAAGCGGGTTTATATCGCCCAAAATCTCGGTCGCCATTTGGGTTGGCACCTGTACCACGTTGCCCGCCTGCGTGTAATTAAGCAACGTTTTGAACTCCTGTGTTTTGTTTGCCTCCAATGCGGCAACGGCTCCAACGTCCAATTTGTCCGCCAAAGCACGGCACGTCTTTTCCATTTTGCGCAAAAAGTCGTGTTCGTAGGAAATTTCGTTGTTCATGTAGGCGGCGGGAACCATTGTGAAGCCAATGGAATAAGTCGCCCAAACAACCGTTACCAATGCGGACGTGTTTTCGTCGTCAGCGATAACGCACGAACGGACGTTGCCAACCTGTACATCGCCGTCGTAATTGATAACGGGTACTTGTACCGTGTTGCCGACGGACTCAAACGCACGGTCACGCAAATTGGGACTAATGATTGAGGACGGGGCGTTGGTTTGCTCAATAAAAAAATCCAATGCGCCATACTCACACGGGCGGGTCATATTTCGGTCTAATTCCGGGTTTTCAATCCGCCAATTCTGCAATCTTGTTGCTACTAATGACATAATGTAGAAAAATTAAGTGTTATTAAATGCGGGTTTACCCTTTACCCGTGATTGTTTACTTTTCCGGCAATGCGGCAATATTATTGTCCTGCCATGCCTGTTTCATTGCGGCGTCGAACTTTTCGGAACCCGCCGTTAAACCCTGCGCCATAAGGTTTGTTGCGATTGCATCGTAAGCCTCAACACGGGTTTTTGCGCCTGTTACGTCAATGGTTATTCCGTCACCACCGCCGGAACCGCCCGTCGTGGGACCCGTTCCGCCGCCTTTGGCTTGGCGTTCCTTATCCAAAATACCCATTGTATCCAATTCCTTTGCCAACAGGTCGCCGGGGGTGTACGGGTTCAACTGATTGTTCGGGTTGCGCATAATTGCGCCGCTTTTGTCCTTAAAAGCAAGGATTTTGCCGCCCTTGCCATCGTCGATATATTCGGGGGTCATCCCCTTAATTTTGTCGATTGCTTGTGCCAACAAAACCTTTGTTGCGCTTTCGGGCAATCCCGGTTTGAATTTCAACCCGGCGGTTGCCGTCTGCAATGCGCCCTCTATACGAACGCCGAACAACTCCGTTTGGAAGTTCTTTTCGGCTTCATCGTATTTGGTTTTGAGGTCGTTAAACTGCGTCGTTACCGCCGTCAAATCGGCTTTCGCCTGTTTCAACGCCTTTGCCGTTTCCGCATCAGTCGCACCATCTGCAATCGCCTTTTCCAAACGTGCCTTTTCTTTCGTCAGACTGTCGATTTGGGTTTGCAATCCGCTTGCGCTTTCCGCTTTGGCTTTGAACTCGGCGACCACACGCTTTGCGTAATCAAACGTTTTTTCGGTTCCATTCTTTGCGACACCGGACGCCGCCAAAATATCGGCGTCCAATCCGCCGTAAATTTCGCCCGTTTTTTTGGCGATTACGCTGTTCTCATCGTTGGCGGACAATGTTGTAATTGCCGCAATTTGTTCGTCGGTCAACCCGGCTAATGCCGCATTTGCCCGTAATACTTCGCTTGTTAATGCCATATCTTACCCTTTGATTTGGTTAATACTCTGTTACTTTTTCGCTCCGGGTTTGCCCTCGGCTTTGGTTTCTTTGCCGGGTTCCGCCGGAATAACTCCATCCGCTTTCAATTCCGCCAAAATTTCAGCCCTTAACGCTGCCTTTTCCTCGGCTTTGGCTTTCGCCTCGGCTTCTGCCCTTGCCTTTGCATCGGCGGCGGCTTTTTCCTCGGCGGCTTTCTGCTGTGCGGCGGTTAGTGCCGCTTTTTCCTCGGCTTGCGCCTTGACGTACTCGTTGGGGTCGTGCAATACGGTAATCGTGTAGCCCTGTTTTCTTAGTGCGTCCAAAATGCCGTTTTCAAACGACTTTTTGCCGAACTTTTGAACACGGGGAACGGATAAGCGTTTGCCCGTTTCGCTGTCAAACTTGCGTACCTCGATTACGCAATGATACAGATGTTGTTCGTTGCTTGGTACAATGTAGTTTTCGGGGTTGACATCGGTAATTGCGACGTCCTTTGTTTTACCCCCTGTTGTTTTCACTCGCATACTCGTTTAATTTACTTATTATTACTGAAATCTTTTGGTCGAATGGTATTTGCGTTCCAAACTCCAAAATATTTGTATTCTCACGTTCAAACCTGCGAACAAAGTTAGCGAAATTCAACTTTATACGCAATTCATTCTCCGAGATTAAATTACGCACGTACAAATCTAACACCTCGTTCCGGGTCAAATGGCGGTACGGCTCCAACTCTGCCAATATCAACATGCGTTGCAATTGGGTCGGATTGTTCCGATACTCCGTTTCGATAATCTGATTTTGCAAGGCGTCCAACTCTGCCTCACTTGCGCCGCTTTCCTTTGCCGTCTTGTAACGGTTCCGCAACTCGCTTGCGTCGTACAAATAGAACTCCGTGCCGTAATTGATTTTTGCAGACACGAACATATCGCCGTACCGCAATCGGCAAACCGTTTCATCAACGAACTGTTGGGCGGCTTCAAAGCCTTTTTTCACTCGGTTTAACACCGTGCTTTGGCTCTCAAATACGGCTTTGACCTGTTGTTCGTTAAATGCCTCCCGTTGGGTCACTTCCTCGTTTTGTCCGACGACGGCGGTAATAATGTTTTCCCGCAATCGCTTTTCCTCCTCAACGTTGTAGTCCAAACTCGAACGGTCAACGGTCAGCATCTGCACCGGATTCCGCAAATCGGGCTGTTTGTCCCCGTCCGGTATCGGTATTTCAACAAAGGAACCCGCCCCGGTAATCCGCTTGTCGCCGCACTTGGGGCAACGCATCAGCAACCCGGCTTGGTCTAACCTGTAATACCCTTGTTTGTCTTTCAAAAAACCTCCGTCGCAATAATCGCCGTTTTCGGCGTTTGTAAAATCGCACGATTGTTCGTAACCGGAATAAATCGGGTACGACCCGTACATATCCAAATGCCGCTTTGATATATGGAAAAACAAAAACCAATCCAACGCTTCCAATTCATTTGTTAGCGGGGATTGCTTAACGTCCGGTTCTCGCAAATTCATTGGCTCATCCCAAAAGAAACGGGCGGGGCAATAGCGCAAATCGTGTGGGTTGTCAACCAATAATTCGCCTATATTCCCCCCGTCACCCTCTGCAAATACCCTGTATCGTTCATCGTCAATAACTGCAATACGTTTATCGGGTTGGCGGAAAATTATCCAATCCATAGCCCCGGTTGTCCGGTTTGCTTCAAAGGTTATGACGCTTTCTATTGGCAACCAATAAAAATACGGGGTTGGGTATCGGTCGGCGGGGTTTTGCTCGGCGGGCAAATCAACTATTAGAACGCTGTTTATTTCCGTCTTGAAAAACTCCCAACCTTTCGTACTCCATACTTCCGGCTCCTTTAATACTTTTTGTCGGTAATACTCCCAATCGTCCCGTTGTTCCGTATTTTGGAATTGATAGTTGAACGCCGGGTTACGACCGTCGAAAATACGGCTTAATTTCTTAAAACAAACGTCCGTTACCTCGTTAGTACAAACGGGGTAACGGAACAATGTTTTGAAGATTTTAAATTTATCGTGCGGAATAAGATTTTGAACCCATGCCAAAAAATCGGTCGTGGGTAAACACATTAAGGGCGCAACGTTGGTTTGGGCGTGAAATTTAATGCGGTTTTGGTGCGCAACCGCTTTATTTATCGTCGCCTTTTTCCTCGGTTCCTGTATTTCCTTTCTTATGCGTTTTATATCTAATCCCATTCCCATTTTCTTTGCTAAATTCAAAAGGTGTCTTTTCGGGCAACTGCCAACCGCCATTGTTAGGCATTCGCAACAGGCGTTCGGCGTGGTTAATCTCAAATTCTTCGGTCGTGCCAAGGGTCGGACACTCCAACACGACCTTTGTAACTTTCGCCGTCATTGCGCTTATGCGGGTTTCAAATCTGTGAGCGGGTTAAATTCCGGCGCAACAATCGCCAAATCGTCCGACCAATTAGGCAAAAACGCCCATTGTATTGCGTTGCTGTCCGGGGCTTCCAAACCGCCCAACGTCTTATCGCCTATGAAAAGCGAACGTATCGGTATCGGATAGAATGTACCCTCCGTTGTAGCGTCCTTAATGGCTCCAATTGCGCCGTTTTCGTCGAAGATGAAAACACCCAAATTGTCGCCCCAACTTTCGCATTGCATTTCCTTTAATGCCTTGATAACCTCCTGTGGGGCTTTGCGGATAACTCCGGTAAACGGGGTTGGTTCACGTCCAATAATTTCTTCGACACCTCCCAACGTTTCGTTACCGCCGCCAAAGGTGCGGGCGGCTCCCGCCTCGGCGGTCGGGGCTTGGATATAAGGCGAAACAACCACCTTTGTACCATCCGCCGCCGACAATAGGGGCGTCCACGACGCTAACGCCGTAATCGCTTTTTCACTCGTAAAACTGTTTTTGCTTCCGTCGCCTTTCGTAAGACGTTGAAAAGCCACTTTTTGAACCTGTCCGAAACTTTCCGGACACTTGATTGCGGGTACATCGGGCAACGCTGCCCCCGCCGGACATTTACAAATCATACTCTTTGTTTTAACGTTAAAAATATTGTTACTTTCTCCATGGGGCTGTCCCTTTACCCCCATTACTTATCGCAAATTTAAGGCAAAGTTTTTACATATCAAACTAAAACGCACAAAATCAACGAAATGTTCAACAAAAAAGGGTTGCATTCTGTGCAACCCCGTGAAAGTAATTGATAAATTTTTCGCTCTAATCTTATTGCAGTAAGGCATTAGTTCTTCCAAAGTCCCTTTCGGTGTGGTGTGGTGTGGTCTTGCTATTTGGGGACTACCTCAAGCGAGCAACCAAGCGCATCACAAAGTTTAATGATGGTGTCTAACCCAGTGTTAAGGTTGCCGCCCTCGATTCTTGCGATGTTCGACCGTGCAACGCCGCTTTTCTCGCTAAGTTCCATTTGCGACATTTCTTTGCCGGTCCTTGCTCGCTTCAACGCCTTGCACAAACGCATACGTACTTGTGCCGTCTCGTTTTGCTCGTTTCTTAATACTTTATTCAATTCCATTTTATTATTCGGATTATCGTTTAGAAATGTAAGTCTTCTTCTTCAATTTCTGCTTCACCGTTATTCTCGCAGATGTCAGTGCGCTTCACGATGTGCAATTCGCCGTCCTCTGTTTCGATGACACATTCGGTGTCGTCAGTTTGGGCAAGCATTTCAACCAAGTTGTTTGCATAATCATTGCCGATTTCATCGTTGCCAAACAAATTCGTAATGTTTTCACGGATTTCGTTTGCTGTCCATTCTTCTTTTTTGTAAATGCTCATGATTCTCATTGTTTTTGTTGCTGACTTTAACGACCTGCTCGGGTCGGTTTAGTTAATTATTGGTTTTTATTTCCGACACAAAGATAATGCCTTTGTGTCGGATGTGCAGCAAAATGCACAACAAAATGCACAACATTAACACTTTTTAGCAAAAACACCTCCAATCATAAAATATTTTGTTAGTTCCGCCTTTTCACACCTCGGGTTGCGTGTGCGTATGGCAATATGTTTCCATCCGCAATCTCCTTTTCATATATCCCGGTCAATCCGTCCTCCGGGTCGTCGTGCGTGTTGGCGTCGAACTTACGCAAGAACCCCGTAACATGGTCGTACACGGCTTTATATCGGGTTTCCCAACCGAACGGCATGATTATATGCTGATTCACCATTGCGGACGCTGTTATTATCCGGCTTTCCTTGTTACCCCCTTGATAAAACGGGTCGGTAATCGCTCGGACTTTCTTTTTAATAACCTTTTCATAGCCCGCACCGCCGTTGTTGCTCTCAACCCACGCTTTTTGCGTGCCGTTCCGGTTTATCATTGCCGGCACGGTCACGGTTGTAACATCCGTGTTTTCGTCCGTCATTTCCATATCTGTAATAAGGGCAAACAATATCGGCTCCATGCGCTTTGTTTTCTCGTTGAAAAACAGATTGGGCGATTTGTAAACGTCATAGGTCGCGGCGAACAACAGGTCGTCGCCCTCGTCGGCAACGTCAATGTATGCGCCGGAACGGATGTACACCCCGTAATCGGATTTTTCAACCCACGTTTTGAAAGGTTGGTATAATCGACCCTCGGCGGAACCGGGGTTGCCTTGATACAGGCATTGAAATTGCACCGGGTCCAATGCCTTTTGCGCCTCCAACTTTTGCTTACTGTGTCGGCTTTCCCATAATGCCGCCCCCGGCTCCCGTGGGTCTATCTCGGTCGGTTCCCCGGTTTTCAACCCCTCAAAGTTTATGCGCACCCACGCCCCCGGCGGTACGTTCTGCAAGTCCGCCCAACACGTAACATCAATAATCGTTTCCCCGCTCTTTTCAATACGCCCTATCAAATCATCGTCATGCCAACGGGTGAATACAATCAATTCCTGACTATCATTGTGTAAACGGGTGCGTACAACGGTCGTGTACCATTTCCACGCCGCCGCCCGTACTATCGGGCTGTTTCCCTCGGCGTAATCCTTATACACGTCATCCAATATCGAAACGTCCACGGTTTTAGACGTTAGAGAACCGCCACGACCGACGACACGCAACGACCCTTTACGCCCAACCATTTCGATAACATCGGAATTGCGCAAATAGGTATTCGACATCGTTACGACGTTCGACCCATTTAAGTACGTCCCGGGGAATAGTTCCCGATACCGGGGCGTGTCGATAATGCGTTGGACGTCCCGGTTAAAATCCCGTGCGATTGTGGCGGCGTATGAACCAATACATATTTTGGTATCCGGGTTCAACCCCAACATAAAAGCGGGTAATTTGCGGCTTGACCCCTCCGATTTGCCATGTTGCGGCGGCTGTTGTACAATCATCTTTCGTATTTTGCCATGTGCAAACATATCCAACAGGGTATAATATACGATATGGAATGGTTCCAACACCAAATCCGGTTGCATATACCGGGCAAAGTTGATAAGACGTTTACGGGCGGCGGCTCGCACCAATTCGCCGGGGTCTGCCTTGATTGCCTCGTACATCTTTAATAAATCCTCGTTACTCATGGTCGTACTATTTTATCGGGTGTGACTATCAATTCGCCGGGCTTTTTCGGTATCCAATTGCAACATGCCCTTTCGCTCCTTACCCGGGAACGGTTCGGGGCAAACGTGCAATGGCAACAAATCGGCAATCTATTGGCAACATCTAAATTCGCATGGTCGAAATACCAAACGCCGTGTCCGCAATCCCCGCAATAATGGTTCGTTTTGGGTACAACCTGTTTAATAACATTAATTCGCTTTGCCATTATTGCGCCCCTCCTTTCTCGGCGATTATCTTTTGAAATTCGGCGGACTGCAATTTGTCGGCGACGGCAAACAACAGGTCGTCCGGGACTGCCTTAACATCGTATTTCGGTTTATTGTCGTCCGTCCCGGCATTGTATCCGGGTATCTCAATTTTAACGGGCGCATCAAATCCCAACATCTTTGCCCGGCGTTGCTGTATGTTCAACAGCAAGTCCAAAAATCGGGGATTGCCCGCCGACGTTTCAATGGTCGTTTCGTCATACCCGTAATATTCCGGGTCGACGTTGGTTGCATCCGTTTTGACAGGACGCCCCCGGTTGGTTTTCTCTTTGGTGCGTTGCTTTCCGGTTTTGGATACCTCCCACGCCTCCCACGCTTGTTGCTCCATTGCGTCCAACTTGCGCAATTCCTGTGTAACGTAATCGTCGATGTTATCCAACCGTTCCCGCTTCCATTCTATAAGCGTTTGTTGAAGGTCGTAATACACCATTGCCAACGATATTGTATAACCCGCACCCCGTTTGGCTAAATCTGCGTTCAACGCCGCCACAATTTCCCGGTATGTATGACCACGTAAAAAAAGATTGGAACAAAACGAAATATCGTAATCCCGTTGTTCCTCGGTGCGCTTGTTGTATCCGGAGGGCTTCCGTCTTTTGTTGCCCTTGCTCAATTTTTCCATTGTTCAACCCTTTTTAATGTTCAAAACAGAGTATAGAAACCGCCCGGCGTCCTTTTTTCGGCTTATCGCCTTTATCGGCTTTCCGTCCTTGGTCTGCCTTTTTCCCCTTTGGGTTCCTTTCCCCTGTTTCCCCTCCTTAAAACGTTGCTTACCCTTTTGCAAGTTATTTGCACGGGATTTCCATTTTAAGAGGTTTTGTTGTTTTATCTGATACTTTCTATATCTCGGCGGTTATCTTTTAACCACGGGGCAAATTTACGGCTTTTCCGCCGTATTGCCAACCGTTTGTTCTCTCTCACATATAAACGGCAAAACCCCGGCTTTGTTTCCGGGGCTTTCGCCTGTTATCTGCTTGCTTCAACCACGGCGTCCGGGTACTCTTTGCAAGCCGCTAAATACTTTTCTAACCACGGGACAAAATTTTTGTATGTCCCCCAACCGTTAGGGCTGTTGAATTGCTCGTAATATTCCGGTCGGGCTTTCATATCCGCAATTGCCTTTTCCAATGGTTCAATCAATTGTTCGGCGGTCGTTATGCCGTTTTCCTCCGGTCGCCATACAATCCCATATATTCCGGCGGCATTTGCCATTTCTCCCAAATTATGCGTAATGTTCGCATCATATACGGAATAATTCGGGAAATAATGTTGTCCGCACTCACTACAAACACTTTGTTCGTCTGCTTTCCTGTTTAATGATACATATAAACTCATCTAATACCTCCCTTCCTTTTGTTCATTGCCCGGCGTTTATCCCGTGGGTTCCTTTTCGGCATTTCGCCCCGGTATATTTCCACCTTGGACCCGGGGAACATCTTACCGAAAAATTCCGCCACTGCTTGCACCTCCTTTGGGACGTCGAACGCCTCCGGCTTCTTTGCCCCGTGCCAATTGTCCCTTAGCTAGACGCTACGGCGAAATTCTCCATTGCTTCAACTGCGACTTTCGCCAATATATAATCCGGGGTATCGTTGAAATTCGCCTCCAACGAATTACGGTTGATAACCTCGGCAATCTCTTTCAAAAACTTTTCTCTTTTGTTCATGCTTTATTGATTTTTGGGTTTGTACTCTTTGCACGGCAAATCGCCGCATGATTGTCCAGATTTGGACGCCTCGCAATAACCGTTCCCGTTGACATCCTCGTTTGTAAAGTTGGCGCAACCCCCGCATCCCTTATCCCCGGGTTCTTTCGGTATGCTTACGCCTTTCGGCTCAAACTCCCGGGTAAAATCTCTTTCCGGGCGGGTTGTCAATCGTCCGTCCGGTTCTCGGATAATGTAGTACGTTTCCGGGGCGTCAACGAAAATGCCGTTGTCGTCCGGGAACGAATATACCGCCCGCCCGTTCGGGGTTCTCGGTATCGTCATGGTCCCGCCTCCGGTAAATCTCAACAGGTCGTCCAAATTGTCCCGGCGCACCTGTATTGCGTCAACTTCCAATAGCGTGCGGCAATATCGGATTCCCACCGTGGCGTCCGGCTCAACTAACCGGGTGCGTATTTGTTCCGGGTATTCCGTCGGGTCGTACTTGACGTTGAAAATAACGGCGGCTTCTAACGTATGGGTAACTAACAAGCGTCCCCCCAATCGTCCGGTGACTGCCTGTTTCAGTGCTTCAATTGCTTTTTCCCGCATCTCGGTTGTATCAACCGTAATTTCGTAACGGTCGGGTTTTTCCTCGACCTCCGGTTGGCTTTTGGCAATATCGCCAATCATAACCAACAATTCCGCATCAAATGGGTTAAACTTACCTTTTGTCATCGCTCTAATTTTTTATTCGTTCTTCGTTTTTAGGATGTGCCAACCGCCCCCGGTGCAAACGTCCCGGTCTATATTGCAACGGACGCACCGTTGGGTTTCCGGGGTCGTCTGCTAACCTTTGGGCGGCTCTTATATCGTCCACAAATATACGGATTTTTCCGGTTACTTTTCCCGCTTTATCCAAATAAAGCGGATACCGACGCCGAAACAAAATACTTTCAACTCAAAATCCAAATAACGGTCGTACCCGTTTATTGCGTCAACAGATACCCCAAATTGCCAACTATGATATCGCCAATACTCATGGGCGTAAACATAAACACCAACCCGCCCAACGTGTATGCCTGTTCCGACGGTGTGTTTGCTCTTACTCATTGTGCGCCTCCTTTCTTGCTAATTCATAACCCTTTTTATCCATTACCATTGCCACGGGGTATGGAATTATACAGTATTTTGTATAAACCATATTGTAAATACCTAATTGCCCCTTGACGGGCAATTCAACGACCCGGCGGGGGTTCCGCATCAACCACCCGTACCCCTTTATTATCGCCTTTCGCTTTTCCGGTGGTATCCGGGTTTGCGCCCAATCGTCCGGGGTAAACTCGGCGACGGGCTTAGTATCGTATAATTCTACCAACCCCAATGTAACCCCGTTTTCATATCCCGGCAAATCCGGATTCTTTGACGAACAAATTAAAAGGTCGCCCCGGTACGTCGTGTTTTTGCTTCGTACCTCAATCGACTTTTCGGCGTAAATAATCCCGTCATCCTCAAACGCCGCCGTTACCAACTGCGTTGCATACGGGTTTTTTACTGTCAACGCCCGCCAACGGTCGTGTTGTGCGGGGTTATAATCTTTACTACTAAACTGCATAATCATTTCTTATTATCGGTTTCGTCCTCGCTTTCATCGCCGGGTTCCGGACAATAGACAAATCCAATTTGCCGGACGTTTTGGATTGGTTCGTAAATGATAATGGCAATATCGCCGTCCGTCTTTACGCCAACCAATCGGCAATCGGCGGGGACCTCAACCCGTATTTCACTTTTTTTCATTGTTAAACAAATCCCAATTAATAGGGACACAGTACCCCGGCAATTCTCCTCGGTCAATACCTAACGGATTAATAATACTATCTTTCCAATAGATACGGGGTTGTCGTTCCGGGCATTCCTCCCAAAGTTCCGTAATCATGTCGTAAATCAATCGTATTTCCCGTTTTGGATATTTGCCCCCGCTCTGCAACCCGATTTTATACAGGTCAACGAACTGATACGACAATTTGATTATCCCAACAGCCCGGTCGCACATTCCCGGCGGGATTGGCTCCACACTCGCAAAGGTGCGGAACCCGTGGCGTTTTGCTCGTGCCAACACATTAGCCCGCATCGCATTTGGGTCGGCGTTCGGCTCCAATTCGTCGCAACCCGTCAACGTTGCGCCCAAAGCGATACGGGACACGTTCCAACCCTCGGACGCCTTGGCAAAATCAATGAAGCGGTTCAACCCCTCGGCGCATTTGCTCAATATCTTAACCGGGACGCCGTGGCGTTGGCATACGCCGACCGCTTGACGGGTCAACCGTTCCGTTTCCGGCAACAACGGGTCGGTCGTGAACGAAAAGAACAACCCCGTTTTCTGCAAATCCTCCTTATGCGCCAACAATTCGTTTTTGAAAATATCCAAAGCGTATGGATATTTCCGCAACGTCTTTTTCAACTCCGGGCGATTGCCTCCCAATACCTTTGCGCCACGACCTTTGCGCAAATAACAGTAAGTACAACCGTTGGAACAACCGACAAAGAAATTGGCGGCGTTCTCGGCGTATTCTCCGGCTTTACCTTTGGGGCTGTAAATAACCCGTCCGTTTATCGCTCCCATATCGGCGGCGGTTTAAAATGGAAAATCGTCGTTTCTGTCGGGGGCGGGTGCATCCGGCACGGGCGGCGGTACTTGCTCCCCGGTTCCGGTCGCTTTCGGGGTCAACATTTCCATATCGGTTGCGACTATCTCGGTAACGTACCGCTTCACGCCGTTGGCGTCGTCATAACTTCGGGTTCGCAATTCCCCCTCAATATATAGCCTATCGCCTTTTTTGACGTACTGTTTGGCGACCTTTGCCAAACCGTTTTGCAAAACGATATTATGCCATTCGGTACGCTCCGGGACCTGTCGCCCGTCCTTGGTGGTAAAACCTCGTTTCGTGGTTGCTAACGAAAAGGTCGCCACGCAACCGCCTTTGTCGAACTCCTTAAAATCCGGGGCTTTCCCGGTGTATCCTAATAAAATAACCTTGTTTACACTCATAATTTAACGTTTTTAAATTATCCACCTAATGATACTATACACCGCCCACATGTAAGACGCAACCGTTAACGTCACGAACGTGTATACCGCAATTTTATATCCGGTTTTTTATTTTCATCACTTGAATTTTACGCAATCCAATAAATATTGTTTCTTACTGTCCGACCATCCGGCGGCATTATTTATCGCTCTGCGGTCGTCGTCATGTACGAACTCGCAAACCCAACCGCCGACGCTTGATTCTTGTACAAGTCGAACCAATTTACCAACAATGAAAGAACGCAGTTTATAATAACTTGAATTTTCGCCAACAAACAAAACCCGTCTTTCTGCATTTATTTCGGGCGGATTTTCGATTTGCGGGCGTTTTTCTTCTTTGGGGTATCTCTGTACCCTTTGGAAATCTCGTTTGATTGACGCCCGGGAAATTGCCCCAAAATCGGGTGTTCTCTTTTTTGTTCTCATTAACGGATTTGTAATTGTTGATACTCTTTTTTCATTAACTCAATAAGCCGCATATTTGCCGGATATATTCGCATTTTACGTTTATCTCCGTTTTCCCATTGGCTATGGTGTTCAAAGCAAAGTATATTTATATTCCTTGCATCGTGCGCCGCCTCCGGGTATGCCCCACGGGTCAATATATGCGAACAATATACGGCGGAATAGTTGTGTAATGGCTTCAAACATTCTTCGCATTGGTGTGGCTTATGTCCCCAAATCCACCTAAAAAACCGTTCGTTTGCCTGTGGGACATTCCCACGACCAAAAACGCAATGCCCAAACAATTCCCGTTGAATTTCGACACGCAACCGAATATCCATTGCGAACCGCTTGTAATCCAATAGGGGGCAAAACCCCCTATCGGTTACAAATTGGTATTCCTCCCGGTCTGTAAGCAATATCGGCTTCATTGCTTACACCGCTTCGTTTTCCAATTCTGCGTCCAAACCCGGTGCGGGTTCGCCGTCAACCCCGAACAATTCCAATTGCGCCTTTTTGCCCTTGAACAGAAATGCGTAAACCTCGTTTTCAATGTCCGTAACTATTTCTTCCAACTCTTCCTCAAAACCGAACGCTTCGGTATTGAATTTAAGACGAGGCGAATTTATCGCCGTCTTTTGGTTGTTGGATACAGTGAACAAGCCCGTAAGGACAACCCCAACGTTATCGTCTTGACCGGAAAGGGACACGCCCCGAACCTCAATGTTTTTCAACATTTCATCGGCGAAATTGCGGGCGACCTCCTTTTGGGTCTTGTTCGCCTTAAAATCGTCGGTTTCAACCATTGACAAAAAGGATGTGATATTGAAAATACGTCCCATGATTGGGCGCAAGCGTTCAAAACATCTCCGCAAATCGGGGTGTATGTCCTTTGCGCTCTCGACGTGGTATTTGTTCACATAACTTTCGTTGCCGATTGTTTCGGTAACTTCATAATGAACACTCAACCCACCGTCTTTTACCGTCTTGACTTTCGATAATGCAAACGACTTTTCCGACGGTATCGGCATTACGTTTGCAGTTTCTTTTTTCTCTCTCATTTTTTGATAATTTATTTGTTGCCGGGAAAACGCCCGGCTCGGTTTTACAAATCTTCCTCAACGTATCGTTTCAACTCGGTTTGGAACAATTCCCGTTCCTTGGCTTCCGTTACAATCAATTCTTCGTACAAATCTTGGTCGAATATCTCGTTAATCGCATCGTACAACAAAGCAATCAATTTTTCCGGCTTAACGGCATCTAATTCGACCTGTCCCAATCCGTCCCAATTTGCCGTCCGGCTGTCGGTTTCCTTTGCCGGGGCGGGCGGCAATCCCCATTCGATAACCTGTTGTTCCATCAGGGCAATACGGCGTATTTCAACCCCGTAAACCCCGAATTTCTCCAAATTCTCGCCAATTGACCGGGGTATATCTTCCCCGGACGGGTCGTAATCTCCGAAATACAGGATTATAGGTTGCTTCCCGTTGCTTATGGCGTCCCGCATACGCTCGGACAATTCATATAAGAACGTCAACGACGGATACCCCTTGCAAGCACCAACCGCAATGCCCCATTTGGCGCACGGTTTCGCAAAAACACCCTCCAATGCTTTCTTTTCAATAAGGATTTCGGGATAATAGGGTTGATTTTCCCAACGGTTTTTCTCATACGAACGCATCCACGCCCGAACCCGTAGTTTTGCTTCGTCCTGTTTGTCCTCCAAATTGGTTGGCTCGGCGTGGGTATAACCACACATAGCCCTATCTCGGTCGCTGAACGCCTCAAAACTAACCCGACCGTCCCACCGGGCGACCTCCATTGCGGCGACGACACGTTTGTAATGTTGCAACGTGTTCGTCATGCCGATACTAACCAATTGATAATGCAATGCACGAATTGTCAAAACTCCGGGTTCGTATCGGCTTAAAATCTCAACGGAATTTTCAATTATCCAATCCCGTGTAAATTCGTCTTTCGTTCGCTTTGCCATTACTCTAAAAATCTGTTTCGTCCAACAAATCCTTTGCCATCTTATTCCGGGCGACCACCGGGCGTTGAGGCTCCGGGATTGGTTCCGGGTCCCGCTTGGGGTTCCTGGTTCCGATTGGCTCCGTAACGGGGTGCGGGTCGTAAAACTCAATACCCCCGTTTCCGGGCTTTTCCGGCTCAAATTTCATTTTGAGTTGTTCCGCCGGGTATTCCTTTTGCTTCAACTCGATAATCCCCAATTCGACCAATTTCGGGACGCATCGGCATAATGCCTTCACGTCCTGTAATGCGTCGTGCGCCGGGAATGTTTCGCCGGGAAACAACTTTGTATATAATTCCTCCAATTTGGGGAATTTCCCTGGCTTGCCATTTGGATACAATGCGCCTACAAATTTAATAGTTTTCATCATTGTATCAATACGCTTTCCCTTGTGTAATGCGTCCTCGGCTTTGGCGTCGTAATACTCTTTGCCGCAATATCGCAAAATGTTCGCTTTCAACATTGACGTATCAAAATAGATGTTGTGCGCACATACAAGCGGTGCGGCGGCGGCATCCGCCAAAAATTCGTCGATAACCTCGGCAAACGGTACGCCCTCGGCAATTGCCCGTTCGGTCGTGATACCGTGAATTTCGGTCGTTTCCGGCGGTATCTCGTAATTGTCCGGATTAATTATAAAACTGCGTTCTTTGTCGCCGAACGCCCACGCCAATTGCACGACGTGCGGGAATTGGGTAAAATCCGCATCCCATTTCAAACCCTTTGCGGGGATTCCTGTAGTTTCACAATCGAAAAAACAAATGTCTTTTAATTCCAATTTCATATCTCGTTACTATTCATTAAATAAAATTCTTACACTTATCACAACATTTTGGGGTCATCAATATACGTATTGTACTCCTCAGCGGCAATCTGTTTGAGTGTTTCGATATGCTCGATTAACTCGGCGTTCGACAATTCCGCCACGGTGCGCAATTCGTAGGAATATTTCCCGGTTTCCTCGTTGACCCGCTCGACGTACATAATTGGGGAAAACTCCCGCAACCTCCGTTCCGTTTTTTCCTCCGTAAGACGTTCGCCCGCCTCCCAAATGGCGTGCCGGAATGTTGGTACAACACAATTGAAATAGTACCCTTTCAACGCCTCCGACGAACCGGGTGACGCAACGGTAAAACGTGCAATTATGCGGCTACCTTTGTGCATGGAAAAGAACTGATTCAATTCGCCCATATACATTTGCAAACCTCCGTTGTCGTTGATTATGCCCGTTGCTGTTATCTCTCTTTTCTTCATTTAGTTTATTTTAGGGACGTCGGGGGAACCGACGCCCCGGTTAACTACTCGTTTCCATACTCAACTTAACGTGTACCCGATTTTGCGTTTTCGGGTACATATTCAGCGTAACGTGTACCCGATTTGCATAAAGTTAGGGTTGCGCATCTGTATATTCTTCGACAATCAAATCGTCTTGCCCTCTCTTTACTTCCTCGATAAATCCTTGATACCCTTCTTTTTTGGCTAATTCGATAAGGGATTGCAGACGTTTTGCGCCCAAACTCTCACCCCTCGCAATGCGAAATACCTTGACAGTGGGATTGCTTGCTATAATCAATTTTGCGGCAACCTCCATTATCTGACTATCCGACACTTTCCCGGCGACGAACGGCACGCCGTTCAACTCCAACCCGTCGTCGGTGAACGTCAACCCGGCAATCGGCAATTCCGATTTCGCAATAAGGGTTTCCCGCTCTTTTAGCAAATCCGACAACTTTTTTTCGTGGGTTTGGGCGTTCTTTTCGGCGGCGTCCTTTTGCTTTTTCTTTGCCACATAGTCCACAACCAACGCATTAATTTTGTTGTGTTCCTCCGCCTGTTTGAGGCGTTCGGCTGTATCCAAATTCTCCGGGTTGTTTTCCTCGTACTTTGCCAACCATGCGGCGGCGTTGTTCTTACGGGTTTCATAATCGGCTTTATCCGTTTGGATTTGCGCCAATGTTTCGTCGTATTTGTCGGCGGCGGCTTTCGCATCGGCTTTGCTTTGTTTTTTGGCGGCGTCCAAAGCCTTTTCTGCCTCGGCAACAATACGGTCGTATTCTGCTTGGGCTTCCGCCTCATACTTCATTGCGGCGGCAATTTCGGTTTTCTTTGTTTCCTCGGCGGCTTTGACACGCTCGGGGATTGCCTCCAATTGTTCCGTCCGGGTCTGCAAAGCGGTACGCACGGTTTTTGCCTTCTCAATCAACCGGGCGTTCTCGTTTTGTTCCTCCATTAAATCGGCAATGTCGATTTTCTCGGCATACGTCTTAACGTCGCCCGGTTTCAACTGCTTTTCAGCGGCGGCGCAAATGGTCGTGTACGTCTTGACCTCGGCGTTGGCGTCCTTTCTTTTTTCCTTAACGGTCAGAACCTCGGCGTCAATCTCGGCAATACGTTTCTGCACATTCTCCGGCAACAATGCCCGGACGTATTGCACTTGCTTTCGGCGACCCTCGGCGGTTTCTGACCACCGGGAAAACTCCACGGCATCAAAATCCGTATATCCGAAAATCTTTTGCAACATACTTACGTTATCCGACCGCATCCCGGTCGTTTTCTGCTTGATTGACAACGTACCACGGGGATTGGCTTTGGTAAACCGCAATTCAACGTCGTATTCCTCGCCGTCGTCACCGACAACCATTTTGGCAAACCCTTTGTCCTCTCCATTACGCAACACGGCGTCCCGGCTTCCTGTCAACAACGCCCCGATTGCCTTTAATAGCGTGGATTTTCCCAACTCATTGTCCCCGGTAATGAAATATACATTACCCTCAAAATCTGCGTTGAACTCCTTAATTACTTGGAAATTCGACAATTCTAACTTTTTGATAATCATTTTTCGCTCTTTTATGCCGGGATTCCCCCGGCGGTTACTACTTACTTGTTTGCTAATCTCATTCTTTGGTGTATCATGCTTTGTATGGCGAACGGATTCCAATTCATCCGTTACCATATCGTTACGTCTTTATGCGAAATATCCATTTTCCAACATGCTATGAAAACATTATTTATATTTTCATTGGTGTATAATATCGCACAATCTTTGGTTCGTACCAACTGAAAATAAAACGACTGTTTGCCGTATGCGTCGATTGTGTAAACGTACTCAATGAAATAAGCCGTTTTTGTCTGTTTTGTTGTTTCTAATGTATTCATATTCTTGGTTTTTATTTTCCGGGAAAACGCCCCGTCGTTGTTGTTTGACAATGCAAATATACAACCTTTATTTTTAATTACCAAAGAAAATTTCTTTTTTTGAGTAAAACGCATAAAATTTTTCTTTTGGTTCAAAAGATAGTTATTTTTGCCGAATTTTCGTTTTAACGGACTTTCTTTGCCGGGGTGGGTAATTTATCCATTCAAACAAAATAATCGAAATACGGGGCTTAAAACAAACGGTCGTGCATCGGGGCGGGCAAATTCTCCAAAACCCAACGGGGGTCATTATGTAAAATATACCGTCCAAAGTGCATTATCATAATGGCGTCGGCATTCCACAACGTTGCCCGAACATCGGGGTAATAATCGGCGGCGGCTCGTTGGTATCGCTTTTTGCGCTCCGGCTTTTCCTCTCCCTTAACTCGCAATTTCAATCCGTTTTGCCATTTTAAGGGGTGTACCAAAACAAACGGTACGTCGCACATGACAATTATCATTTTCAGTTTCTCGAACTCGGATAACAGTTTCTGAACCCGGAACGCCTTACCGGGGTTGTCGGTTATATCATCCGGGCGCAATTGCACCTTTTCGACGAATACCAACGGGCGGCAAATAGTCTTCATATAATCAAACCATTGCCGCAAGTCCATAAGGTCGTCCGGCATTTTTATCACCTCGGTTTTATGGTTCGGACGCCAAACGGCAATCCCCCCGTTTTTCCCGGGGTCAATCCCAATAATACAATCAATCGTTATTTTGTTCATTTCCAAAAATCTAAATAATTATCAATCTGTAATTCGTCGGCAATCATGCGGTCAAACGTCCGGGCAATCTCTTTGTCCCTCGCTATCGAAAAAGCCGTAAAATCCAAATCCGGGGCGTCGGCTCCCTTACGTTGGACGTGATATGCCACGTATTTGTTGACAAGCCCACGGGCGACACGTTGCATATATCGGGCAAATGCCTGTTTGCGGTCGCCCTCGGTTCCGGCAACCTCATTGGCAAACCCCAACTTTCGCAACCAATCATAAATCAGCATCCCATCAGCACACCCCAACACAAACCGCCCGGTATATTTGTATTGCAAAAATATCTCCCTATATCGGGCGACGGTTTGATTGTGATAATACCGTTTTTCCTCCGGCGTCAATTCTTTTTTTGGCTCCGGCACTGCTTTATATGCTTTATGTATAACCCCGTTTTGTTTCCGGAGGTATGCGTTCAATATCTTGGCGAAATAATCGGCGTTGAACTGTTGATAATGCTTTTTATCCGGATTGCCTTGACTGTCTTTCGGCAAATAGTCGTCCAATTCTCCGGTCGTTGCCAACTCAAATGCTAACTTGATATCCGCCAATGTCATGTGCGAATAGTATTTTTTGAGTATATCCAACAATCGTGTACAGGTGTACGCCCAATCTTCCGAATTGTTAGGAATTATATATCCAACGTCCATTGCTATGAACCGGAACATTTGCCCGGTTTTCGCAACCAACGTGCCGTCGTCAATCTCGGCAATTTGCATTTTCGTTGAGGCGGCGAAAATGTATTTTTCGACCCCGGATAACGATTTGGCGACCTCGGGCAATTGCAACATTTGTCGGCGTATCTCAATAGCTTTTGTTCCGGGCTTGGGATTATATATTGCCAACGCAACGTTCTGCGTATCTGTTTTTTTTGGTAAATTTTCCATATCATTAATTAATAATCATTGTTAAGAAATTCCATTGCACCGTTTATATCAACACCCTTTTTCCCTTGCTGGTATTGCGGTTTCAATTTCAATCTATTTCGCTCGGCATCGCCACGGATAAAATTACGGACGGTTGCCAACCAACCGTTCTTTGTCCGCTTCATGTCCTTTTGGTCACTCCAATCTGCCACTGCATGGAAGTAATGAACCAAATCAACTTTTTCAAATTCCGGCGTTGCGAACTTTTTTTCAAATCCGGAATAATCAACCCCGACGCCGTTTATATCAAACTGAACCAACTTGTAAATATCAGAATTGCGAAATAATGTTTTTTTGTCTTTGCTTTCCTCCGTTTGTTCTGCTGGAGTGGGTGCCACAAAATCTATTTGTGGCGCAATATTATTATCATTATTG
>ERZ1034917.551-NODE-551-length-33483-cov-19.275996_pt1 | contig 33483 bp, 24 predicted proteins | sample MGYA00520605_ERZ1034917 | MGnify/ENA primary metagenome ERZ1034917 (study PRJEB33766, sample SAMN09781784) | gut metagenome | biome: gut microbiome | host: Homo sapiens | place: Madagascar | study: EMG produced TPA metagenomics assembly of the PRJNA485056 data... | reverse complement strand
ACCGAAGACGAAGGGCATGGTGTCGGAGTTAACGCCCGTCGCCGCAGCGAAGCCCCTCTCGTTGGTGTAGGCGACTGCGCTGCCATCAGCCTTGATGGTGCCATCAGCCTGCGCACCGCCCGCAACACCGTCGGCAACGTTCGTCTCTTTGTAATCCGTGCCGGTCTCGACGACCGTGTAATTCGCACCGACAGGCAGATTCTTGATCTCGATGGACTCGCCATGCTTCAGCCTGAAGGAGAAGTTCTTGTTGTTATCGCCAATCGTCAGGGTGCCCGTCTCGGTGCCCGTCTCGGTGCCCTTCTTCGTATGCTTCACGAAGTCGTAAGAACCCTGAGCACCATCGAGCGTCAGCGTGTACTCGAACTCGTCGGCGGTGTTCGCAGCGGTACCGGCGACCTCCTTGGACACCGTCAGGCTGTCGTTTGCCTTGGCGGTGTTGGCGAATGCGGCCTTGTCAGCCTTCTTGCCATTGGCAGCCTTCGCCTTGATCTCCCTGATAACCGGCGTGTCGCTTGCAGGATAGTTATCCGGCATGGACACGACGACTTCAACGTTGTACTCGGTGCTGTCATACACGATGTTGGGGTTCGGGTTCGAGCCGGGAATCTCCTTCACGGTGAAGTTGTAAGTACCAGGTGCCGTGAAATTATAGTCCCCAAACAGCTGCTGAGCCTTCAGGCTGGCATTCGCGGAAGCGCCATCACCAGCAAGGTTTTTCCAGTCCGCCGTCAGCGTGCGCACAACCTTATCCGTAGGCAGATCGGCAGGCTTCCAGGAACCCTGCGGGGTAGCGACCGTGAACTGAATCTCGAACGTAAACGCCTCCGTGTTGTTCAGCTGCGTGTTCGACGCCGCGGTCCAGGTCTTGTCAACGGCGAAACCATTGTCCTCAACCGTCGTTGCAAACGCAGCGCCCGGAAGAGCGATCACCATGAAACCAGCAAGTGCCGCCGCAACCACATTCTTCTTCAAGCGAGACATAGCCATAGCCTTTCCTTTCTCCCGTCTCGTTTCCTATATCCCACGCAGTCGCAGCAGGGCCACAACCTTGCCCTCAACCACGTTGATACCAATTGCGCCTACCTCGCGGCTATCGACCGCCTGCATGCGATCGTCGCCCAACACGAAGTACTGCCCTTCGCCAAGCGTCAGCGGATATGCCGGACCGCTTTCCGCCGGCGCGGTGGATTGACCGTTCGACGAAGGCTGCGCGCTCCCGTTGACCTTGAACGTGCCGTCTTCGGTGACCTCGACCACGTCGCCGGGCAATGCCACCACACGGCCGATAAGCTGCTGCCCGGATTGAGCGCGATACACGATCACATCGTTTGCCGAATATGCTTGCTCGAGCCGATACGTCAACGCGACATCGCCATCGCCCGATGCGGGCGACATACCGCCACCGCGAACGATCGCAAGCCCGAACACCGTCTGCAGCAAAATCACAACCACGCCGATCGCGCAAATCGTCTTCGCCGCCGCGGCGCCTGCACGTCTTCGCGCCTCCGCGCCTTGAGCGCGTCGCTCGATGACGCGCGCTTCGGGCGCCTGCGCTACTTCCCGTGCGAACCTTTCGGCCTCTTGTGCCGGTGATGCTTCGGATCCACCGGCTGCTGCACGCGGATCAACCGCTGGGGAACCGGCGGCACCTGCAAAGCCTGCGCCTTCGGAGCCTGGGGCTTTGGTTGCACCGGCTGCTCCGCGCGGGCTTGCTCCAGCAGGGCCTCGTAGTGAATCTGCTGCTCCCGGTAAAGCTGGCGGTACATCTCGTCCAAGCGATGCACCACGTGCCATGCCTGGCGCTCGTCGATTCCCCACAGGCGTCGGCGCCACACCAGACGCTGCAGCTTGTCGGCGATCAGCTGCAGCGAAACCGGCCGATCTTCCTGGATACTTTGAGGAACGCGTTTTTTACTCCTTCCAAGCACCCTGCTCACGCTTCCTGCGCTTATAGCCGCTTGCGGCCAGAACTCCGACACCCGTTACGCCAAGCGCAAGGAGCGATGCCATCGGGGCCACATCAAGCGAGACCCCCGTTGCCGAGACCGCCTCGGCCGAGTTGGTGAATGCAAGCGTTTGCGTCTGGTTGGAGGCGACGGTCACCGTCTTGGGCGTCGTGGCGGTCTGACCATCGGTTGCAACGGTCTCAGCAGCGCCGTTGTTGATAGAAACCGTGGAAGAAGTCCTGGCGTTGCCGGATAGGCCCGTTTCACGAACGGCGACCTGCGAACCAGCGGGAATCTCGGCCAGCGTGACGGACTGGTCATGCTTCAGCTGGACCGTTGCCACACCCTGATCATTGAATGCCACTGAGCTGACAGCGCCTTCAGCGGCGAACGTCTTGCCCGCGAGATCCGCGCACGAGAGCTCGAACGTGAACGACTGATCGACGTTCGCAGCGCTCCCCGTCACGCTCTTCGAGACGGAAAGGCTTCCCGACTGCGGGACGTAGTGGGCGTAGTAGGTGGTGTTCTGGGTGATGGTACCGTCGAAGTTCGCCTTGTGCGTGCAGGCCTCATCCTTGTACCAGCCATCGAACTGATACGTCACACCGTCGACGGTTTTGGTTTCGGGGACCTCTGTACTGCTCGGCTTTTTTAACTCCGATTCGCTGTATCCGTTATTAACGCGTTGCGCATAGTTGCTTAATACGCCCCATTCGGATTCGCCTACGTCCTTCAGCGCATAGTTTACGGTGTAGACATTTTCCTCGTTAAGAACAATGACGTTATCGTAGTGGAAAGTTGTCTTCGACGTAGTAGGGTTGTACTTGTTCGCTCCGGCATTTGCGCCAGCAGCGACTACTACACGGGCAGGCTCTAACGTGTAGTAACCCTGCTTCAGGGAGTTCTCACTGCCCTTCTGAGCGTATTTGTACGTTTTCCCCTTCCACGTGATATCCGGGCACAGCCCAGGTGCCACATTGCTGCCAACCGAGGGCATATCGATAGGCTCGTAATCTGACGTGCTGATAGTTCCGTAATACTGCTTATTAATACCCCAGCTATTCTTAACCTTATAATCTTCCGGAGCCTTTACTGCATTGATTTCACCAACGCCCATTCCGAACCATTTCTCGTCCTCGGGCGCTGGGCTGTCCAATGCATAATCCGGAACCAGGGCGTACCAGTACAAATTGTAAGTTTCATACGTCCCGTTAGCCACCGCCATCGGCTCGTCCGCTGCGTCGGCCGCAACGGCGGGATCAGCCTGATCCGCTGTCGGCTCGGCGGCGTCCGCCTTCTCCGCAGGGGCTGCGGCCTGATCATCGGCAGCCTGTGCTTGATCGCCGACGCTCACCTTCGCCTGATCCTGGGCAGAACTCTCAACCTGAGCCTGCTCGGCTGCCTTGACGTCCCCCGTCTGCTCGCCATCGGCCGCCAATGCTGCCACGGGGAGCAACCCCACGACGAGCATCGCGGAAACCAATAGCCTTAACGCTGCTTTTCTCGCTTTCATCTCTCCTCTTCCCTTTCCCGTTATCGCCTTGCGTTGCTCGTTTATCGTCTGGTTCGCAATCACGAAAGGACCAGGTCGTAAGAGCCCCGATCAGCTATTTACAACGCTATATGCATTCGAAAGCTGCCCTCCGTTTTCGGAATGGCATGGCTCGACTTTGATAAGCCCTTCTCGGCTCATGCGCGTGATGGCGCGGTCGATGGTCTTGACGCTGCAGCCCATGAGCTGCGACAACTCCTTTTTCGTTGCCTGCGCCGCACCCGATATGGTTGTTTGCGCGGCAATATAGCCGAGCAGACGCTCCTGCGTAGGAGTTAGCGATTATCACCCTCATGTATCTTGCGCATATGTGCCTTTCCGCGCATACGTTGTTGTATATACGGGCGTAAGCAAATGCAGACATTACTTGAGTGGTCGGCTATATTGATTTCACTGCTTGAATGAAAAGAAACGGCCTGATAAAGCGTTTTGCACTCCGAAACGAGTAGCGCTTTATCAGGCCGAGGGGGCTGTAAGCAAACGTCTAGATTATTTGCCAACATCCGAAATCGCTATTGGCAAACGATACGATTCTTGCTATGAACGCATAGATTTGTGGGGGATTGTGCTGTCCGCGGGTCGTTGCTTCACCCACTTCAAGAACGTCGTATGCGAAACTCCCAGTGATTCCGCCGCCTGTCGGCTGTTCAAACAGCCGTCTTCCCACTTGCGGTGCACCGCATCGAACTCCTCGGGCACGGCCAGCGCCGGCCGCCCCAGCTTGACGCCGCGCGCACGCGCCGCCGCAATCCCCTCCGCCTGGCGCTGACGGATGTTGTCGCGCTCCACGTGCGCCACGTAGCTGAGCAATTCCAGCACGATGTCGGCGATCAGCTTTCCCGTCACTCCGTGGCCGGACGTCGAACGCGTGTCGAGCAACGGCATGTCCAGCACCACAATGTCGACGCTTCTCTGCTTGGTGAGCAACCGCCACTGGCCGAGTATCTCGTCGTAGTTGCGGCCAAGGCGGTCGATGCTCTTCACCACGAGCACGTCGCCAGGTTGCAGATGCTCGATCAGCGATTGATATCCGGGGCGATCGAAGTTACGCCCGCTCAGATAATCGACGAACACGGATTCCTCTGAAACGCCAATGGCGGATAGGGCATCGAGCTGCCTGTTCAGGTTTTGGTCTTTGCTTGACACTCTTGCGTATCCATACATGGTCATGACTCGCTCCTTTCTGCGCTTGAAAGCGCACCAAGAACGGTCGGCATCGGCCAGTCTACCTATATAGCGTTCGAGCACAAGCGAATCTCGCGTGCGTTTCGGAACGGTTTACGATTCGAACCCCAATCGTGACGCCAGGACCAACCTAGCCACCGCAGCTGCATATATCGCTTCGAGTGTACCGGGTCCCTTGCTTCGTTAAGAAACGTCCCGCCTTCGCCCATGCCGCCTACGCACCTACGCGACGGTAAAAGGACACGGGCAGGGCCCAAAACCTAAAAGCGCCCTGCCGGCGAAAGCCGACAGGGCGCTTCGGTTATCCGACGCTGCGCCGGCCGAATGGCCGGCGCGTTCGCATTCTAGTCCGTGAAGTACTTCACGCCGCTTTCGAACAGGGGCATGAACTTGTTGCCCGGGACGTTCTTATACAGACCGTCGCCGCGGCGCTCCACGTGGCCCATCTTGCCGAGCACGCGACCGTCGGGGCTGGTGATGCCCTCGATGGCCATAACGGAACCGTTGGGGTTCACGTTCCAGTCCATGCTGGGCTGGCCGGCCTCGTCAACGTACTGCGTGGCGATGCGGCCCGTGACCTCGAGCTGGTGCTGCAGCTCGGGGCTGCACACGAAGCGGCCCTCGCCGTGGCTGATGGCCACGGTGTGGATGTCGCCGGGCTCGCACTGGGACAGCCAGGGGCTCAGGTTGCTGGCAACGCGCGTGCGCACCAGGCGGCTCTGATGGCGGCCGATGGTGTTGAACGTGAGCGTGGGGCACTCGTCGTCCATGGGGCGGATGTCGCCGTACGGCACCAAGCCCAGCTTCACGAGCGCCTGGAAGCCGTTGCAGATGCCCAGCATCAGGCCGTCGCGGTTGAACAGCAGATCGCGCACTGCCTCGGTGACCTCGGGGGCGCGGAAGAAGGCCGTGATGAACTTCGCCGAACCGTCGGGCTCGTCGCCGCCGGAGAAGCCGCCGGGCAGCATGATGATCTGGCTGTTCTTAATGGCCTCTACCAGCGCCTTCGTGCTCTCGGCAACGGCCGAGGGCGTGAGGTTGTTGATGACCAGCGTGTCGGCCACGGCGCCCGCCTGCTCGAACGCGCGAGCGGAATCGTACTCGCAGTTCGTGCCCGGGAACACGGGGATGATCACGCGCGGGCGCGCGATGGTGCCGTTGTAGGTGAGCGGCAGGCGGTTGTCCACCGTCACCTGCTTCACGGCCTCGCCCTCCTGGCGATACGGGTACACGCTCTCAATGGCGCCTTCCCATGCCTCCTGCAGCGCAGCCATGTCAAGCTCCTCGCCCGCGGCGACGAAGCGGTAGTCCTCGGTGGTGGTGCCCAGCACGACCACGTCAAGGTTGTCGGTTGTGGCAGGCAGCTGCGCGTCGTCGGCCAGCTCCACCAGGAAGCTGCCATACGCGGGCGCGAACAGCGCATCGGCGTCAACGTCGTCGAGCTTCACGCCCAGGCCGTTGCCCACGCACATCTTGAACAGCGACTCGGCCATGCAGCCGTAACCCGGCGTGCAAACCGCCAACGCGGCGCCGTTGCCGATGAGCTCCTGCACGGCGTCCATGGCCGCCAGCGCATCCTCGGCCGCAGGCGCGATGCCCTCGGCGTCGTAGCAGCGCGGGGCCACCAGCGCCACGCGATGGCCGGCGCCCTTGAACTCGGGGGACGTCACGCGGCCGACCTTGCCCACCGCCGTGGCGAAGGACACGAGCGTGGGCGGCACATCGAGCTGCTCGAAGCTGCCGGACATGGAGTCCTTGCCGCCGATGGAGCCGATGCCCAGATCGACCTGCGCCATGAGCGCGCCCAACACGGCAGCCGTGGGCTTGCCCCAACGGTTCGCGTCGCCGCGCAGGCTTTCGAAGTACTCCTGGAACGTCAGGTACATGTCCTGGCGCTTGAAGCCGGCCGCCACCAGGCGCGCGACCGATTCGACCACGGCAACGTACGAGCCGGTGAACTGGTCGGCCTCGGTGAGGTAGGGGTTGAAGCCCCAGGCCATGCCGCTGCATGTGGTAGTCTCGCCGCCCACGGGCAGCTTGGCGACCATGGCCTGCGCCGGCGTCAGCTGGTTCTTGCCGCCGAAGGGCATGAGCACCGTGGCCGCGCCGATGGTGGAGTCGAAGCGCTCGGACAGGCCCTTGTTCGAGCACACGTTCAGGTCGGTGACCAGGGAGTTCATGCGCTGCGCAAGGGTGTCGCCTTCCCACGTGCGCTCGTAGGCGCCCGCCTGGCCCACATGCACGGCCTGCTGCTTCGGCGCGCCGTTGCTTGCCAGGAACTCGCGGCTGAGGTCGATGATGGCGTTGTCGTTCCACATGACGCGCACGCGCGCATCGTCGGTGACCTCGGCGACCACGGTGGCCTCGAGGTTCTCCTCGCGCGCATAGCGCAGGAACTCGTCCACGTCGGAGGCGGCGATGGCGCAGGCCATGCGCTCCTGGGACTCGGAGATGGCCAGCTCGGTGCCGTCCAGGCCCTCGTACTTCTTCGGCACCTTGTTCAGGTTGATGCGCAGGCCGTCGGCCAGCTCGCCGATAGCCACGGACACGCCGCCCGCGCCGAAGTCGTTGCAGCGCTTGATGAGGCGCGTGGCCTCGCCGCGGCGGAACAGGCGCTGGATCTTACGCTCCTCGGGCGGGTTGCCCTTCTGCACCTCGGCGCCGCAATGCTCCAGCGACTCCAGGTTGTGCTCCTTGGAGCTGCCTGTGGCGCCGCCGATGCCGTCACGGCCGGTGCGGCCGCCCAGCAGCACCACCACGTCGCCCGCTTCGGGCGTTTCGCGTCGAACATGGTCGGCCGGCGTTGCGGCCACAACGGCGCCGATCTCCATGCGCTTGGCCACATAGCCGGGGTGATACAGTTCGTTGACCTGGCCGGTTGCCAGGCCGATCTGGTTGCCGTAGCTGGAATAGCCGGCGGCTGCCGTGGTGACCAGCTTGCGCTGCGGCAGCTTGCCGGGCAGCGTCTCGGACACGGGCGCCAACGGATTGGCGGCGCCGGTGACGCGCATGGCCTGGTACACGTAGCTGCGGCCCGACAAGGGGTCGCGGATGGCGCCGCCCAGGCACGTTGCCGCGCCGCCGAACGGCTCGATCTCCGTGGGATGGTTGTGCGTCTCGTTCTTGAACAGGTACAGCCAGTCCTGCTCCTCGCCGTCGACGTCCACCTTGCACTTCACCGTGCAGGCATTGATCTCCTCGGACTCGTCCAGGCCCGTGAGCACGCCCTTGGACTTGAGCCACTTCGCGCCGATGGTGCCCATGTCCATAAGGCAGACGGGCTTGGCCTGGCGACCCAGCTCGTTGCGCATGTCCATATACTGGTCGAAGGCGGCCTGCACGCGAGGGTCGTCGATGGCAACGTCGGTCATCTCGGTACCGAACGTGGTGTGACGGCAGTGGTCGGACCAGTAGGTGTCGATCATCTTGATCTCGGTGATGGTGGGGCAGCGGCCTTCGCTCTGGAAGTACTGCTGGCAAAACGCCAGGTCGGCCTCGTCCATGGCCAGCTCGCGGTCGGCGATGAACTGCGCCAGACCCGCGGCGTCAAGGTCGAGGAAGCCCTCGAGCACCTCGACCGGCTCGGGCTGGGGCTGCGCCATGGCCAGCGTGTCGCGCTGCTCAAGCGTTGCCTCGCGCGCCTCGATGGGGTTGATGACGTAATGCTTGATGGCCTGGACGTCCTGATCGGACAGCGGGCCGGACAGCAGGTACACCTTCGCGCTGCGGACCTCGGGGCGCTCGCCCTGGCTGATCAGCTGGATGCACTCGCTTGCCGAAGCCGCGCGCTGGTCGAACTGGCCGGGCAGGAACTCCACGGCGAACACCTGCGCGCCGTCGGCCTGGGGCAGCTCGGTCGAGGCGACATCGACCTGGGGCTCGCTGAACACGGTGGGAACGCACTGATCGAACAGCTCCTGCGAGATGCCCTCCACGTCGTAGCGGTTCACCAGGCGCAAACCCTCGAGCGAGGTGATGCCCAGGATGCTGCGCAGCTCGTGCGCCAGCTGCTGGGCCTCAACGTCGAAGCCGGGCTTCTTCTCCACATAGATGCGGGAAACCATGGACGTCCTTCCTAGTCGTATGTGCAGATGGCGAGCCATCCGCGATCGGGCGGGACAAGGGCGACGGCCCTGCCCCGCTTCCTTCCTAAAATGCAAGCGGGCACCGCGCGGGCACCCGTTTGTTTTCCGTCTTGCTGGGCCGAGACGGGCTGGCGGCCTGCTTGGCCGTGCCTACTCGTCCTTCTTCTTTTTGCCGAAGCCGAACAGGCCCTTCTTCTGGGGCTCGGACTCGGCGGGCTGCTCGGCCGCCTGCTTCTCGGCGGCGCGCTGCTGCGCCTTGGCCCTCTTCTCGGCGGCGCGCATCTCCTTGGTGGGGTGGTTGAGCACCTCGTCGGCGTACTTCTGGCGCGCCTTGCGGCACTTGCCCATGTCGATGTACAGGGCGGCGATGATGAACACGTAGGCCAGCGCCAAGGTGACGTACATGATGGGCGCAGGCATGCCAAGGTTGTTGCCTGCGAAGCTGACCACGGTCAGGATGATGGCCAGAATCAGGCACACCCACCAGATTTTGCGCAGGCGCTTGTACTCCGCGGTGGGCGGGTTGTAGAACTGGCGATCGCGCTCGGCGTCCTTGGCGCGCTGCTGCTTGCGCTCGGCCTTCTTCTGCTGGGGCGTCTTCTTGGTGGACTGGATGCGCACCGAGGATGCGGCCTTCGAGACCGGCTTCGCGGAAGCGGCCGATTTACGCGTGGCGCCCTTGCGATCCTCGGATTGGTAGCGCTCGTTCATGGGGTTGCGTTGTGTCATTCTCACTCCTTCGCCCGCCTGTCGGCAGGCGAACCTTCTTCTACTGCGGTCGCGTGCGGCGCCCCGCATCTCCTCTAGCACGCGAGCCTGCTTGACGCCGGCGCCGCTTGCCTGGGGCCGATCCGGGACGCCGCATGCGTCCTTGCGAACCTGTACTGCTTATGCGGCCCTGCCGGGCCTGGGGCTAGAACTCGAACTTCTTGCCGGAGATCTTCTCGTACGCCGCGATGTACTTCTGGCTGGTGCGCTCGATGACCTCCTGGGGCAGATGCGGCGGGTTGCCCTGACGGTCCCAGTTGGCGTTGAGCCAGTCGCGCACGTACTGCTTGTCGAAGCTGGCCTGATCGCGGCCCGGCTCGTAGGCGTCGCCCGGCCAGAAGCGGCTGGAGTCGGGCGTGAGCACCTCGTCGGCCAGGATGATCTGGCCGTCGATGACGCCGAACTCGAACTTCGTGTCGGCGATGATGATGCCGTTCTCGGCAGCGTGGTCGCGGGCGACGGAGTACACCTTGATGGCCAGGTCGCGCAGCTGCGTGGCGGCGTCCTCGCCGAGGATCTCCGCGCAGCGCTCGAAGCTGATGTTCTCATCGTGGTCGCCGATCTCGGCCTTCGTGGAGGGCGTGAAGATGGGCTCGGGGAGCTTGGAGGAGTTCACCAGGCCCTCGGGCAGCTGGATGCCGCACACGGTGCCCTGCTTCTGGTACTCCTTCAGGCCGCTGCCGGCAAGATAGCCGCGCACGATGCACTCGACGGGGAACATCTCGGCCTTCTTCACCAGCATGAAGCGGCCGCGCAGGTAGTCGGCGTAGGGCTTGAACTGCTCGGGCAGGTCGGCCACGTCGGCGCTGATCAGATGATTGCCGATGACGTCCTTGAGCTGGTCGAGCCAGAACAGCGAGATCTGCGTGAGCACCGCGCCCTTATGCGGGATCTCGTCCTCCAGGATGTAATCGAACGCCGAGATGCGGTCGGTGGCCACCATCAGCAGCTTGTCGCCCAGGTCGTAGATGTCGCGCACCTTGCCCTGTGCGTCCGGCTTGATATCGATTCCGCTCATGCCTGCTTATCCTTTCCCCATGAGAGTTGCGCCGGGCGCGGGCGGCGCCCAGCCGGCATTTGCGCGCCGTTTGCGGCGTGACTGTAACGTTGCCATTATCGTCTATTTTCCGTCGTCGTGCGACCGCCCGAACGGTATCCCCGTTTTCTGCGCATGTTGCTGCGCGCGTTGCTGCTCCTTCTGCTGCCGTTGCGCCTCGCGCTGCTGCTGGCGCTGTTGCAGCTGCTGCTCGCGCTGCTGCTGTTGCTGCTGGCGCTGCTGTTGACGCTGCTCGCGCTGCTCGTCGCCCTCGTAGTACAGCGGCAGGTTGATGGTGAAGCAGGCGCCCACGCCCTTCTCGCCCTCGACGTCCACGTAGCCGTTGTGGCGGTCGACGATCTCCTTCACCACGGAAAGGCCGATGCCCAGGCCGCCGCTTTCGCGCGTGCGGCCGGCGTCCGCGCGCCAGAAGCGGGAGAACACCATCTTCGCCTCGTCGGGCGAAAGGCCGATGCCCGTGTCGCGCACGGCGATAGCGCACATGCCCTCGTGGCTGGACACGCTGACGGTGATGGTGCCGCCTTCGGGCGTGTAGCGCACCGCGTTGGAGATGAGGTTGGCTGTGGCTTGACGGATCATGTCCGCATCGCCGCGCACGCGCACGCCGCGCTCCACCTCGTAGATGAGCTTGAGGCCCGAGTCGGACACGTAGGCCTCGTGCGTGGCGATGATGCCGCTGATGAGGTCCCCCACCTCGAGCACTTCCTTCTTCATGGGCGTGCTGCGATTCTCCAGGCGCGAAAGCTTCAGGATGGCGTCGACCAAACGGCTTAGACGTTTGACCTCGCCGTTCACCGTTTCAAGGCGCTCCTCGTCGGCATCGAACACGCCGTCGACCATGGCCTCGACCGTTGCCTGGATGGCCATGAGCGGCGTGCGCAGCTCATGCGCGACGTCGGTGGTCAGGCGGCGTTCGAGCTTGCGGTCGCGCTCGATGGAGTCGGCCATCTCGTCGAAGGTCATGCCCAGGCGCGCGATCTCGTCCTCGCCGCGGATGCCCGTGCGCGCCGACAGGTCGCCTTCCTTGATGGCGCGGGCGGTCTGCGCCATGGTGTTGACGGGGCGCACCAGGGTGCGCGCGAACAGGAAGCCGATGCACGACGCCAGCACGATGGCCAGCACCGTTGCGAACACCATTGCCTGGTAGGAGTTGTTGGAGAACTGCTCGTCGGCCTGCGTGAGCAGGGTTTCGCTTCCGTACACCCAGATGCGCACGGACCCTACGGCCGCACCGCCATACTCGATGGGCGCGCTGGCGAACTGCTGGCTGGCGCTGACCGGCGGCGCCAAGGTGCGCCCGCTGTCCGAGTTCGGCGACATGCCCGCGCCCGATTCGCTTCGGGACGACCCCGTGCCGTCGTCGATGGTGACCGCCGAGGAATCGTACACGGCCTTGCCCGTGGTGTTGTCGATAACGGCCACGCCCACGCCGCTGTTCAGGCTTTCGGCGTACTTCGCCACGGCCTCCACCTGCGGGTCGTGCAGGGTGTGGGAGGTGTTGTACACCTCCTCGATGCGCGTTGCCGTGCTTTCGGCGAGCGACTCCATGTTCTCCTGCGTGTAGGTGTGGAAGTGCTGCTGCCACACGAACGACAGCACGCCGATGGCTACCATGGCGGTCATGGCGGCGATCAGGGCGAACGCCATGGTCATACGCGTGGTGTACGTCAGGCTGTTCCACCAGTTCACCACGCCCTGGTACGGCTTGCGCCTTTTCTTTTCCTCGGAGGGGCGCTCAACCACGACCGGCCCCGTGGTGGCGGAGCCGGTCGAAGGAGCGTCTTGCGTTGTGTTGGTATCGGTATCCACGTGGGCTCGCGGCCTTTCTTCTGGGAAGGGAGGCGCGGCCGAGCGCTGGCGGCCGCGCGGCGGCTAGCTTACTGACCCTGCTTGGTGGGGTCTTCGAAGCGATAGCCCACGCCGTGCACGGTGTGCAGCCACTTGGGGTTGCGCGGGTTGTCGCCGATCTTGGCGCGCAGGTTCTTCACGTGGGAGTCGATGGTGCGCTCGTAGCCCTCGAAGTCGTAGCCGAGCACCTTTTCCACCAGCTCCATGCGCGAGTACACGCGGCCCGGGTAGCGGGACAGCGTGGTGAGCAGCTTGAATTCGCTGGCCGTGAGGTCGATCTCCTTGCCGGAGACCATGACCTTGTGGCCGGACACGTCGATGGTGAGCTCGCCGAACTCGAGCACCTCGCGCTGGGGCTCGGAATCGGCGTGCACGCGGCGCAGCAGCGCGCGGGCGCGGGCGACCAGCTCGCGCGGGCTGAACGGCTTGACCAGATAGTCGTCGGCGCCCAGCTCCAGGCCGATGATGCGATCCTCGACCTCGCCCTTGGCGGTGAGCATGATGATGGGCACGTCGGAGTTGTCGCGGATGGCGCGGCAGACGCGCTCGCCGGGAACGCGCGGGAGCATGAGGTCGAGGATGACCAGGTCGAAGTGGTGCTTGGAGAATTCCTCCAGCGCCTCCTGGCCGTCGCCGACGGCGGTTACCCAATAGTTCTCGCGCTCAAGATATGCGGTTACGGCATCGCGGATGGCCTTCTCGTCCTCCACCAGCAGGATGCGCCTGGTTTCATTGCTCATGGTTCACTCCTTAGGAAGCTGCTTTCCATGCCTTGCCACCTCGCGCGGACGCCCCCTTTGCGCGGCCGTGCGGGTGAAGGGTGTTTGGGTTTATTGTAACAAGTCAAGTCAAACCCCCTCGCGCCTGTAGGCGAAATGACATAATTACCGTCATGGCAACCCAAAGGACACCACAGGGCGGCGCAGGCCGCCAACCCTCCCGAGCAACCCGCACGAGCAGGCGCACCGCGCAGCCGGCGCGCCCCTTGCGCGGCGCCTCCGCGCGCCCGCGTACCGCCGGTCGCGGCGTTTCCGCACATGGGAAGGCGAAAAGCACGACCCCACGCACCGCTTCCGCACCTCGGGCGGCCGGCAAGGCGAGCGCCCCTGCGACACGCACCGCGCAGCGCACGCAGGTGCGCGCCCAGCGCGCCGTGGCCGGTCGCGCACGTCGCGATACCGGCACCTACGTAGGCGCCGCCACCCCCACCCCGCTCTCCGGCACGCCGGGCCTGGGCGGCATCGGGATCTCCGGCGGCTCCCCCACCGGCCGTGGCACCCCGCGGCCTGCCGTCGGCGACGGCGGGCAGACGCTCATCACGCGTCGCGGCCTGCTGTTGGGCGCGCTCGGCGTGGGCGTGCTGGCCGCTGCGGGCGCCGGCGTCGCCGCGGTCGCAGGCGGCAAGGGTTCTTCCACGCCCGACATCCAAACGCTGAAGGTGCCCACCGACGCCGTCTTCTCCATCTCCGACCTGTCGCAGGTGGAGAACACCGACGATTGCGCAGAGCAGCAGGGCTCCTACGACCTGCCCTACGGCTCCCTGGTCTGGTGCAACGATTCGAAGTTCGCCTGCTGCCTGATTCCCACGGAGAAGGCAAAGCCGCTGGCGCAGGTGGCCACGCTGGCCCTGTCGTCGGGCACGTCGGCCGTGGTGCTGGACAAGGCGCGCGGGCAGGACGAGGGTTTCGAGATCTACGACGCGCGCTGCACCTCTCAGGGCGTGGTGTGGACCGAGGCGAACATCATGGACGGCACCTGGCGGATCTTCGCCGGGAAGCTGAACTCAAACGGCGACGCGCTCTCCAACATCCAGCAGCTCGACGAGGGTTCCTCCGATCAGTTCGAGACCCCCACCATCGCCGCCGTGGGCGGGCACGCGTTTTGGCAGATCATGCCGCAAGCCGACAGCACGGTCACCGCGGCGTCGCTGATTGCGCAGCTCAAAAGCGCCTCCATGGGCAGCTCCGACGCCAACGTGGTGTACGAATCGGCCGGCCGCATGGCAACGGCGCCGTATGCGGCGGGCGACGGCGTGGTCATCACGCCTCGCGTCACCGGCGCGTCGTCGTATTACCAGCTCACGCGCGTGAGCGAGAACGGCGACGTCACCGACACGCTGACGCTCCCCGCGTCCATGAAGCCGCTCGAGGCGGGCTACGGCAAGACCGGCTTCACGTTCGCGTTCGATGCCACGTACAGCTACGGCGACGGCATCGCCAACTTGGGCACATACGCCCCCGCCGAGTCGCCGGGCAGCGGCGGCTACAGCACGCAGAAGTGGCTGCGCTTCGACCGCACGCCCACCACCGCGCCGGCGTGGTGCGGCAACTGGCTGATGGTGAAGTCCACGAGCGCCGTGTGCGGCGTCGACCCGCAGGGCAAACGCTACTTCGCGCTGTCGGCGGAGAACGGAGCCGACGACTACGGCGAGTGGCTGGCTTCCAGCGGCCAGAACGACACGGTGGTCACATACTCCAACATCGACTACACGCCCATCGGCGGCGAAGCCGTGAACTGCTGCCGGGTGAAAGTTTGGAAAACGAAATAACCGCAGATTGAAGGCCCCGCGTTCGCGGGGCCTTTTGCGTGGGCGGGGCCTGCGGGCACAACGACTTGCTGGTTTGCGGGTCGCGAAAAGATTGCGAGCGAGGGGCTTTTGCGGATGCGGGATTGCGAGCTGGCGGATTGCGGGCGCGAAGGAGTTGCCGACTGGCGGGCCTTGCGAGTGCGCAGGGCTCTGCGGGCGCAAGGGGGCACTCGCGACACGCAGCCGGACCCACCTGCCCGAGCGGGCTGAAAGCAAGCCGCGACCGTCTCTTCGCGGCTTTCCCGCGGGAGCGAAGCTGAAAGCTATATAGGGGAACTATGTTTTGTATGGCAAACATAGTTAGCTTTGGGTTATCCTTTTGACTTAGTTAACCTGCGCGTACATTATCGCCATTCACAGATTCGCCGGTACGGGGGCTTTTGCCCGTGACTCCGCATCGGTGAACCTCCAGATGATATGGGCGCAGGGAAGCGCACCCGCATAAACAATCGAAGAAAGGAAACGGGATGATCGAACGCAATGCGATTCGACGCGTCCTGGCCTCAGCGGGAGGCAATGCCTCCAAAGGCGTGATGGCCATGGCGCTTACGTTATCGCTGACCCCGGCGACGGCACTCGCCCAAACCGACGGCAGCGAAATAGAAGGGGCAGCCGGCTCCGATGCTACCAACACTGAAACGGCTGCCCCTCTAGCGAGCGAAGACGCGGAAACGTCTTCCAGCTCAATCGAGGATTATACCTTGTCGGGGGGCGAAAGCGCCGTCTCCGCGCAAGAAGCATCCTATGATTTGACGAAGATCGCAGACGGCGAATACCAGGGCAAGGCCGTAGCCGACTCCAACGATCCCCTGAACAAGGGCGATGAGTGGAACGCGGAGAGCTACACCGTCTCGGTTACGGTAACCGTTGCGGGTTCGAAGATCTCGAAGGTGAAAGTCGCCGACTATAGCTCTCTTGGTGATGACGACTGGGATCGCATGGACAGGGCCGTGAACGGCTACGATAAAAGAGGAACATCTTACGAGGGCGTTGTCAGCCAGATCGAGAACGCCGGCAATACCAACAGTATCGACGCTGTCACTACGGCGACAATCTCTTCGAACGCTATCAAGGCCGCGGTCGACAACGCCCTCCAGGCGGCTTACGACGAGCAGAATGCAAAGCCGGCAGAGGATGAATACACCTATGGTTACGCTGGTTTGACCTGGGCCGAGTATTGGGCAGCCGAGGGAGTCCAAGCTGCAGGATCCGCAGCAAGCTCCAGCGACCTGGACTCTCGCAACGAAGCCGATAAGGGCGCGTTCGACGCGGTCACCCGCGCCACCGCCAATCACGGCCTGCATCGCGGCAGCTATCAGTGCATGGCCACCATCTACACCAACGAGGGCGCAACCTTCGAGCTGGCGACCTGGGCCACCGACGGTAAGTCGTTTACCACCACCGACGGCAAGACCGTAACGTGGAACCGCGGCGCCATGACCTGCAATGGCGCTAGCTACACCCTGAAGGACTACGAGGTCACGGGCTTGAAGTACGTGCCGGTTAAGGTGAAGACCTCTGACCTGGACGCTTTCAAAGCAACGCATAGGTTCGTGGCGAACGGCGACACGCTCGCCGGCGGCTATGGCGAGGGGCAGCTTTCATCGTATTCCGGCCTGGTAGCCGATGTCGATGCCGACACCAACGGCCTGAAGACCGTTACGGTTTCCGATGGTTCCTGCAGCTTCTCCGCTGCGGCGACCGGCACGGATTCCGGCATCAAGGACCAGGCGCTCAAGACGGCTGACTTGGCCAGCATGGGCGCAACCGTCAAGGATGCCTCCGGTTCTTACGGCGAATTCCTTCGCGTTGACTTCACGCAAGGCTTCGGCGATCTTGGCGCCAACATGCAGGCGGTAACCTGGACGTACTACGGCAACGACGCAACGCGCACCAACGCGCTGGCTACGTTCGGCACGAAGTTCGCCGCCGATAACTGGATGCACAAGGCCATGGGCATCCAGCTTGGCCTGACCGATTCGCTGCGCTGCCAGCTGCCGGACGGCACCAACGGCACCGGCTACTGGACGGTAACGGTACATGCGCTCGGCTATGCCGACGCTTCTTGGGATTTTCAGGCGACCGATGACAACATCGTCGGCGCCAAGGAGCCTGTGACCGAGGCAACGAAGGCGCAGCTGCAGAGCCTGTACGACAAGGCCGCCGCACTTGATAAGTCCAAGTACACCGAGGACTCGTGGACCGCTTCTTCCATCGAGACGGAAACCGCCGAGACCAAGGAGCTGCTTGAGAAAGCCGACCTGAGCGAATCGGAAGCTGCCGAGCAGGTCAAACACCTTCAGGGCGCGCTCGATGTGCTGGTCAGCCTGTATCCCGAGGTTGGCTCATATGTGCTCATGAACATCCCGTACAGCGATTTCTACGCTGCGGAGCAGAACAACTCCGGTACGGATGTGGTGACTTCCGCCACGAAGCAGAAGACGCTGGCCGGTTCATTGGTCAGCGGTTCCTACCACGTGAACGCGGACGGCAGCGACATCACGGGTGCCACGTTCGCCGTTAAGGTCAGCTCCGACGATATCGATTGGTCGAAGTTCAAGCGCGTGACGGATTCCGATTCCGTTGATATCACCACCTCCATCAAGGGCAAGACCTCTACGACGACCTATTCCGGTCGCGACGCCCTGTTCCAGGCACCTAGCTATTCGTACTACGTGCTGCCCGAGAACGAAACGCCGGCAAACTACAAGGAAGCCACGGTCGACGAGTCCGGCAACATGAAGTTCGGCGCGGTCGAAGGCAAGGACGCCGTCGCCCTGTCCGATGTTGCTGCCGAGTTCACCACCAACAGCAAATACGGCGATTACGAGATCGACTTCGGCAATCTGCGCGAGCAGATGGTCGACGCCGACGGCAACCAGGCGGTCGTGTACGGCGCCGTGGTGAACGCCGCCGATGAGGCCGGCAAGGTCGAGGGCTACGGCATGCGCGCCCTGGAGAACATCTGGAAGGGCAAGGAACTTGCTTGGAGCTGTGGCTTCGTGACCGAAGCACACGGCAGCCCGCTGAGCTCGACCTATTACAAATCGATGATGGGCAAGACCATCAAGTCGGTGGTGTTCTACACGTCAACCGGTACCTACACCGTGGCCATGGATCAGTATGTTCCGGTAAAGGTTTCCGCAGATGAAGGCACCATTTCTATTCAGGAAAGCGCATCGCTCGACGATACTTCCCTCATTGGCATGAATCCGACGCTGCCTGAAGGCTTCGACGCCGAATACAGCATCGAAGGCTGGAGCGGCAATGTCGAAGTATCGAACGCCTCTTCCGGCCCTTACAGCTCCGTCGTGAAGATCCCGGCCGGCACGCAGCCTGGCAGCTACACGCTCGTTGCCGCCGACAAGAGCGGCAAGTACGCGCCCTTGAGCGCAACGTTCACGTTGACAACGGCGAAGAACGCTGCCGCGTTCGATGCCTCCAGTCTGAAGCTGACGGCCGCCGACGGTGCCACCGAGAGCGACCTTGCAAACTATCTGGGCAACATCTCCCAGGTTACGGTGAACAACGTGGTGTACAACGCCCAGGGCAAGGGCGCCGTGAAGATCATCAACGAAGACGGTTCCCTGAACCTTGCCGCCGCGAACAAGGACGGCTCCCTGGTGTTCGCCGCGAACGGCGCATATGAGATCGAGGTCGCAGCTACGGGCTACAGCAGCAATCTGCAGTTCACGTATGCCAAGGTTGCCGACAAGGCCGCGCTTGAGAGCGCCATCCAATCCGCCTTGCAACTCGACAACGGCGAGTACGCATACACGGCAAGCAGCTGGACCGCTTTCCAGGCAGCGCTCAATGCCGCCCGGGGCGTGAACGAATCCGTTTCCGCCACCGATGAAGAGGTTGCCAGCGCGCTTTCCGCCCTGCAGAGCGCCCAAGCCGCGCTCGCCGCAACCCCCACGGCCGATCAGCTTGCCGATTTGCGCGCGGAGATCGAAGCCGGTTCCAATCTGAAGGAATCCGATTACACGTCCGAAAGCTGGGCAGCGTATCAGCAAGCTGTGAAGGCAGCCGAGGAGCTCTTCGACAATGAGGACGCGTCCGCTGCTGACGTCGAATCCGCAACGGCCGCCGTGAAGCAGGCCCGCGAGCAGCTGGCGAAACCGACCGTCGAGAATCCGCCTGCCGGCGGCACCGGGACGGACGGATCGGGTAGCGGCTCCGATACCGGCAACGGCGACGGGACGGACGGCAGCGGAACCGACAGCGGCAACGGCAACGGCAATGGCACCGACAGCGGGACCGACAGCGGCGCGGCAGCGAGCGCAACCGGCACGGGCGCCGCTTCCGGCCTTGCCACTACAGGCGACGTCGCCCCGGTGGCGGCGACGGGCGCAGCCGCCATTGGCGCGGCAGCACTGGCCGCGGTCGCGCGCTTCATGCGCCGCCGCATGCGGGAATAGATTCCGCACAACATAAAAGCGCAGGCGGCGAAGATGCGTTCGCCGCCTGCGCCAAAGCGATGCAGTGCAGCCTTATGGCGGAGCCCAGGCTCCGCCATAAGGCCGTTTGAAGGAGAAGCGAAGACCGTGACGGACCGAAAGACCGAAGAGCGCGCCGAGGCGGAGACGCACGGCGCAACGCAAGGAATCGAAGAAAAGGGGGCGGGCAAGCACGCAGCGTTGCCGCAGAAGGCGGCTACAGCGGGCTTGTTGATGCCATCGGTGCTGACGGGCGTGGCCATTGCGCTGGTCGTGGCGCAGTACCAGCCGCTCGTGTTCAATCCCGACGCATACGCATCGACCGAGCAGGCTACGACGGAAATCAAACCCGTCGAGGTAACCGCAGAACGCCAGGATGCGCAACCCGCCACCGATGCGAACTACAGCGCGGCGGACTACGGAATCGACGCCTCCAACCTGAAGGACGGCACCTACACCGGCTCCGGCCAGGGGTTCAAAAGCACCATCACGGTGGCGGTGACCATCAGCGACGGCAAGATCATCGCAATCGAAATAGTGTCCGCGGGCGACGATGAGCCGTATTTCAGCAATGCGAAGAGGCTGATAAACTCGGTCATCGCTGCGCAATCGACGTCGGTGGACACCATTTCAGGAGCAACCTACTCTTCAAAGGGTATCCTCGTCGCCATCAAGAACGCTCTTGAAAAGGCCGCAGGCGGGACGGGATCGGACACGGGGGCCTCATCTGCCCCGGCATCCGCCGCTTCGGGCAAAAGCCACGCAACGTTGAACCCGACCCAAGTGCCGACGAGCGGCTACGCCGACGGCACTTACTGCGGCGAAGGCGAGGGCTACAAAAGCACCATTCGCGTGGCCGTGACCATCGCAGGAGGGAAGATCTCCAAGATAGACATCCTTTCCCAAGGCGACGATGCGGCATATTTCAACCGCGCGAAATCGCTGATCGCAACCGTCGTCGACAAGCAAACGACGGCGGTCGACACGGTGTCGGGCGCAACGTTTTCCTCGGAAGGCATCTTGGCCGCTGTCGAAGACGCCCTACGCCAAGCGGCAGTCAAGACCGGCAACGGCACCGCGGCAGATAAACCCTCGGACGATTCCGGCAACACGGGAAGCGGCGACTCGCCGAGCAAGCCCGACGTCGACGAGCCTTCGCAAGGTGGGCAAACCGAGACCCGCTACCTTGACGGAGATTACACCGTATACGTGAAGTGCGAGAACACCGAGGACCCCGACGCGTTCGAACCGTATTACCTGGCCATGACCGTTACGGTTGAAAACGGCAAGGCATCCGCGATCAAGGACGTGCACGGAACGAACAAGGCGACCGACGAGGACGCGGTGCTCGAGGAATACGACGAATCGAACGATGCGTATCTTGAATGGGCGGCGTTCGGACGCGTCGTTCGCGGCAAGGAGTACGTCGGCGTCGTCAAGCAGCTGATCGATCTGCACGCGGCCCCGAGCAACGTGGACGTCGTATCCCGCTCCACCTATTCCTCGAAGGCCATCGTGAAGGCATACGAGAAGGCGCTCGAGCTGGCCAACGAAGCCTACAAGAAGGCGAACCCGTCGGACGACGCCGCAACGGGCGATGCCGGCGGCTCGGACGCTGCGTCCGGGAAGGGCGAAACGGGCAGCACCTCGAACGGCGGAGGCGAGGCCGACCGTGCTTAACCTTCTCGTACGCAAGCGAAACCTCATAGCGAAAACCGTGAACGTTGCGGTTATCGGAGCGTTGGCGGTCGGCTTCAGCCTATGGGCCGCCGATGCCAACACCGCCGATGCCATGGTTCAAAAGCAGATCCAAGAGGCCGAGCGCGCGGCAACCCGCGGGCCGTATGCCGTCGACGGCGTATTCACGGGCACCGCCCAAGGATACGGCGGGCCGGTGACCACGCAAGTCACCGTGAAGGATGGCTACATCGACGCCGTTCAGGTCGTGGACGCCCCCAACGAGGACGGCCCCTACCTGGAACAGGCCGTCAAGCTCATCGACGACATGATTGCCAAGCAAACGCCGAACGTGGACACGGTATCGGGCGCCACGTTCTCGTCGGCCGGCATCATCAACGGCGCGGTTCAAGCGCTTGAAGCAAGCAACTCCGGTCAGGCAGACGCCGCAACATCGGCAGAGGATGGCGAATAGCATGGCGAAGATCAAGACGAAGGCCCTGGCGCGCCATCGCCGCCTCATCCTGGATCGCGGGGTGCGCTGGGCGGTGCAGATCGCGTTCCTCATAGCGTTCCCCGCCGTGTTCAGCGCAGCGTTCAACGGCGTGAAATACGCATTTACCCAGATCGGAGCCATGCAGCCGATCGAGCTGAGCGCTTTTATCGTCACGTTGACGGCGGTGCTGGCGTTCACCGTGGTGTTCGGCCGCTTCTTTTGCGGCTATGCCTGCGCGTTCGGAACGCTGGGCGATGCCCTGTTCGCCTTGTTCTCCCCCGTGCGCAAGAAGCTGGGCATCGGAGCAAGGAAACCGCTTTTGCTCCCGAAGCTGCAGCGCGCGCTGCAGCTGCTGAAATACCTGGTGCTGGTCGTCATTTGCGGGCTGTGCCTCACGAGCGCATGGTCAAGCGTCTCGGGGTACAGCCCCTGGACGGCGTTCGCGGGCATCATCGCCGGCAACGTCGAAGGCGTTGCGGCGGGCGCGTTCGCCATCCTGGGCGTCATCGCGTTCGGCATGCTGTTCGTGGAGCGCTTCTTCTGCCAGTTCCTCTGCCCGCTCGGCGCGGTGTTCAGCTTGCTGCCGGTGCTCCCCTTCTCCTCTTTCCGCCGCGACACGGCGCGCTGCGCGAAGGGGTGCGGGATGTGCAAGCGCTCGTGCCCGGTGTCGGTGCACCCCGACCCCGATGCGCTTACCGCGGGCGAGTGCATCTCGTGCGGCCGATGCGCCGACGGATGCCCTTTGGAGAACGTGACGGTGCTGCGCGTGCCCGATCCGCGAGCTGCAACGGCATCGAAGCTTGCGGAAGCGCCCGGCGCCAAAAAGGCCCAGGTCAAGGAATATCTTGTGCGCCTACGCGGCACCGAGGCCCCCTTGGTGCTCATCAAGGCGGCGGCGCTTTTCGCATTGTGTTGGTTGTTCGTATAGGAAATGAAAAGGATTTGGTCGATGGAGAACGGAATGCTCTCGCGCCGAAGGTTTCTCATGCTTGCGGCGGGCTCGATGTGCGCGATGGCCGCGCCCGCATGGCTGACAAGCTGCTCGGCGGGGCAAGGTGACGGAGTCGATGACGCGGCGGCGGGAAGCGGCGCCGACAGCGAAGCATACGAGGTCCAATCCCTCACGCTGTTCCTGTTCGACACCGTCATCCAGATCAGCGCACTGTGCGCACCCGAGCTGATGGATCGCATCTCCGAGCGCTGCCGGTTCTTCGAGGACCGCTTCTCGCGCACGAAGGAAGGCAGCGACATCTGGAATATCAACCAAGCGCACGGTGCGCCGGTCGAGGTTTCCGAGGAAACGGCGCGGTGCATCGAGGCATCGCTTGCATATTCCGAGGCATCGGGCGGCCTGTTCGACATCAGCATCGGCGCCGTTTCCAGCCTCTGGGATTTCGTCGAGGGCATCAAGCCCGACGACGACGCGATCAAGGAGGCGGTCAAGCACGTCGACTACCGCACGATCTCGGTCGATGGCACCACGGTGACGCTTTCCGACCCTGACGCGATGCTCGACCTTGGCGGCATCGCGAAGGGATTCATCACCGACGACCTGGTCTCCATGCTGCGGGAAGCAGGCTGCAAAAGCGCCATGCTCTCCCTGGGCGGCAACGTCTACGTGCTGGGGGAAAGCTTCCGCGGCGACGACTGGAACGTTGGCGTGCAAGATCCCAACGGCACGGCGAACGACGTGATCGCAAGCATCCCGGCACGCGATAAATCCCTGGTCACAAGCGGGCTGTACGAGCGCAGCTTCACCGTTGGCGACGTGCTGTACTACCACATCCTCGACCCGCGCACGGGGTATCCGGTGAAGACAGACCTGGCAAGCGCCTCGATCGTATCCGACAGCTCCACCGACGGCGATGCGTACTCCACCACGCTGTTCTTGATGGGACACGACAAGGCCATGGACCTGCTGAACTCCGATGAACGCTTCAGCGGCCTGCTGGTGGATATGGACGATACGGCCACGGCGTCGGACGGTTCCGGGTTCACGCTCCTGAGCGAATAGAAGGAGGCAGATGCAACATGACGGTTGCTCAAAAGAAGGCATACAGGCGAATGAGGCTCAACGTCGTTGCGGTGCTGGTCATTGTGGCGGTCGCGTTGGCCGTCGCCGCAGCCGCCAACGCCCTCGGCAGCGCGGTGAACGCGCGGACCGCCGTCATCCAAGACGCCGACGGCAACACCTTCACGATGCCGCTTTCCCAAGATGACGTCCTTACGGTGGCTTCGAGCGCCGGCACGAACGTGATCGAGGTGCAAGCGGGCAAGGTGCGCGTGAGCGAGGCGGATTGCCCCAACCAAGACTGCGTCGAGCAGGGCTGGATCTCGAAGGCGGGCCAGCAGATCGTATGCCTTCCGCATAAGCTCGTCGTGAACATAACGGACGAGGACACCGCATCGGCCTACGATGTCGTCGGGCAATAGCGGGTCGGACGCTTCGCTATGGCCGTAAATCCCCGCATCATCGCCACGCAGCGCCTTGCGCGCATCTCGCTTCTGAGCGCGCTCGCGCTTGTCCTGAGCTATATCGAGACGATGATCCCGCTCCCCGTGGCGCTGCCGGGCGTGAAGCTCGGCCTGGCGAACGTGGCGGTGGTGGTGGCGCTCCTAGGGCTCGACATGCGCGCCGCTGCCGCAGTTGCGGTGGTGAAGGTGATGGCATCGGGCTTCCTGTTCGGTTCGCCGATGATGCTCATGTACAGCCTGGGCGGCACGGCGCTCGCATTCGCGGGGAGCGCGGCGGCGTCGCGCATCCCCGGCTTAGGCGCGGTGGCGACGTGCATGGTGGCGGCGATCCTCCACAATGCGGGTCAGATCGCGGTCGCCGCCCTGTTACTGGGAACGCCATCGGTGCTGCTCAGCTTGCCGCCGCTCGCTTTGGCGGCATGTGCAACGGGATTCGTCACGGGCGCCGTTGCGGCGGGCGTGCTGGCGGCGCAACCCGACAGCCCGCATGCTGGCGAAAGCATCGAGCTTCCACGGCCCCGCATGGAAAAGCAGGTGCCATCGAACGGGAACGGCTTCAGGCCGCTTACCGCCGACGTTGCAGCGTTCGGGGCTTATCGCCCCGGAGCGACGATGGCCCACAAGCTGGACCCGCGCGCAAAGATCGTCTTCGCAGTGCTGTTCATCGCGACGGCGTTCGTCGCGCAAGGTCCGTTGGCGTTGCTTATCCTGCTTGCGGCCGCCATGGCCGTGCAGGCAGGCTCCGGCTCGAGCGTGCATACGGCCCTGCGCTCCTTGAAGCCGCTCGCGTGGCTTATGGGCTTCGTCCTGGTGTTCGACACGCTGTTCGTGAACTCGGGCGATGTCATCTGGCGCGCGGGCCCGGCGACGATCACCGCGGGCGGAGTTTCATGCGCGATCGAGAACGTGCTGCGCTTCGTTTGCGTGCTGCTAGGCACGTCGGCGCTTATGACCACCACGTCGCCGTCGCAGCTCACCGACGGGTTCTCGCTGATGCTTCGCCCCTTGGACCGCTTCGGCGTACGGACGGCGTCCGCCGGCTTGGCCATGAGCATGACGCTGCGCTTCATCCCCACGCTGACGAAGGAGTTCAACAAGGTGTGCGTCGCCCAGATGTCGCGCGGCGCCGATTTCGCAAGCGGCGGCGCGCTGCAACGCGCCCTTGCGCTCGTATCCGCCCTCGTCCCCATGTTCGCCAGCGCTCTGCGCCGCTCGGAATCGATCGCATATGCGGTTGAGGCGCGTGCGTTCGGCGCTGCCGGCGCTTCGCGGACCTGTCTGCGCAGCTACCGCCTTCGACGCGCGGACTGGGCGGCCCTAGCGCTGGCAGCGGCGCTTCTTGTGATCGAGTTGACGTTGCGATGATCGGCGCAGTCGGCTTTTCCGGAGCCGGCGCGACCGGCCCCTATCCGGGCTGGGACCGCCCCGCTGGACGCGAAGAGAGCGCGGTTGACGCGAGGGAGATGCGAAGCCGTCCTTTTGAAGTTCGGAGTTGCCGGTTCGGAGCCGCTGTGTTTGGCACGAAAGAGCGCGGAGAGAAAGCGCGGAAGGTAGGAACGCGCGGCGAAACGACCGCGCAATGATGGCTCGATTTTGCGAGGAAGCTGGCTTGGCCGAGACCGCATCCGATTTGCAGCCGACGCAGACCCCTATGCCTGCTTGTCGGTTTTCACTATGAAGCCGAAGTAGATGATGTGGCCGACCCAGACCGCCGCCAGGACGACCCGCCCGACGGGGACGCGGCCCATCAGGGCGAAGCCGATGGCCAGCAGCACCGTCACCGGGATGAGGATGGTCAGCTTCGCGCGCAGCGTCATGGAACGCTTGGTCACGTAGCCCTCCAGCACCTGCTTGTACACCTTCGTGCCCTTGAACCAGCTGTTCAAACGCGTGGAGCTGCGGGCGAAGCAGAAGGCCGCGACCAGAATGAACGGCGTGGTGGGCAGGATCGGCAGCACCACGCCGACCATTCCCAACGCGAAGCACAGGAAGCCGCCGACGGCCCAGAGGGTTTGGCTGACACGGTGGCTACCGCCCGAGCATGCCGTTTCCGCCGATCGGACGGCATCGGCATATGCCGGGCCGGAAGACGCCGTCTGCTCGATCAAAGCAATCTGCTCGTTCACGTCTCACGCTCGCTAACTGTTTCTAATCGCTAACAAATCCTGAGAAGTTTACCACGGGTTCTTCAGTGAGGCAACCAAGGCGAACTCTTTGGCGCCAGCGGCCGCCTTGAGCCATTCGGGTCACTCACCAGGCATCACGGCAAAACCCCGATCGAGCACGGATCAACGGCTTCGCTTTAAGGCAGACTGCGTCGTTTTGCCCGGCCCCGGCAACCGCGCCTCATGATGGCCACATTGAAGTTACCCATGGCTATCCGTGTGACGGTTGTGCGGAGCTGAGCGGTTGCGGGCGATTGGCGCTTGCGCTCGAGCGGAGGGCCGGGTATTCTATAGCTATTGAGATTGATTCTTATTAACGATTCCAACAGGAACCACTACTTCAGACGAGAAGGAGTATCACCATGAATAAGCGCACCGAGCTGCCCACCGCAGAGAATTCCTCCAACTTCAACCGCGTCGCCGGCGCAACCTGCCAGGTCGGCACCACGCTGGAGAACCTGAAGGCCGCCGTGTGCGGCGAGACGGGCGCTTCCGCCAAGTACGCCGCCTGCGCGAAGCTTGCCAAGGAGAAGGGCTACGAGCAGCTGGGCCGCCTGTGGGAGGCCACCAGCGCCGCCGAGCAGGTGCACATCCGCCTGGAGGCCGGCCTGGTCGAGGAGCTCGAGCCGGGCTACGAGCGCCCCACGGCCGACGCCCCCGAGCTGGAGGAGATCGACCTGAACCTGATCGCCTCCGCCAACGGCGAGATCTTCGAGACCTCCGACATGTACCCGGGCTTCATCGCGAAGGCCCAGGAAGAGGGCAACGACAAGGCCGTCCAGGTGTTCACCAAGGCCAAGCTGGCCGAGGCCGTGCACGCCGAGCTGTACCTGCAGGCGTACAACAACATCGACGCCGCCGATGACGACTCCTACTTCCTGTGCCCGGGCTGCGGCTACATCGAGAAGGGCTCCGCCGCCCCCGAGAACTGCCCCATCTGCGGCGCGCCCGCCAAGGTGTTCAAGCAGTTCTAAGCTGCAGGCAAACGAATCGCAAAGGCCGCCCACCGGGCGGCCTTTTTCGTTCTACTTCCCCATTTCCAGCAGCACCTCGCCGTCGAGGGATTCCACGCGGGCGGCGCGCACGCGGGAATTCGTCCGCAGTTACCAGCTTCTGATAAGAACAAGGCAAGTAGATGATAAGTACGTGATAAGTAGAATCCGGGACTTCGATTTGCGTTTTCCCAGGTCAGACGATTTCAGCCTCGAAGCAAGCCGCGAAAATGTAATTGAGCGATAAGAAGAAACCAGCATCGCACAAGCGACCGCCCACCGGGCGGCCTTTTTCGTTCTACTTCCCCATTTCCAACAGCACCTCGCCGTCGAGCGATTCGATGCGGGCGGCGCGAACGCGTCCCGCCTCCAGCTCGATGAAGCCGACCGATGCCGGGAACCCGCCGCGCGGGCAGCTGCAGCTTCCCGGGCAGATGAGCAGGCTGGCCGGATACGCATCGCGGCCGGTGAGGATCTCGGGGATGTGAGTGTGCCCGTGCACGCACACCTGCGGCAACGGGTCGCCCGGCGCAATGGCGCGCGATCCGTTGAAGCCGATGCGCACGTCGTTGGGATAATGCGCCACTAGGAAGCGCACGCCGTCGATAACCGGATGCGCGAACCGCGTGACGTTCTCGCCGTACTCGTCGTAGTCGTTGTTGCCCAGCACCGCCGTGGTGGGCGCCATGATCTGCAGCTCGCGCAAAATGCCAGGGTCGCAGATATCGCCCGCATGGATGATGTGGTTGCAATACGCCAAGGCGCCCAGCGCCGCATCGGGCAGACGGCCATGCGTATCCGAGATCAATCCGACCAGCTTCATGCAAGCATCACCCTTCCTTTTAGACGAACAGCGCCCTACCCCTTTTCCACCAGATCGATGAGGTCCTGGTGCGAGTGGATGTCCAGCTTTGCGTATATGTGCTTGACGTGCGCTTTCACCGTGTTGCGCGATACCACCAGCTGCTCCTGGATGTAGGCGCGGTCGCGGCCGCGCGCGAGCATCTGGAACACCTCGAGCTCGCGCGGGGTTAGGCCGTACTGGCTTGCCAGCGCCTGACAGCGCTCGTCGAACGTGGCCTTGGGCGCCTCGACCACCGCCGTCTCCACCGGTGTCACGCCGTCGATAGCCTCGCGGAAGCTGAAGTTCTTCAGCCCGATAAGCGCGTACCCCACGAACAGCAGTACCAGCACGGCCGCGAACACGTCGAACAGCGGCGTGCCCATACCGGCCAACGTGTTGGCGTGCACGCCCACGGCCGCGCCCAGCGTGGTGCCCAGGCTTGACACGCCCCGGCCCCAGGCAAACGCCGCCACTGCGCCGCGGCTGTTGCGCGACGCCACCGCAATAAGCACCAGCCACGCCACCATGTCGAACAGCGTGTTGCCCGTGCTCAGCAACAGCACTGTTGCCGTTTTCGACCCTTCAATTTGCATGGTCATGGCAAGGAATCCCGCCACGATGAACAGCACCGACACTTGCACCAGCAGGTCGGTGGGGAACCGTTTGCTGGACAGCAGCACCCAAATGGCCACCACCGCCACAGGCAGGATCACGAAGAACGACGACAGCGGCGCGCCGTCAACCTCGCCGAAACGCAGCGAGCAGCCAAACGCCACACGGAACAGGAACAGGCACACGAACAGCTGACTGGCCAGCGGCAGAAACGACGACGGGCGCGTGACGGAAAAGTCGTGCGGCGCTTCGCCGGCCTGCGTTTCCTCGAACACCGGACGCGCGTCGCGCCACGAAAGCGCCCACGCCGCAAACGGCGCCACCAGGAAAAACAGCATGCCGAACCATACGGGCAGCAGCCACGCGAACGCCGAGGCCGCGCACTGCACCACAAACGCCAGCGGCACCAACACGCTGGCTTGCGCAAGAGACAACCGCGAAGCAGCAATGCCCGCAACAAGAATGCACCACGCGCGGCCAACAGCAAGCGCGCACGATGCCAAGACCAGCAGTGGAACACTACCAAGCCCCAGCGCCAACGGCAACGTGCACCCCAGCGCCAATAATGCAAGCGCACCGATGTTCAGCGCATTCACGCGCAAAACCGCAGGTCGGAAGGTTGCAACAAGGCCCAGCGCTATCAACGCCACCGCATGCGACGTCACAGAAATGTCGCGCGCATAGGCGAACACAGCATCGAAGCCGGGGAACACCGAAACGTTCATGAACGATGTGGTGGCAAGCGCCAGCGAAAGCGCGGCGAACGAATGCCAAAACGCCGGCGTGAACAAGTCGCGCACGTTAGCGCGGCCGGCTTCGGTATGCAGCTTCTTATCGGTCATGCCCGCATTCTATCATGGCGATATAGCGAAAGCGCCGTGCACCCAAAGGTGCGCGGCGCTTCATACGCTAACTTCCCGGCAGGCCCTACGCTTGGCCGGTTGCGGCCAGCATGCCGGCGCGGCGGCCGAACGTCATGGTGCGGCCGCAGGCCAGGCCCGTGAACAGGTTCGGGTAGCTTACGCTGAAGAAGCCGCCCGAGCAGTCGCCGGCCATGTACAGGCCCTCGATCTCGGAGCCGTCGGCGCGCACCGGGTGCATATTCGTGTTGATGCGCACGCCGTCCAGCGTTGCCAGGAACCACGCGCCCGTGCGGATGCCGTAATACGGCGGCGTCTTCAGCGCCATCAGGCGATACGGCTCCTTGTTGTAGTCCTCGTCCTTGCCGTTCTCGGCCATCTCATTGTAACGGTTGAACGTCTCCACGAAGTTGTCCACCGGGATGTTCAGCTTCTCGGCCAGCTCCTCGGGCGTGTCGGCCTTCTGCAGGTAGCCCTTCTCCAGCAAGCTGTCGAACAGGGCGGGCATGTCGTCGATCGAGCGGTTCGACGGGCTGCCGTTGTCGAACGGGTACAGGCGGCAGCAGCCAACCTCGTTCATCTGCTTGACCTGCGCGGCGTAATCGCTGTCGAAGATGTCGCAGTACGTGTGACCAGGCTGCATGATGGTGGAGTGCAGCATGTAATCGTACGGGCCGGACTCGTTGCAGAAGCGCTTACCGTTGAGGTTCACCTTCATGAACGGCTGCTCGCCGAACCACCACCACTCGCCGACAACGCCGTCGCCGGCCAGCTCATCGGGCTTGACGCATGCGCGGTTGAACGTGCACGCCGCACCCAGCGGGTCCATCTCACCACCGCACCACAGCGCAGCCTTGATGCCGTCGCCGGTGGGGTTGCCGCCCTTGCCGGGAGCTGCAATGCGAATCTTCTGGTTCCACGGCTGGCGCGCCTGCATCATTTCAAGGTTGTTGCCGTAGCCACCGGTGGTCAGAATAACGCCCTTGCTCGCGTTGATGCGGATGTAGTGGCGGTCCTTCACGTCGCGAGCGATGACGCCGGTCACGCGGCCATTCGCGTCCTGCTCGCACTTGATAAGCTCAGTTTCCCAGCGGAACTCGGCACCCTTTTCCTCGGCGTATTCCTTCAGAGACACGCCGAACGTGAAGTTCTTGTCCTGCTTGCCCAGCTCGGTCTTGTTCGGAGAATGGCCGGTTGCCCACGCCTTGTCACGTGCGCCCTGGCCCTCGGTGCCCACGGAGCCCTCGAAGTCCATGCGCAGGCGGCCATCGCGCTCAACAATCTCGGTCAGCCAGTCGAGCATGGCGCCGGATTCGTTGGCCCACAGCTTCACCAAGTCGTAGTTCACAAAGCCGTTCGCATAGCGGACGATGTCCTCCATGGCTTCCATCTTGTCGATCTTGAACTGCGGATACTCGTCGAACGAGGCCAGCTGCAGCTTCGAGTCGATGGCGCCGATGTCCTCACGCGGGTTGCTCACCTTCGAAACGCGGTCGATGCCCAGTACGCGCGCACCGTTTTCAGCTGCAGAGATAACGGCCGGCAAGCCGCCGGTTTTGCAGCCGCACACGACCACTTCGTAGTCCAGCGTTTCAGTGATGTCGCGCTCGGCAATTTCGGGCGCCTCGCCCAGCCAGCCAGTTGCGCTTGCCTGACCAGCGGTTTCGCGCACCGGCTCTTCGCTTTCGGCAACCGCGAAGCCGTTGCCGCAGCCCGTGAGCGCGCCCATGGCGGCCGCGCCGATGGCCGTGATGCCCGCACCCTTCAGAAACGTGCGGCGATCGAGTCCGTTATGCTGCATGAGGAGCCTCCCATCCCTCGGGCATATTCAGGTCGTGGCACTGGTTGCACATAAGCACGCTGGTTTCGTGCGCCTTGTGGCAGTCGCCGCACTCAAGCGCCAGGTCCTGGTGGCTGCTGTGCGGGTTGTACTTCTCGTCGTTGCCCTCAAAGCCCCAGGTTGCGGCCACAACGTCGTCCATGTTGTGGCAGCCGCTCTTCGCGCAGAACTCCTCGCTGGCCATGTCGGCGCCGTCAGCCAGCTTCGTGCCGTCGGCGTTCATGGGATAGTCGTCGGCGACCCACTTCATGGCCTCGCCCACCTGCTCGGTGATCACGGGCTCGTGGCAGCTCAGGCAGTTGTTGCCCGCCTCGGCGTGGGCAGTCACCAACATGCCCTTGTCGCCGGAGTAGTACGTGTCAACGTAGCTGTCCATAGGACTGTGGCAAATGGAGTTGCAGAAGCTGGGCGTTTCGTGCCACACCCAAAAACCTGCACCTGCCACCACGATCACGGCAGCCACGACGCCGCCGATGATCCAGCCGCGCTTGGCCTTGCGCTTCGGGGAAAGCGTTTGCGCGCCCTCCTCGGGCTGGGAGAACTTCTCGTCTTCAGCCATTCGTTCCTCTCCTTTTCCTTGAGACCTTCGGCAAGCCCGGCGGGTGCGACGACGCTCGAGGAAGACGTCAGCGACCGGACGGCGGCCGCATGCTGGCGAAAGCGACGCGCTACGCCGTTCCCCACCCGCCGGACTTGCCGCGGGGCCCTCCATGGCCCCACCCAACGCGCACATCATGCGCCCGCATAGGCGCGCACGCCTAGTACCCCCGCAGGGTAAACTTCGCGTTTACGCAGGTGAGACACTTAGGGGACGTAGCACTAACTGTCCGGCATGGCCTTTCCGGTCATCCTCCCTCAAACGCAGGCGCATCGCCCCTTGACCCGCCGCAGCCCCCCTAAAGCACCCGCGAAAAGCCGCAAAACCGCACCCGAAACGCGAAAGCCCCGCCGCGGGCGTGCCGCGACGGGGCTTTTCGTAAGGAGGTGAGAGTTGAGAAAAGGTTCAGGGGAACCGAGGAATCGTCAGCCAGGAACCGCGAACCGCGTCAAGGCAAGCACCGCCCGCGATTGACCGGAAGTGCTCGACCCGGCTAGTCGATGGAGATGGAACGCGAGGTTTCGGGCTCGGGCTTGGCGAGCTTCTTCGGCACGTCGATCTGCAGGGTGCCGTTGTCGAACTTGGCCTTGATGTCGCCTTCCTCGATGTCGTCGCCGACGTAGAAGGTACGGCTGCACTTGCCGCTGAAGCGCTCCTGACGCACGTAGGTGCCCTTCTTGTCCTCGGTCTCCTGCTTGGTTTCGGCGGTGACGGTCAGATAGCCGTCCTTCAGCTCGGCCTGCACGCCTTCCTTATCGAAGCCCGGCAGGTCGATGGTCAGCTCGAAGCCGGTCTCGGTTTCGCGGATGTCGGTGCGCATCAGGTTCGGCGTGGTCTTCACGCTCGGCGCCGCCATGGTGCCGAAGAAGTTCTCGAACGGGTCAGTCATAAGGTCGTTGAAAATACGATTAGAGCGGGGTACCAGCATGGACATCATCGTCATCTCCGTTTCTTGGGGCGAATCTCGCTGCCCGGCGCCGGCCGATCCCCGGTCGGGCGCCGATGCCCGATGCGCTTGTCCGACAAGCGGTTGCGCTGCGTTGCGCAACGGCCGTCGAGCTTGCGAACGGGCCGGCAGGTTGTTCCGCCGCCGTCTCGGTTGCTTTCGTTGCGGCCCCGTTCAAGGGGCCGTTCCTTTGAACAGTTATTGTTATAGTCCTCGCGTTAGCACTCTGCAAGCGAGAGTGCTAACGCGTTACCTTCACGTCATTTTCGCGTCACGATGCGGGAACTTGGGGGCCGGGAAAGGCCGCAAAGCGCACGGCGAGCATCGGGCGGCGGGGCCGCAAACCGCTCGACCGCCGAAAGCCGAGCGGCAAGCGAAACGCGGGGCGGCGAACCACCCGCAAGCGGCACGTGCAAGCACGCGAGCCCATCGGCCCGCGCCGCATCTACACGTGGCGTTCACGCTTCTTTAAGGCTTCTTTCAGGCGGCGCACCTACTATATGAACCG